>Ga0181370_1000081_pt1 | contig 20095 bp, 17 predicted proteins | sample LowvirmetaG_7_FD_130091 | JGI IMG/M metagenome (GOLD analysis project Ga0181370, IMG submission 130091) | Marine viral communities from the Subarctic Pacific Ocean - Lowphox_06 viral metaG | ecosystem: Environmental > Aquatic > Marine > Oceanic | place: Subarctic Pacific Ocean | collected...
CACGCTCCTGTTCTGCCAGGATCGCGATAATCTGTTCGTCGGTGAATTTGCTCTTGCGCATTGTCTGTCTCCGTTGCGACAGACTCTCTATTCAAATGCGGGACCAAATGGGTCTCAGGTCATTTCATCAACTTTTCGCAGTTACGCAACGTGATTTCCTCTCACACTAAAGAGAGTGAAAGTATTATCGATCTGCTTATTTATGTTTTGGCTGGACTCTCTTGGCAGCCAGATTACATGCCTCGCCAGCTTACAGGCCTTCCCCAGATCGATATCGATGCTCCTCGGTTGCTAGCTCATGGATTTTTGTTTGAGGTTGATGCTTTCATTGAACAAACGGCTGGTCTGGATCACGTTCGCTTCATGGATGACATCGATATTGGTGCGAACACAATTTCTGAAGCAAAGAAAGTATTGAGAGATGTGGACCTCATTATGCAGTCTCGCCAAGTGAGGCTCAATAGTGGCAAAACAAAAATTCTGACTGCGGACGAAGCGAGAAGTCATTTTTGTATAAAGGAAAACCATGTTCTTAGCGTATGGCAGGCTCACATAGACTGGAAAAGGAAAAAGGGGTGGTCCTTAGTAAAAGAAAAGAATGCCGTGCCGAAGATTGTAAGGCTAGGCCTCCGGTCCGGGCGTTTTAACCTTGGTAATGGGGAGAAGGTACTCAAGAGATTAATCACTACAGCAACAAAAATTAACACGAAAATTCGCTTAGAAGACGTCGAGGCAATAATTCGACTTCGCCCCGGTGCAAGATCAAATGCATTCTGGCATTTGTCGCATAGAGTTCTTGGTTTGGTTGAGTTCCGAATGATGGAGCGTCTTGTTCTAGGGGATGTCTTCGTGGACCATTCGGCGCTGTTTGGTTTGGTAAGGTGTTTGTTGCAATCCCGTGTGAGACGAGACCGACGTATCACAGTTATCGTCAGGCGTATCTGTGACTACTTAGAGCAAAGCTCTGACTACGGTGTTATACTATCGCAGCGGCTCGCGTTGAGATATCTTACTCCTGGGCAAATTATCCATTTCACTGGAAACAAAAGAAAGGTTTGGCAACCGGACATTATGTTAGGCCGTTTTATGGGTTCCGCTGGACCATTCCTGTTTCAGTCAAAGGAGTTCGGTAAGTATCGGGCATCAATTCAAAAGGCCAACAATGAAGGCGCGAATCAGACTCTAGAATTCTTTGATGATCTGCTCACGGGATCTACTGTTCAAAAGGAAATTTTAAACTATTGCAAAGCGCCCAACACTTCTTTGCCACTAGGAGCGAACTTTGAAAAGATATCCATGCTGATTGCTATCTGGAACAATAAAAATACAGACGCAAAACTAAAAGCTCAATTAGCTTTTAAGTTTTCGACATTGATGAAGGACCCGCAATACAAACGTTTTTTTCCGTAGGTATATGTTGTTACTGCTCCCGCTCCCTCACCCCATCTCTTCCTCATAGCCGACCAGCCGCAGCGGCTTGGCGCGGCGCCCCTCAAGTTCGGCCCAGCGGACGAGGGCGTCTTCGCGGCCATAGGTGATCCAGAGCTCCTGCGGGTCGACCTCGCGGACCGTGTCGGTCAGTTCGTCCCAGTCGGCATGATCTGAGATGACCAGAGGCAACTCGACGCCGCGTTGCTTGGCGCGCTGTTTGACGCTCATCCATCCGGACGCAAAGCCGATCACCGGATCGGGGAAGCGCTGGGCCCATTTGCCTTCAAAGGCGCCGGGCGGGGCGACAATGATCTCGCCCCGGAACACTTCGCGCGCCGATTTTGACATGTCATCCAGGGTGGCCGGGCGCAGGTCGCCGAGGCTTACGCCCGCCGCCTCATAGACCTCGCAGAGCTTTTCGAGGCTGCCATGAATATAGATCGGCCGGTCATGGCCCGCCATGCGGAGGTGCTTGATGACGCGCTGGGCCTTTCCCAGAGAGTAGGCGCCGATGCAATGGGTGCGGTCCGGATTGTCGGCCACTGAGCGTATCAGGCGATCAATCTCGTGTTCCGTGGGCGGATGGCGGAAGACGGGCAGGCCGAAGGTCGCCTCGGAGATAAAGACATGCGTGTTCTCGACCGGCTCGAACGTCGCGCAGGTCGGGTCCCAGCGGCGCTTGTAATCGCCGGTGAAGACCATGCGCAGGCCCTTGTGCTCGACCACGATCTGCGACGAGCCGAGAATGTGACCGGCCGGGGAGAGCCAGACCGTGACGCCATTGATCTCGATGGCTTCGCCATATTCGACGGCTTGCGTCTGCCTGGCGAAGCTGTCGCCATAACGCGCGGCCATGATGGCGAGCGTGTGGGGATGGGCGAGCACTTTGCCGTGGCCGCCGCGCGCATGGTCTGAATGGCCGTGGCTGATGACGGCCCGGTCCACCGCGCCGCGCACAGGGTCCAGATAGAAATCCCCCGGCGGGCAATAGAGGCCCTTGGGGGTCGGGTGGAGCAGGAGGTCGGGGCGCAGCATGAGCCTAATGTAGGGTGTGCGCCCCGACGGGGAAGGGGGCTAGTCCTGCCGGGCCAGTTCTGCGGCCGCCAGCGAGAGCTGGATATAGCTAGCACCGAGCGGGATGACATATTCGTTCTGGCCCCAGAAGAAGGGCCAGTCCTCGCGGTTTTCCGGGAAGTCCGGCTTCAGGATCAGCACGCCGGGCACGATGCCGCCCGCGATAAAAGAGAAGTCCGCGCGATTGCTGCCATAGGCGACAAGCTTGGACTGGGCCCCGACGCCGGAGACGAGCGAGAGATTGTGTCCCGGATGGCGGCCGAGCACATAGTCGAACCCGTCCAGCACTTCCTGTTTCGAGACCAGATCCGGCCAGGCGCCGTGTATGGCGTCGGCCGTGTTGGCCTGTCCGATGATCGAGCCGGAGCCGGCCCAGCCGCCGCGTGTGATCTCGACGCCGAAGGGATTGTCCTTGCGGGCGGCTTTCATGTCTTCCGTCCAGGCGGCTGCGGCGGCGCGCAGGCGCTGGTCATAGGCGGAGTTCATCATGGGGCGGATGGCAATCGCGGACGGGGCGATGGCGCCGAAGAAGGGCGTCGCCTCGTCGAAGGCCTGTTCCACGGCCATGGCGTATTGCGTGTCGCCCGTCGCACGCAGGAGTTCTGCGGCGGCGAGGAAGCGCTCCATCGGCAGGGGGCCGCCCGTCGTGTTGCCATGCCGGTAGGTGTCCGGTTCGCGGCCGTTTTCGTCGGCAAAGGTTGCGACGGCCTGGGCCAGTGCCTTGTCGGCAAGGGCGTCATCATAGCCGCGCAAGGCGCTTGAGGCGGCGGCGAGGGCGGCGGCCGAGCCGTATTGCAGGGCGCTGGAGCGGCTGGTGAAGGCCCAGCGATCATCCAGCCGGCCTGAGCGGCCCTCCGTCACCTCGTCCGCGCCGAGGGAGGCGTCATATATGAGGCCGTCGGTCTTGGTGACGGCGTCGCCGAGATGGGTGTACTGATCAAGGTCCGGCTCGACGATGCCGTGAATGGCAAAGCCGACGGCATCGAACTGGGCGAGCAATTGCAGCGTGCCATGCTTGATCTGCTGTTGCAGGTCGGCGGCGCCGTCCGGCACATGGATGTCGGCGCGGCGGCGCTGCCAGTCCACTTTGGTGACGTCGCGGTCCGGACCGAAGCGTTCCCATGTATGGGCGAGGGTGCGAACGGTCGCATACTGGCTCTGGGTGCGGATGTCGAAATCGCCGGCATCGAACCAGCCGCCGACATTCAGGCCGGGAATGTGTTCCAGCGGCGCGAAAGCGGTGTCGGTGGTCGGCCCCTGGGCGTAGAGATCGTGATGCTCATGATTGACCGGCGCCTGAAGGGCATCATCCATATGGGCGGTGCCGTGCCAGACGCGATAGGCCTCGTTGACGAACATATGGTCCATCTGCACCGGCATGAAGACGTCAAGCGTGGCGTGCCAAGCTTCGTCATAGGCGGTGTCGGAGATGGGGAAGGCGGCTGTGCGCTGGCCGTCATGGACGAGCTGGTAGAGGCCCGGCTCGATCACGGAGGAAAAGTCGAACCGCGCATAGGCGTAGCGGAGGTATCGGCCCCAGGAGTCCGGCGTGGCGGAGAGGACAGTTTCCTCGCTGCCATCTGGGAGCAGGCGGACAAGCTGCATCTCGCCGGGCGCGCCGGCGTCGCGGTCCATTTGCAGGATGGCGGCCTTCTCGCGGGAGGGCGTGTAGCCCAGCTGGTTGTAGGAGATGACAGGCGGGCTGACCCAACCGTCCTGCGAGGCGGCTTCGAGGCGCCATTCCATCAGTCGGCCGGTCTTGCCGGCGGGCAGAACGGTACGGGCCACATACCAGCCATTGCTGGCCTGGTTGCGCCCGTCATAGAGCGAGATCGGGGCGCCCGAAGAGGACAGGGACACGCGGTGTTCGGCATCTCCCGGCGCGAGGACGAGTGTGGTGCCGGTCGCGATGGGGGCCGGGTCGGCAGCGGCGCCGTCCGGGCGCGGACCGCCTTCACGGGGCGTCATGTCGCTGGCGGCGGAGTGGGGGATGATGCGCGCGTCGCCATCGACCAGCAGGCCCTTGCCGCCATAGACGGACGGGACGAATTCCAGATTGAACCCGGCCTTGCCGGCCAGCCCCTCGGGGAGGGCCTGATCACTGTTGACCGAGATCACATAGCCACCGGAATCGCGCTCAACGCGGATCGTGTAATTATAGTCGTAGTCCGGATAGGAGAGGTCGGCCTCGATGAAGCCTGCTTCGCTGTCGACGCGTCGGGTCACGAAGGCGCCGATCGGCTCCCACTGGCCGGGGGTCGCTTCCAGGCGCACATCGCCATTGGTGACGGTGCGCAGGCCGTGATGGATGAGTTCGACGCCGGAGATCTTGGCATCGGCGAAGAGGCCATCATACCAATTGGAGAAGACGAGGACATCGGCGCCGGGCTGGTGGAAATATTCCCCGTCCCGGATTTCCTGCGCAGTGGCAGGCGCCAAAGATAGCGCTAACATGGACAGGCAGGCCGCGACGGGCGACAGGCGGGGATATCTCATCGGTTTCCTCCAGGGGGCTGGACTGCTTGGTGCAGCTTCTGAGGAAATGGTAGCGCGAACATTTTCCCGCTCGCAACCCCTAAATTAAATGAAACCGGTCTCCTGAGACCGAAATATTGATTTTCGATCCATACGGTTACTCCCTCGATGAGTACATGTTCCATGACTTCGCCCTGGAGCCGAGAGGGCAGGGCTGGGCGCGGCATCTTTCGAAATGCCGACAGCTGGGGTAGGCGACGGGGTCGCGATTCAGGTCTCCGGAGGTTCCTCATGCAAATCGGCATCGATTTCGGAACATCAAACACATCGATTGGATATGCCGGGCCGCAGGGCGTGCGCCTGATCGAGCTGGAGCCGGACGCCACATCGATCCCGACGGCGGTGTTCTATGGATTGGCGTCCGGAGAATATGCCATCGGAGCCGAAGCCGTGGCGGCGTATGAGACAGGCGAGGAAGGCCGATTGATGCGGTCGATCAAATCCGTGCTGGGCTCGTCGCTGATCGACGAGACGACGGATGTCGGCCGTCGACGCCTGCCGTTCCGGGACGTGATTGCGCATTTCCTGCGCCGGGTGATCGCTCGGGCGGAAGCCGAGACGGGCGAGCGGGTTGAGTCTGTCGTGCAGGGGCGACCGGTTTCCTTCAATGACCGGGACGCCGATCTTGACCGGCGCGCGCAGGCCATCCTGGAATCCTGCCTGCACGAGGCGGGCGTGGCGCATGTGGAATTCCTCGACGAGCCTGTGGCGGCGGCGCGTTCGGTAAGCTTTCCGAGCGGCCGGGAGAAGCTGGTCTTCGTGGTCGATATTGGCGGGGGCACATCGGATTTCTCGGTCGTGCGCATCGCGTCGGACAATTCCGGGTTCGAGGTTCTCGGCAGCACCGGTCTCTATGTGGGCGGCAATGATTTTGACCAGAAGCTGAGCTTTTTCGAACTGTCGCGGCTGCTTGGGCATGGCGAGACGCTGGAGCTGAACGGATTTCCGGTGCCATCTGCGCCATATTCGATCCTGTCTGACTGGAAAAGCCTGAACAAGCTCTATGCGCGGGACGTGCAGAAGCGGATCGGATGGATGGTACAGAACAGCCCGAACAGTCGCGCAATCCGGGCCTTCGATCATCTGGTACGCCACCATGAAGGCCACGCCTATGCCAAGCGGACCGAGCAGATCAAGATCGAGTTGAGCGACACTGACCAGCAGGCCTTTATCTATGACACCCCCGATTTGCGGCTGGAGCGTGTGGTGGAGCGCCGGGTGTTCGAAGGCCTGATTGACGAGGCGGTATCACAGATGGACGCGGTGGCAGTGAACTGCCTGGGCCAGTCGGGCGTGTCGCCGGACCAGGTCACCGATATTGTCATGGTGGGCGGGTCGACCTTTATTCCGCTCGTGCAGTCCCGGTTGGCGGGGCGGTTTGGCAATGCTGCACTCTCCGAGAGTGACCGCTTCGGCGCCGTCGCCAAGGGCCTTGCAGTTCACGGGATGAGCCATCTATGACAGGCGCGTGCAGAAGACGCGATCCGTGAATGAAACAAGGCACCGATACAGTGTCGGCCCTTGTTTCAGGTAGAGCCAGTCGCCATCAACCTGTTCGAGGTCAAACCCCGCATCCAGCAAATCCTGAAGAGGTGCCCTGTCGGCGGTGATCGTGGAGGAAGTGATGGACGGAGCAGTTGCAGGCATTTGGGTGCATGCGCCAAGTGCCAGTGCAGCAGCGGTTAGGGTGGCAGGCACAGGAGCGTGGAACTTCATGTTGATTCCTCCTTCGGACGATTTTAATTTCCCGCTACGATAGCGCGCCTTGCGCTTAAAGGAAGAAGTTTCGAAAAACGCATCCAAACTGAGTCGAAAGCTGCCCCGCCACACTTGCGACACGGTCATCTGTGCATAAAGTCAGGCCGATCAGAGGAGAATCACGCATGCGCGCAATCCGGAAATGTCTTGTATCCCTGTCTGCGCTGGCCGTGCTGGCCGCCGCGCCCGCGATGGCTGAAGAGGGCGGGTCGACACGGGCACTGGATGATGCGCTGGCGGCCGGTTACAAGGCCGCGTTCATCTGCTCCTCGACCTTCAATGCAGGACAGACGCTGGAAGAGATTCGCCAGAACGAGCTGTCAGGCATCTATCCGGATTACCAGCGCAGCTTTGACAAATTGCCCGATGCGATGATCGACCCGGCGCGCAAGCTGGTCTCGGTAACCTATTCCAATACGATGCCGCCGCGCATGGCGGCCTGGCGCCCCGGCTTTGGCTGTACGCAGCTGCCGATTGGCGCCGAAGAGGGCGCGCTGAACTTCCTGCCGCGCTTTGCCGCCTGGCCGGACTTCACCGGCGAGGACCGGGGCAGCGCCATCGGCTCAAATGTGAAGGTGCAGCTGCGCATCGAAGAAGCCGAACGTCTGGAAGCGCCGGTCTCGTTCGCGTTTGACGAGCGCACCTATGGCAATGGCACGCATACCAGCGCGGTGGTTGTCGTGAAAGACGGACAGGTCGTGGCCGAGCGCTATGCCCGCGGTATCAATCACGAGACGCCGCAGCGGACCTGGTCGGTTGCGAAATCGATCTCTGCGACGATCCTCGGCGCAGCCCGGCGGAACGGGCATATCGATCTCGATTACCCGGCCGTGATCGCCGACTGGAACAATGGCGCCGACCCGCGCCGCGAAATCACGCTGCGCGACCTGATGCAGATGGCGAGCGGTCTCGACAGCGGCGAAGAGGGCTCGCGCACGGACCGGATCTATTTCGGCGGCGGACGCGTGGTCGATCAGGCCGCCTCCAAGGTGATGGAAGCCAAGCCGGGCACGCGGTTCAAATATTCCAACAATGACACGCTGATCGCGATGCGCTCATTCCGGGAATCTCTGGGGGCGGATGATTCCTATCATCGCTTCCCGTATGAAAAACTGCTGCACAAGATTGGCGCCGTTCACACGACACTGGAAGTGGACTGGAATGGTGACTTCGTCTCGTCCAGCCAGGTCTGGTCTACGGCGCGCGACCTTGCGCGGGTCGGCCAGCTCTACCTGCAGGACGGCGTGTGGGGCAATGAGCGGCTGCTGCCGGAAGGCTGGGCACAGTTCGTGGCGACGCCGGGCCCGGCGCAACCGACAAGCGGTCCCGGCTATGGCGCGCAATTCTGGCTGATGAACCATGCCGAGGGCATTCCGGCGGGCACCTATTACATGGCCGGCAATCGCGGCCAGTATGTCGTGATCGTGCCGAGCATGAACGCGGTCATCGTGCGACGCGGCTTTGACGTGATCGGCGGCGCGCGATTCGACATTGCCAGCTTCACGCGGGACGCCTTGATGGCCCTGCAGGCGGCTGATGATGTGCGCGCAGGAGAGGCGGCCGAGCGGGCGCAGATCGAAGCGACGATCGAGGCCCGCCGCGCGCGCAGTGACCGGGCCAAGGATGCGATCCGGGCGGAAATCCTCGCCAAGTATGGCCGCGAGGAATAGGCCCTATTGGGTGCCGGTTCCGGATTCCGGGCCGGATTGTGGAATGGCCTGAAGGTTTGAGATCCGCTGACGGTCTGACTGGCTGAAGCTCTGCATCATGGCCGAGCCACTGAGATTGAGATCGAGGCTGGCGACATGGGTGCGGCCGTCGGGCGCGCGGTCGCAGGCGATCTTCATCTCGAATTGCTTGATCTTGGCTACGGGCATTGGTTTGAACGCTTTTTTCGCGACCAGCTCGTAATTCAGGATGGCGGGCGACTGCTTGTCCACAATGACTGTCCCGGTGAGGTGCTTGTACACCTTGTCCATGTCATCCGGTTCGGCGCCGGGCTGGGGCTCGAAACTGTAGGTCGCGGTTGTGTCGGTCTCACCGACCAGGGCCGCATTGGCGGGAATGTTTTCCGCAAACTCCTGGCACCAGATATCCCCATCCGTGTTGGCCTTCATGTTTTTGACGCGCTTGGCGAAATCCTCGCTCCAGCTATCCGGGGCAGGGGAGACGACGCTGAGGCGTTCGCCTTCGGGCAGGCTGGGGTCGACCTTCATCAGGGCCTCGACCTCGCCGGTGGAGAGCGCGAGATCAAATTTGTAGAGCGGGCCATCGGCAGAGGCGGCAAGGGCCTGTTCCAGAGGGGTCTGTGCAAAAGCCGGGGCAGCGAGGACAAGCAGGCTGGCGGCGCTGGCGAGGGAACGGATCATGACGGGGCTCTGTTGCAGTGTCTGAAAAAGAAGTTTGGGCACAGCTCACCTGAACGCATAGTGAAAGACAAAGGAAATCTCCCCCTCTTGCGATACTTTAATTCCTCTCATGGCTGACCGCGTGCTTTCCCCCTTTGTCCTGCCGGACCCGTTCGAGGCCTGGTTCACGGCACGTGGCTGGCAGGCACGTCCGCACCAGCTGGCGCTGGCCGAAGAGTCGCTGAAGGGTGAGAGCGCCTTGCTGATCGCGCCGACGGGCGGGGGCAAGACGCTTGCGGGGTTCCTAGGCAGCCTGATTGAACTGCGCGCGCGCAAGCGGGCGGCGAATTCCGACCGGCCCGCCCTGCACACGCTCTACATATCGCCGCTGAAGGCACTGGCGGCCGACGTGCAGCGCAACCTCATGGGCCCGGTCGAAGAGATGGGGCTGGGCATCAGGATCGAGAGCCGGACGGGGGATACGCCCTCCCATGTGCGTCAGCGCCAGAGACGGACGCCGCCAGATATCCTGCTAACCACGCCGGAACAACTCGCGCTGTTTCTTGCCTCCGACCATGCGAAGGAATTCTTTGCGGACCTCAAATGCGTGATCGTGGATGAAATCCACGCCATGGCGGCCTCGAAGAGGGGCGACCTGCTGGCACTCGGCCTGGGGACGCTGGCAAGCTGGGCTCCCGCTTGCCGCTTCATCGGCCTGTCTGCGACGGTGCGCGAGCCGGAAGTTCTGGCGGACTGGCTGGATCTGCGCCCCGGCGGGCATGATGTGCGCATCCTGACGGCTGAGGGCGGCGTCTCGGCGGATGTGGATATCCTGATCTCGAAACAGCGGATTCCGTGGTCGGGGCATTCCGGACGGTTTGCCGTGCCGGAAGTATATGAGGCCATCAAGAAGGCGACGATGACGCTGGTCTTCGTCAACACGCGCAGCCAGGCCGAACTGATGTTCCAGGAGCTGTGGCACGCCAATGAGGACGGGTTGCCGATTGCGCTTCATCATGGCTCGCTCGCGCGGGAACAGCGCACCAAGGTCGAGGCGGCGATGGCGGCTGGCACCCTGAAGGCAGTGGTCTGTACGTCTACACTCGATCTCGGCATCGACTGGGGCGAGGTGGACCTCGTGATCCAGATGGGCGCCCCGAAAGGGGCCGCGCGCCTGATCCAGCGGATCGGACGGGCCAATCACCGGATGGACGAGGCAAGCCGGGCCGTCCTTGTGCCAACGAACCGGTTCGAGGTGCTGGAGTGCCGAGCGGCCGAGGCAGCGGTCGAGGCCGGCGAGATTGACGGGGAAGGGGTCCGCGAGGGCTCGCTGGACGTGTTGGCTCAGCATGTCATGGGGCGGGCGTGTGGCGACGGGTTCCGGCTGGAGGAACTCTATGAGGATATTGTCCGCGCCGCGCCCTATGCCTGGCTCGACTGGGAGACGTATGAGCGCATCGTCGATTTCGTGGCGAGCGGCGGCTATGCGCTGAAGACCTATGACCGGTTCCACCGCATCGTGCGCAGGCCGGACGGGGTGTGGGTGGCGCGCACGGCCCGCGACGCACAGGCGCACCGGATGAATGTCGGCGCAATTGTGGAATCGCCCATGCTGGCCGTGCGGCTGGCGCAATTCATCGGCAAGGAAAAGCCGGGCGAGAAGCGTAGCGTGCGGGCAGGGCTGAAGCTGGGCGAGATGGAGGAATATTTCCTCTCCACCCTGACGCCGGGCGACACATTCCTCTTCGCCGGCGAAGTTCTGCGGCTTGTCGGCGTGGAGGGCATGGACGCGCTGGTCGTGCGCGCAGTCGGCGACCGGCCGGCGATACCGTCCTATAATGGCGGCAAGTTCCCGCTGACGACGTTCCTGGCGGATCGTGTCCGCAAGATGATCCATGACCCGGAGCAATGGGAAGGTCTGCCAGACCCCGTACGCGAATGGTTCGAGATCCAGAAGCTGAAATCGAAAATTCCGCCGCCGGATCATTTGCTCGTGGAAACCTTCCCGCGCGGCGACCGGCATTACCTCGTCTGCTACCCCTTCGAGGGACGGCTGGCCCACCAGACGCTCGGCATGTTGCTGACGCGGCGGCTGGAGCGGATGGGCGCCAAGCCCACCGGCTTTGTCGCCAGTGAATATGCGCTGGCGGTGTGGGGGATGGAGGACATGTCCGAAGTGGACATGGACGCGCTGTTCCATCCGGACATGATGGGCGACGATCTCGAAAGCTGGCTCGATGAGAGCGCGCTGATAAAGCGGACCTTCGGCCAGTGCGCGCAGATTTCCGGCCTGATCCATCGCAACCTTCCGGGCAAGGAGAAGAATTCCCGTCAGGTGAGTTTTTCGTCTGACCTGATCTATGACGTGCTGCGCAGCCATGAGCCGGACCATATATTGCTGCAGGCCGCCCGGCAGGACGCGGCGACGGGCCTGCTGGATGTGCGCCGGCTGTCGGACGCGCTGGTGCGTATCCGTGGCAAGATCGACCATCAGGCGCTGGAAAAGATCAGCCCCTTCGCTGTGCCCGTCATGCTTGAAATCGGCAAGGAGCCGGTCTCGGGCGCATCCGTGCAGGACGCCATCCTGGGTGAAGCGGAAGCCGATTTGGTCAGAGATGCGATGGGCTGACAGATTACGGCAATCGTCATTTGACCCCCGGACCATTGCGGGCCAGATTCCCGATCCATGACTGCCGCCGCCACGAAACCCGTTGAAACACATCTGCACCTGGCCGGGGAGCTGCTGAGGCCGCTGCCGGAGGGGGCGTTGTGGTGGGCGGCGGAACGAGTGCTGGTCGTGTCCGATCTCCATTTCGAGAAGGGCAGTGCCTATGCGGCGCGGGGGCAGATGCTGCCGCCCTATGATACGGGCGCGACCCTGTCGTTGGTCGAGCGGCTGTGCGCCGCGCTCAAGCCGAAGACGGTGATCTCGCTGGGTGACAGTTTTCATGACCGGGCTGCCGAGCTGCGCCTGCCAGAACCCTATGCCCGGCGCATTCAGGCGCTGACGGCGGCGCATGACTGGGTCTGGGTGGAAGGGAACCATGACCCCGACCCGCCGGCCCATCTGGGCGGCCACGCCAGCAAGGTGCTTCGCATCGGGCCGCTGGTCTTCCGACACGAGCCGACGGGGGAGGTGGGCGAGGTGTCCGGGCACTTGCATCCGGCGGCCAAGATCATCGGACGGGGGCGATCCGTGCGGCGGCGCTGTTTCGCCAGTGATGGCGCGCGGCTGGTCATGCCGGCCATGGGCGCCTTTACCGGCGGACTCAACGTGCTGGACGACGCCTTCGCGCCGATCTTCCCGGAAGGGGCAATGGCCTTCGCGCTGGGGCAGGAGCGGGTGTTCATGGTCGCGGCAAAAAGCCTTGTGGCCGATTTGCCACGCACAGCGCGCTGGAAATTCTAAGCGGTTATAATCGTTTGTGCATTGCACAAAAGCGTGCCATATGCCGCTGTAGCAGGGCGAATAGCTGCTGCTCTCGCATTGATCGTTGCCTTATCCGGGTTCGCGTCGAGTGCGCAAACAACCGGGATGCCGATTAAAAGCAGGCTTCCTAAAACTTAGAGCTTAACAGGGCGCGCGGACTATTGAGTCCGCTGGGCGCCCGCACATGAAAGTATTGATTTGACACAGTTTACCGAACTCGGCCTCGCCGAGCCCGTCCTCAAGGCCATTGCTGCTGAGGGCTATACCAAGCCGACTCCGATTCAGGAGCAGGCGATCCCGACACTGCTGACAGGCCGTGACTTGGTGGGCATTGCCCAGACCGGCACAGGCAAGACGGCGGCCTTCGTGCTGCCGCTACTGAGCCGTCTGGCCGCGAATCCGGGCCGTCCGGTCTCCAAGACCGCCCGCATCCTGATCCTGGCGCCGACGCGCGAGCTGGCCGCCCAGATTGCCGAAAGCGTGCGCGTCTATGGCAGCCAGATGAAGCTGACCACGACAATCGTTGTTGGCGGCGTGAAGCCCGGTGGCCAGGTTCGCGCCCTTGCGCGCGGTGTGGATGTTCTGGTGGCAACGCCTGGACGCCTGCTGGACCATATGGAAACCGGCGCCGTGAAATTGAGCGGCACCGAAGCGGTTGTGCTCGATGAAGCCGACCAGATGATGGATATGGGCTTCCTGCCTGCGATCCGGAAGGTCATGAAGGCCATCCCGACCCGCCGCCAGACGCTGCTCTTCTCGGCAACGATGCCGAAGGAAATCCGCTCGCTCGCGAATGATTTCCTGAATGATCCGGCAGAAGTCACCGTCGCTGCCGTTTCCAGGCCTGCCGAAAAGATTGACCAAGCGGTCTACATGGTGAAGGGCGACGCCAAGCCACGCCTGCTGGCCGAACTCCTGTCGGCTGACGACATGGACCGGGCCATCGTGTTCACCCGCACCAAGCACGGCGCCGACAAAGTGGTCCGCTATCTTGCCAATGAAGGCCTCTATGCAGAAGCCATTCACGGCAACAAGAGCCAGAACCAGCGCATTCGCGCCCTGGACAATTTCAAGAAGGGCAAGGCCCCGATCCTGGTTGCGACCGACATTGCCGCACGCGGCATTGATGTCGATGGCGTCAGCCATGTCGTGAACATGGACATGCCGAACCTGCCGGAATCCTATGTTCACCGCATCGGCCGAACGGCCCGTGCCGGCAAGAGCGGCATTGCGCTGTCCTTTGTGGGCAATGATGAGCGCGGCTATCTGCGCGACATCGAAAAGCTGATCGGCCGCAAGATCGACCGGATCGAACTGGCCGAAGACATGGCGCTCGACCTGTCCCTGCCGGAAGAGCCGGGCCCGCACACCAAGCAGAGCCGCGGTGGTGGCGGCGGTCGTGGCAGAGGCCAGGGCGGTGGACACCGTCAGGGCGGGCAGTCCCAGAACCGCAATCGCTCCGGCGGTGGTGGCGGTGGGAAAGGTCCCCGCAAGGCCGGCGGCAAGCCCGGTGGTTCGCGTGACGGCGGCGACAGAAGCGCTGCCCGCTCCGAGTCCGGTGGAGGCGCCTCCCGTCAGGGCGGCGGCCAGAAGCGCCGCAGCAAATCCACCAAGTCCTGGTCGCCTGTAAGCTAAGGGCCGCCAGGCACTCTTTCCCCAATGTCAGCCTTGTTTCCGCGCCTGCCTTCCGCCAAGGATAGGCCGGAAAACAAGGAGGACATGCCATGAAGACTGCCATCACAGAAATGTTCGGAATCGAGCATCCGATCATTCAGGGCGGTATGCACTATGTCGGGTTCGCCGAAATGGCTGCTGCCGTCTCGAACGCCGGCGGCCTCGGCATCATCACGGCCCTGACGCAGAAAACCCCCGCTGACCTCGCCAATGAGATCGCGCGCTGCCGGGACATGACCGACAAGCCGATCGGCGTGAACCTCACCTTCCTGCCGGTCGTCAACGCGCCGGACTATCCGGGCTATGTGAAAGCGATCATCGAAGGCGGCGTGAAAGCCGTTGAGACCGCCGGGAACAACCCGGTGCAGGTCCTGCCGATCCTGAAGGAACACGGCATCAAGGTGATCCACAAATGTACCGCTGTGCGCCATGCGCTGAAAGCCCAGTCGATTGGCTGTGATGCGGTCAGCGTCGATGGCTTCGAATGCGGCGGCCATCCCGGCGAAGACGACATTCCGAACATGATCCTGCTGCCCCGCGCGGCAGATGAGCTGGACATTCCGTTCGTGTCTTCCGGTGGTCAGGCAGACGGGCGCAGCCTTGTCGCCTCGCTCGCCATGGGCGCCTCCGGCATGAACATGGGCACGCGCTTCATCGCGACGAAAGAAGCACCTGTGCACCAGAACGTGAAAGACGCGATTGTTGCCGCCAGCGAACTCGACACACGTCTGGTCATGCGCTCCCTGCGCAATACCGAGCGTGTGCTGAACAATGCGGCAGTTGAGCGCCTGATCGAAAAGGAAAAGGCCCTGGGCGACAAGCTGGAATTCAAGGACATCATCGAGGAAGTCGCAGGCGTCTATCCGCGCATCATGAAAGACGGCGACATGGATGCCGGCGCATGGTCATGCGGTATGGTTGCCGGCCTGATCCATGACATTCCGACCTGTAAAGAATTGATCGACCGAATCATGAAAGAAGCCGAAGACATCATCACGAACCGTCTCGCGGGCATGCTCGCAGGAAAGGTTCCGGCTTAATTCCAGATCCAGAAAGACTCCTCATGATCCGTATCTCCCTTTTTGCCAGTGCCTGTTTCGCTCTTGCAGCGTGTGGCGCAGGCAATTCCGTCACCAAGGATGCCGTATCTGCCTGTAATGGCATGCTGGCAGGGGATCCGGAGATTGAGGAAGATCTGGCCGAAGATGGCGAGACGGTCGCGGCCTATTGTGGCTGTTTTGGCCAGTTGCTGGCTGATCAGCCTGAAGCGGATCAGACAGCTATCCTGAAGGTCAGTCAGGTGATCGGCGACATTCGGGAAGAACGAAATGTCGGTCTGGAAGACGCCGCCGAGGGTGTCGACAAATCCTTCGGAGCGGATGGTTCGAGCGAGGCGTATGGCGTCTCCTCCAGCGAGTTCGAGACAACTGGGAAATATTTCGATGTTGTCCGCCGTGAACTCAACAAGGATGATAGCGCCTGCACGGCGCCCTGATCGTCAGGACAGCGCCCCATAAATTGCGGCAACGATCTCGGCTTTTGACATGGATTTTGTCACGGTGCCGAGCACATTTCCAGAAGACCGGTCAATCAGATAGAGTTGGCCGGTCTTTATGTTTTCGGGGAAGATTCCGTGCATCGTTTCCGCAATGCCAAGGGTTTCGGCATCTGCGAAATAGGCGGCTTCGTCCTTGGCGGAATAGTCGAGGGCGAAGAATTCGACACCTTCAAAATCATTTGCAGCGCGCACGGTTTCGACCTTGGGATCGAGCACTTTGCAGCTACCGCACCAGCTCGCATAGCTCAGCACGGCGAGCACTTGCGTGTCTTCGGCCGGGGCGGTGACTGCCTTGACATCGGCCAGGCTGCCGGGCGCGGCGACGGACGGGCCGCAGGCGGCAAGGACGGCGAAGGAAAGCACGGCGAGACTGAAACGCATGGTGTTTCTCCATAAGCGATGTTGAGACGGTCCTAGCACAGGCGGATGCGGGATGGGGTCACACTTGCGTTATGCGACGCCCACGCCGGCGGGGCCTGCCTCGACCCGGCCGACTATGGCTGCGCCGTCATGTCCATGCTGTGCAAAGATGTCGAGCACGGCGCGGGCAGCATAGGGCGCGCAGGAGACGAGCAGGCCGCCGCTGGTTTGCGGATCGCAGAGAATATCCCTTTCCATCTCGGACATCTGGCCACTGACCATATGGGACACTGATTCCCAGTTGCGGCCCGAGGCGCCGGTCTTGACGCCTGCCTCGGCATGGCGCCGCGCCCCCTCGAAGACCGGTACCTCATTCTTCTCGATCACGATCTGAACGCCTGCGCCGCGCGCCATTTCGCTGGCATGGCCAAGCAGGCCGAAGCCCGTCACATCGGTCGCGGCATGCACGCCCGCAAGTTCGGAGAGCTCTGTTCCCGGCGTATTGAGCCGCGTCGTCGAGGCGACCATTTCGTCGTATTCGGCAGGGGAGAGGATCTCGCGCTTCAGGGCGGCAGAATAGATGCCGATGCCGAGCGGCTTGCCGAGGATCAGGACGTCGCCGGCCTCGGCCTTGGAGTTCAGCAGCAAATGGTCCGGATGACCCATGCCCAGTGCGACGAGGCCATAGATCGGCTCAGCGGAGTCAATCGAATGCCCGCCCGCAATGGGCGCGCCGGCGGCTTCCGCCACGCTGCGCCCACCTGCGAGAATGGCGCGGATGGTCTCATTGGCGATCTTGCCGATGGGCATGCCGACAATGGCGAGACAGAAAATGGGTTTCGCGCCCATGGCGAAGATATCCGACAGCGCATTCGTCGCCGCGATGCGCCCGAATGTGTGGGGATCGTCGACGATGGGGGTGAAGAAGTCCGTCGTGGCGACAAGCGTGGTTGTCTCGTTGATGAGGTAAACGGCGGCGTCATCGCTCTTGCCCGCATCCACGATCAGGTCGGAATGGCCGAGCGAGAGGGGCATCTCGCTCAATATGTCAGCCAGCACATTTGGCGCGAGCTTGCAGCCGCAGCCGCCCCCATGCGCAAGGGAGGTCAGGCGGGGTTCAGTCTGGCTGGCTGTCAGGTCGGCTGGCATGGCGGGCTCCTCTTGGGCTGCAGGCTTACCGCGCTCGCCACTGGCGGGGCAAACAAAACCTGCTAATCGGGGTGGGATGCCTTATCTCGAAACCGTCACGGATATCAGCCCCGAAAACCTCTCGCGCTATGATGCGGTCATTGATGTGCGGTCTCCGGCCGAGTTCGAGGACGATCACATGCCGGGCGCCATCAGCCTGCCGGTGCTGTCGAATGAAGAGCGTGCGCGCGTTGGCACGATCTACAAGCAGGAGAGCCCGTTCCGCGCCAATCGCGTTGGTGCGGCGCTGGTCGCGCGCAACATTGCGCATCATCTGGAGACGGCACTGGCCGACATGCCGAAGAACTGGCGGCCGCTGGTCTATTGCTGGCGGGGCGGCATGCGCTCGAACGCGATGGCGACGATCCTCTCATCGGTCGGCTGGCCGAGCGGGGTGGTGAAGGGCGGCTACAAGACGTGGCGGCGAGAAGTTGTGACGGGGCTGGAGCATGAGGACAGCCTGCTGCCGGTACGCTTGATCGATGGCCAGACCGGCACGGGCAAGACGGCTCTGCTGCAGGCGATACAGGCAGCGGGCGGGCAGGTGATTGACCTGGAGGGCCTCGCCCATCATCGCGGGTCGGCCTTTGGCGATTTCGGCGACGAGCTGCAGCCCGCCCAGCGCCTGTTCGAAAGCGGCATCTGGGACCGGCTGCGTCAGTTCGACCTGAACCAGCCAATCTTTGTCGAGGCGGAATCCGCGCTGGTCGGCCGGTGCCGTGTGCCCCGGCGCCTGTGGCACTCCATGCTGGCGGCGCCCCGTATCGAGATGAGGGTCCCGTCAGATGTGCGGGCGGATTTCCTGCTCTCTGCCTATGAGGATATCATCCGGAGCAAGGACCGGCTGATGGAGGCGCTCGCCAAGCTGAAGGGCCTGCAGTCGAAAGAGACGCTGGCCGAGTGGCAGGCCTTGGCGGAGGCGAACGACTATCGCGCGCTGGCGCGGCAGCTGATGGAACGGCATTACGACCCACTCTATGCACGCAGCCGCAAGCGGCGCGAGGATGTGCCGGCCGATGTGGTCAGATTGGAAAACCTAGATGATGCCGCGCTGAAGCAGGCGGCAGAGAGACTGGTGTCGGGCGCCTAGCGTCCGCGGGCTTCGTCGGTGCCGCGGCGGGCCAGTTCGTCGGCCTTTTCATTGCCCGGATCGCCATCATGCCCTTTCACCCATTTCCAGGTGATGTCATGGCGCTGGCAGGCTTCGTCCATGGCCATCCAGAGATCCTGATTCTTGACCGGCTTTTTCGCGGCGGTTTTCCAGCCATTGCGCTTCCAGCCATGAATCCATTTGGTCAGGCCGTCTTTCACATACATGGAATCAACATGCAGCGTGATCTTGGACGGACCCTTTAGCGCGTTCAGCGCCTCGATCACGGCCAGCATTTCCATCCGGTTGTTGGTGGTCGCCTTGTCGCCGCCCCACAATTCCTTGCGCTTGTCGCCCGCCACGAGCAGGGCGCCCCAGCCGCCGGGGCCGGGATTGCCGCTGCAGGCGCCATCTGTCCAGATTTCGATCTTGTCAGTCATAGGATTTCAGGTGCGGGGCTTTGGCGGGTCCGTCAAGCATCAGAAGACGCTGATGTCTGCCTGATGAAGCTGTTCCGCAGGCTTTACGATGGCCAGGAAGAGCAGGCCGCAGACGAGGCCAGCCAGCGCCCCGATACAGGCGCCGGTGAACGCCGCGCCAAGGCCGGTCAGCAGCGACGCCGTGACGCCAAACCCGCCTGTCGTGCCGCCGACCAGCAGCGCGCCCCAGATGCTGGCCCAGCGCAGGTAGGGCGCGCGGGCCGAAATGCCCTGATGCGGGAACCTGCCGATGGACAGGCCCATGGCCAGCCACGCGGCCGGCACGGTGACGAAGAACAGGATGAAGTTGAACAGAGACATCATCGCGGCCATCTGGATGCCCATCACGAAGCCGCTATTTGGGCGATCGAACATGGTAGGCAACAGGCCAGCCCCTTCGAGGAGGCCGAAGACAAAGGTGAGGAAAAGTCCGATCAGCGTCACGCCAAGACAGGCCGCCAGGGAGGACAAGAGCAGGCCGAGTTTCACACGGCGGATCTTTCGGTCAGGACCGAGGGCGCGATAGTCAGCTGGAAGGGCAGAAGGATCGGTTCCAGCCACCGCACCATTTGGCCCGAATTCTGTCATGCACCATAGCCTTCCGCATGTGTCACCTTGCGATGAAAGGCGAGGCGGCCGGCATATTCGAGGGGATTCTTGGGCTTTACGAGGGCGCCTTCGGGGGTCGAGGTCCAGTCCACCATCCGCGTCAGGAAGAAGCGCAGCGCTGCGCCGCGTGCGAGCAGGGGCAGAGCGTCACGTTCTGCGGGGTCTAGCGGACGCACGCTTTCATACCCGGCGATCAAATTCGCGCCCTTGGAATAATTGTAGTCGATCGCGCCGCGCCCCGGATTGTCATCAAAGGCCCAGGCATTGAGACAGATGGCCAGGTCATAGGCGAGCGCGTCGGTGCAGGCGAAATAGAAATCGATGATGCCGGAAAAATCCTCACCGAGGAAAAATGCATTGTCCGGAAACAGATCCGCATGGATCGTGCCGCGCGGCAGGATCAGGCTTTGCGGCCTGGCCTCGGCAATGTCGCTGAGGGCTTCGTCGATCAGGCCCGGCAGGCCCGGCTGCAGCTTTTCGGCTTCCTCGGACTGGCCCGCCCAGAGGCGGGGCCATGCCGAAGGGCCGAGACTGTTGGGGCGGGTCATGTCGAAATCTGCG
>Ga0181370_1000086_pt1 | contig 19244 bp, 14 predicted proteins | sample LowvirmetaG_7_FD_130091 | JGI IMG/M metagenome (GOLD analysis project Ga0181370, IMG submission 130091) | Marine viral communities from the Subarctic Pacific Ocean - Lowphox_06 viral metaG | ecosystem: Environmental > Aquatic > Marine > Oceanic | place: Subarctic Pacific Ocean | collected...
CCAGGACTTGAGTTCGCCGGTGGATGCCTTGTCGAGGCCACTGATGTTGCGCCACGCTCTCGGTAAAGGCTTCCGCCCTTCGTCGATAAAACCATCGGTCTGGTGACAATAATCAGTCATGAAAACCTCCTACCAAAGCGCATAACGTGTGTTGAAGTAGCTTTTTAGCGAAGTCACATCACCGCCGGTCTTAATGGCATCGTAGAAGGCGATTTCAGAAACCCGCATTTCGGTTGCGGTGGGAGGACCACTGTTGAGTGACCCCATAGCCAAAAGGGTAGCTGCCGCCCACCCCGCCGTGCCGGGGTTTCCGCCAGAAACCGCAGAATCATTATTTAGCGATTGAAAAGAAGAAGCGCCATCAAAAGCACTTCTAAGCAAAAACGGTGTGGTTATAGTCGGAGAAATCTTGTTTGTACTAGGACTATCCGATTTATGCCCAACTTGCGGGGTGGTCCCCGAAGCCTCTACCGAAGGCGCAGAACCTTGACTTAAAACCAAATCACCATCAACCCAAGCGTCATAACTCAACACCATCCATATATCGACGGGTTGTGATACAGCATCAGTCGTAAGCGTCATCCAATGGTCAACACCATCGAAATCTATAGATGGCTGGCTGTTAATTCCCGAAGCAGTAAATAGCGGCTGGTCCGACGCCGTTGCTTGAGCCCAATCCCAAGAGCCTACTTGATCCTCCCAATCCGACACATCGGCGCCATTCAGCGTTACGCCTTTATCCGCCCGCCACCAATGCGCCGCGGCGACCGGAATATCCACGGCACCACTCGCACCACCCGCAGCCATCAACATCCGTCTACCCAACATTACGAACTATCCGTACTGGCGATAGCGCCATGCCAAGTCGTGCCGCCGTCCACCGTTAAGAAAACCAGAATATCAACCCCAGAAGCGGACAGCGACGGCGCGTCTCCACCTGCCCAAGCCACACTCGCCGGCCAGTGTACCGTTTCCGACCCGCCGTTGGTAAGGATGAGGGTAAAAGAACACCCTTCATCGCTGGCTGTAGGATTGGAAAAGGTGAAAGTCTCGGTGCCGGTCGAGACAGTGGCAGTTACGACATTGCCCGCAGTCAGGTCTATGTCGTCCGTCCCGCCCGCTAGATCACCGAGGGCATTCGTTATCTCGCCGTAATCCTTGAGGTTAACTGCACTGATCGTGTTGTCCTGGCCGTCGCCGCCTAATTGCACTGCCGTGCCATCAGCTTTTGTGTAGTTAACACACTGGACAGTGTTTGACCCCGTTGAGAAGAACTCAGCGACATCCCCTGCTACTGTGGTGATATTTGCTTCGCCGGGAAGGTCCAGGTTCGTCGCGTGATGCGTCATCGTCAGCGCGGCATCGAACTGCAAAAAGAAATGCCTGTTGGCCGCAACGGTCATGGCGGCATAACCAGTTGTCCCCGTCACATCAAAATAATCTCCGTCCGTATCCACAACCAGTGGGTTGGCAGAGGCAATATCGCCTCCTTTATCCATCCCAATATATTTGCCATTGGGGTCAAGAAAACCGCCTAATTGTGGAGAAGTATCATCTGCTAAATTGGTGGCGGATGCACCCCATACCACATCAGTGCCGTCTGATTTCAAAACTTCATTATTCGCGCCTAGGGCTAACGCCTCTGGATCACCATTTAAATCAGCACGAATTATATCCCCACGTGTAGTCATGGGATTCGTCATGTCCCCATCAGCGCCCGTGGTCCCTGTCGCTCCACTCGCCCCATCTGCACCACTTGCCCCATCCGCTCCATCTGCACCACTTGCCCCATCGAATATTGAACGTGCTATTAATACGATCGTCGGGGAAGTAGTACTCCCATCAAACGCAAGGACATGATCATCACCCAAACCCGGCTCAGGAAACACAACTGATGCCGGGCCAGTATAGGATGTTGGGAGAACGAATGTACGAGTAAATTTTTCTGTAATTTCTTGGATTGAACAAGTAACTCTATCAAGCGCCGCTTCATGTGTCTCTGCTGGAAAATCATCATTTTCAATGTAATTTACAATTTGTGATTCTATAGTTTTACGATTGAGATGCCATGTTACCGTAGCTGCCGGCGCAGTGACGGCATCGACTTGACCAGTGGCCCCGTTCCCTCCGGATACAGTGTAATCAGTACCATTGGTTAAAGTAACTTCCGCCCCTGTGGCGGTTGTACGCTCAATTACCTCAAGTTCCGCTGAGGTGGTTGTTCCTTTAAATTTAAATGTTACCGGAAACGCAGTAGTTGATGCATTCCCTGTATATACATCAGGGGCGTATGAAGATGCTGTTATTGTCATTCTAAAACTCCTATACTACCCTACCACATCGGCGGTCGTCAGTCAAGCTTCGAGGCTTTAACTAAATCTAACCCAAGTTGTGCTGTACGATTTATTTGGAAGTAAATACTATCTACTTGTTCACGTTTCCACCGCGCAAATTTTACACGCGTCATTCCCCCAGTATCTTGCATATTATGTATTAATGCAATAAATTTACTTTGATTAGTAATAGATGCCTTAAATTTGTTTAATTTAAATAATTCCCCTTGTTTAATCGTTTTATCAAGTTGTTTTTCCGCTTCATCATGCCGCCCCTCTTTAAGCAATGCTCGTATTGAATTATGTCTACGGGTATGAGTGTCGGCAACTTTAAAAAAATCTTCAACTGTACGTGTATTTAGCGAAGGATGACGTACGACAAATGCCCTAACCAGCGGGTAGGTGGTTAAATCACCAGCGGGTTTAATTGGGTCATCGATTACTCCTGTTTTGCGAAGTAACAAATCTAACCCTTGAAGTGTTTGAAATCCAAGCCCTCCTGTCCATGAACGAACAATATGTTCTATAACAGAGGGGGAAGCTAATTTCATTTTTTCTGTTGCGGGCAACGAGCCAACCACCGCACCAATCTTCTTTGCAAATTCAGTTGTATACAGCCCATATTGATATTCTGGCAATAACTTTTCTTGCGAACGAGGTACAATAGGCCGATTAAAGAAAAACGACTTATTTGCCCATACTTCAACAGGAGTTTTAAGCGCCTCTGGTAATGGATTATATGTAAGACTATTAAAAAGTGATTTAACCAAGTCTTGCGCGCCGCGAGGGTCTTTATCAATTATCCAGGCAGCGAAAGCCTCCGCGCCCGTGGCGAAGATCAACGCAATTTCATAAGGTTTCGGGACACGCCAAATTATTTCATCCGCTCCTGTGCCCGTTGTGAAATGCCAATGTAGGTCTTTTTCCCAACGAGGTAAATCTCTATACCAGTCTTCATCACGATTAAGCATGTATAGTAATACTGACGGTACAACAAGCCCCGCAAATGCTCGTGCTGTTAATCCTACAGGATTTGCTTTAGATGCACGTACCAATTTATCTGGGGCTTGTAAAAATACATTAAAAAATGCGGAGATACTATTTAGTGCACGAGTTTTTGAACCAAAACGTTGAAAATCTAACGTTACGTCCCTACCTTCAAAACCTGCTCCTATTCTTGCCTCTCGCGGAGATTTCCCTTCCTTTAATAATTTTAAAAATCTTTGTTCAAATATTGATACACGAGTTGCTTGTTCAAATAACCCAGATAGTGCGCGTAAACTTTTAATAGGGTGGGTTATACTATTCTTCATTGGTATTGTAGTTAGTATTTCTTTAATACCTTTTTGTAAATAAGTTCGATCAACTGCCGCCATATGACCAAACATACCACCTGACTTTACCCATTCTTTGAACAAATCTGTTTTGCCAACTACATGCGCCAAACCTCTAAACGTGCTCCATACAGGAATAAACCCATCCCTCGAAAATAAAAACGCCGTCATGGTGTCTCTTGTAATATTTTTAGCCATAAATTCGGGTGTAAGAATAGCACCTGTACGTAGTGCCGTTGCAGGAAGTGCCATAATTTTTACTAACCAATTAATAGCGTCCCTATCAAGAGCAGACAACGATTCCGCTAACTCACGGTTTACGGTCCATAATTCACGTTTACCCTTGCGAAATACTACAAGATCATCCCCCTTGAGAAAGGTAGACTTGCGCCATATTGAGAGTTCCGCCTCTCCTAATGACTTTATACCCGCTTCGGACAAATAAGGTTTTAAGAGTTTCTGTAACTCTTTTCCTTCAACAGTGACCTTTACATTAGATACATCCGCCTTTTTAGCAATATCAGTTCGACCTGATTTTTCTGCTAATTCAACAAGCGAAACTCCAATTCTATTACGCTCAGCTATAGTCACCAATGCATATGTATTCTTAATTATAGACTCAATAGGATCAACAATTCTCTTTTCTGACCCTTTAATTCTCTTAATTGGGGAAAGTGACCTCATTCCTCTACCAATACTCTTACCCCTATCCTCTAGTATATGACGATGAAATGGAAAAAACTCCTTATTTGCTTCTTTAATCACATTAAATTGTTTATCACTCAACATACCAGAATCCCTAAAGTATTGTAGTACAGCATCCTGATACTTTACAACTTCCCCAAACGCTTCTACCACGTCCTTTGGAGTTGTTTTAATAATACTATCAATTACATTGTCTTCAATTCCCGTCTCAATACCTCGCCCACGTAATTCTTTTGCACGTGTTGCAACGCCATACCTTCTAAATTCTTGTAACCTACCCGCTTTATCCAAGGGTAATAATATACTCTTTAGAGAAGGACCAACATTTTTCTGATCAGAGTATCTTATAGTTGCGTACTCAAGAAAGTGCTCAGCCAACCCCGTTACACCCCGAAATAAACGACCAAGAACATAAGGATTTTCAGATAAAGGAAGCTTAATGCCCTCAGACATGGCCTTCGTGGCCACGTTTAAATGATGAAGGTCATCAATTACTGCAGTGTATATTTCGTTCCAGGTTATACGCTTCGCACCGTGAGACTCGCCAACCGAAATGTGCTCGTCCATCTTCGCAATAGCTTCTTTTTCGCCCACTCGCAAAAATCCCTCTGGGGATGCGTCGATAACCGTACCAACGCCAGAAGGCTCTTCTTTCGGAGCCTCTAATTGTTTAGATTCTTCCTCTGGCGCTTTAAGTTCTTCTTCAGCTAATCTAATTTGTTCTGCAGCCCGTTCCCTTGCACCTGTGATTTGTTCCTCTGCAGTCGGTTCCCCCTTTGATACCTCTATTTTTTCTTTGGAAACTCGTTCTAAAAATTCTTTACTAGTTTCTATCGTCTCCTTTGCTTCATTAAAAATTAATTTACTATTTGTTAAATTTTCAAGAGCCTCTGCAAACGTTCCCTCATCCCCCGTAATTGCCTTTAATGTTTTTCGAGCATCCACAAGATCATTATAAACACCAAGAAAACCACTATCAGTTAAATCAAACCCCTGTTCATCCAATTTATCAGTACGTTTATGAAACGCGTCATCAATTTTACCACTTGGGTTTTTTACAACTTTTACAATATTTTTGTCATCGTTAGTAAATACCGAAAACACAGAGTCCATCACTCCATCTTTTTCCACCACTTTAGATTTTATAGCTTTATGGTATAATTCGCGTAATTCTTGAAAATTTCTTACACCTTCCAGTACGAATGTTTCTTTTTGCCCGAATATACTTGGTAATTTTTCCTTATGCGAGGCTGGTATTATATCTATAGCATGCCTACCAAACCCAATTATTACTTCTTTCGCAGACGTACTCCCCAATGCCGTTAAGGCTTTTAATGGTACACTCGCTCCTGAAACAAGTTTTGCTGCAACACCCACCGTTCCTCTAAGAAACTGTCGACGCGATATATCTAAAACACCCGGTTTTTCAACTTTCTCAAAAAATTCTTTACCAATTTCTAACTTACCTGTCTCTGGATTAAAAATTGATAATATGTCAGCAGTTTTGGCGAGTGCAGAAACCCTCTCTGGAGAAATCACACTAATTTTAGACACCCCACTAGGTTTTATTAACCCACTCTCATCATCAAAAATTAATTTTTTATCTGTTAAATTTTTTAGAGTCTCCGTGAATGGCCCTTCCTCCCCTAACATTTCCTTCATTGTTTTTTGTGCGTCTGCAAGGTCATTAAATATGCCGAGAAAATTCCCATCAATAACATCAAAACCCAAGTCTTCTAATTGATCTACCCGTTCAAAAAATGCTTCATCTAATTTACCTGTTGGATTTTTTTCAATTTTAATTATTTTCTTATCATGATTAATAGCTACAGAAAATGTTTGCTCAATATCCTCGCCCTTTTTTTCCCGAACCCCACGGTATAATTCACGTAACTCCTTAAAATCCCCTACTCCTTCCAATGTAAATATCTCTTTTTGGCCAAATATACTCGGTAATTTTTCCTTATGAGAGACTGGTATTATATCAACAAAATGTTCACCAAACCCAATTATCACTTTTTTTGTAGATGTGTCTCCTAATATTGTTAAATCTACTAATGGCACACTTAGACCTGAACCTGTTTCAAGTCGACGAGAGATATCAGAAACTCTAGGCTCAATAGGCTCAATAGGCTCAATAGGCTCAATAGGCTCAATAGGCTCAACAACAGGTTCTTTTGTTGGAGGCGCGGCGGCGGTAGTCGTGGTTGTTACTACGCGTTCTTCAACTAATTTTAATTTCGGATCGAGTAAAACTTGAGCACCACGCGACTTGGATGCCGCCGGCACCATCGCCACCTTTGTGCCCTTAGGAACTCGTATACGAACTAGTGTACCAGGAGTTTCCCCAACACTTGCCTTTTCTATTGCAAGTTGAACATCCATAGTTGTTGGCGTCGGGACGCCTTTACCCCGGTCCAATGAGCCTACTTCATCAAACCCCCTATATACAATTATATCCTCCTCAAGGGGTTTGAAATGTTTATTTAATGATTCCCTGCCACTCTTGGTTAAAGACCAATTATGAAGTGCATCTCGTTCATCAGTCTTTAACTCGTCAAATTTATGTAACTTAACTAACCGATCAAATTCTACAACAGAAGCCTCGGGGTCTAATGCGTCCTTAGTAATAGATTTTTCATCCGTAAGTTCCCCAAATATCTCCTCTGCCGGCAAGCGGTCTTGAAATTTAATCTCAACTTCCGCACGAGCCTTTCGATTCCCCGCAAAAAATGGAATTTTGGTTAAGTCTGTTTCTGCTGCTCTGGTTTCTTCATTTTGATACCGCCGTGGGGTTTCTATATTAACAGAGTTTAAATCCTCTTTTATAGTAACATCACGAGCTATATCGTTTACAACCTCTTTTGGAGTTTTTCCCGTCGTTTTAAACACGTCTCTTAATTTTCGACTAGTCTTCACTACGCCTTCCGCACTTACACGAACACCTGTTATAAGAGCAGTATTTACCAAAAAATCTTGAGGCGATGGCATATGACCTTCGAGTAAAGAACCAACGCTTGTCATCGCAACTGATTCCGCTACAATTTTAGACCCTAATCCTCCAGGCATAACTTTACCTGCAGTGCCAGTGAGTACTCCAGTGATATACCCCTTAGCCCCCGCCTCTAAAACGTGGGTAAACCGGGACCAAAAATCACTCCAGTCGACAACCTCCCCCTTTTCATACGCGTCCATGAGCAGTGCACGTAGTGCCTGGGGCATAGCAAAGGCCCCCCCGACTGCCCCGACAGGTACTGTCAAAACCTCCTCGGGTAGCGCGGCCTGCGGGCCAGCTTGGCCAGCCACGACCGCTGCTCCGCCACCAAGGATAAACCCCATGATACCTGCAGGTAAATCTCCTGCTAAACCACCTGTTGCCGCAGCCAGTTGCTGAAACGCACCCTGATCCATGGATAAAATCTGTTCAGATTTCTTATCAGGTCTATTGAAAAGTAACCCGCCCGAACTTGTATCTAGTCCCGCTTCGAAGAAATCATCAAGGGTAAAAATTTCCTTAGTTGCCTTTTCACCCTGCTCTCCAAATACATCTTTTGCACGATCAACAACAAATTCTTGAAAATCAGACGTTTCAAAATTAAAATTTGGAACTTGTTGGATACCTAATGCATCACTAATATCCTGCGTATCGAACCCTTGTGCCTCCAATGAAGTTCGAACCCCACCAATAATACCCTTTATACGTTGAGGAGACATCCCCTGATTTTGTAATTTTTTAATTAATTCACTCATTCTGTTAACTTTTTAAGTACTTTATCCACGATCGATTTTATTAATTCTTGATCAGTTACTCCCTTTGGTTCTTCACCTTCTCGTTTCCTTTTTTTAGACAACCTTAATCTTTCAAACTGCGCAATCGCTCGTTCAGTACCACTCCTCCAATATTTATCAACAAGAGTATCGCCTATATATTCATCTGACTCTGGATTAAATAAAGGAGCTGTAGGTTCCCCTGCGTTTTTCTTTTCTTTTACAGCAACTTCAATGTCTTGCCATGCTTGTTGGTAACGTCTATCTCCTTCCGGGTCTTTTACTCCCGTTAATTCACTTGTATCAGTTAAACTACCTTGTAACATTTTTTCCATTAATTTACGAGCTTGAGTAACGGGTTCTTCCAATCTATTAAGTAATTGCATACCCTGGGTAAGATTAAGTACACGACCAGTCATTTGACTTCGTATAACTTCACTTAACTCTACACGCTTAGCCTCGCTACTAATTGTGTCAACGTCACTAAGTAATAATGTAAACGTTGAAGCCTGTTCAGATGGATCAACAAATCTATCTTCATTTCGAAGAACTTCTTGTAACCAAATTTTTCTAGTAGAATCTAATTTGGATTTGGCAATATCCTTCATTGTAATCCCATCACCATCATCATTAATACTATCTACATGGCGGTTTAATAAGACATTTTCTTCATTGCGCATACGAATAACACGCTGTCTTTCTTCACGGGCAAGCTTCTTATCTTCCTCTACGCCATGAGTTCTTATTGCAGACTCGGCGTATTTTATAAGTTTTTGACGATGGCCTTTATTTAGCCACTTTAATTCCTTATTCTTCTCAACATTATTTAACTCAAGGATTTTTAACGCTTTATGCGCCCCACGATTAGACCCATCAACTAACCCTTCAAATGCATCAAAGGATAAATCTTCACGAGTTTTTGCAAGTTTAATTTTTTTATCCGCAGATGAAATATTTAACCCATTGATTTGTCTTTCTTCTACGTCTAATACTGGTTGTAGCGATGAAAAATCATCATATACGGAATTACGGTTATTTTGATGATTTTCGTCAAAATTAATTATAAGTTTCGTAGTACGCGAGATTTCATCCCCAACAATAGCCTTTGACATCATAGTAGCATTCATCGTATCAAGACCAAGTTGAACTTTCACCGCTGCTTCGTCAAATGGCGCATTTTCAATAGCAGTATTTAGATGCTCGTCCATCTCTGCGCCTAACGCCTCAGATATGCCCCCTTCTAATTCATTACGAAGATCGAGCCGACGACGAGTAAATTTTGTACGTGCCTCTGACATCGTTTTCGAAACATATAAATCCGTCTCTTCTTTTCTCTTCTTATCAGCAAAAGTAGTTAATAGAGCACCCACACGCTGAGAGGCGATAGACAATCCCCCACCAAAATCCGCCGGGGTAGAACGAACTTCACCACCACTGGCAAGGCCAAGCCGTCTTGAAAATGTGGGTATAGTTACCATAATATTTTATGCTGTCAATTACCTGGGGCGGGGTATAGGGGGTGTTTTTTCCATGGTAAAGTATCCGCTGTAGTTAACAAAGTCGATCCTGCTTCAAAAAACGCCCCAGGTAAAGCCCCACTAGCACGAGATTTCTCTAATCTGGCTTTAGTTAAAGCCTCCATTTCCCCAATTTTTCCACCAAATATTGCTGCCTGTGCGTCTAATTCAATATCCTCCGCAGTTTTACCCGCAACAATAGTTGGAGTTCCTTCCGCAGTAACACCACCAGCACCAAGAAACCCAGCTAATTGCCTCTTAAGTAAAACCTCCCCCGCTTCACGAATACGATCTGCCTCAAATCGTCCTTGTTGTAAGTCTAAGGCGGCTTTACGTTCTGCAATTTTAACATTAAACTTTGACGATCTTTTCTGAGCAAAACCCCCCGCAATCGCTCCACCTGCAGACGTAGCCCCTCCCCCTATTGCTGAAATAGCCGCGATTTCTGCACCAGTACACATAATAAACCTCAATTATTCGTCTTAATTCGTGAAATAATACCTTGAATTCTCATAGGAAGAGGCTGATCTTGTCGTATATGAATAAAACCATCTGTAGTATACCCCTCTGGGTATGGAACCTTAATATCCCCTGTAAATAGAGGCACTGCCTTATTCATAGCATCCGTATCTTTTCTAAATTGAATTGTATCGAGAGTTCCGCCCTCTGGCCCAACTTTTAAACCTAGAGTTCTACGAACTCGTAGTATTATTTCATGAAAACGTTTAATTTTCCCCTGAGCAGTGCCTGTGATGCTCCCAGCCTCTGGACGATTTGTAACAATATCAGCTACAAAATTCTTTCCAATGTGTACAATGCTTGCTTTTGAAATTGTAACTGACCCAGATGACACGGTTTGTGTAGCCTGAACCGAACCATTGCCCAATACATCAACAACCTCACCTTCTAGATGGCCCGCACCAGTGATTGTTGTAACCTCTTCCCGTGCAGTTCCACCAGATACGTATGTTGTAAATGCGGAGCCATTCGTATTAAGATACGCTTTACCCCCAGATGTGAAAGTAGTAAACCCCGACGTATTCACCCCAATTGTAAATGTGTCATCATCAACAACTGTGATGGTATACCCATTACCATTTAGTTCAGTCATCCCCCCTATATTAAGAAACCCAACTTCATCCCCTGTAGAAAATCCATGTTCAACCGCAGTGACTGAACCTGGGTTTGCTTCGGTTACTGCAGTGACGGGCACACTATTATTAGGGTTCATTATTTCAAAAGAATTTGCAGCGGACTCAATGACCAAATAATTATTATGATTTAATTCAGTCATCCCAACTACATCACGTATTCTTACTTCGTTTCCATCACTAAACCCATGCGCAGTTGCCGTAATCACAACTGGATTTGCTACTGTTGCACCTGTAATAGTTAGTGGTGTATTTAGAGTTAACCCACTATCCACAAAAAACGCAAATTCTTGATCTTCTTCATCCTCCAACCCAGGTTCCATTAATTCAACATACCGAACCGTTGAACCATTAATTAACCTATTTACAACCACCCACAGTTCATCGATGCCAACACCGTCATTTGCTGTTCCTGGTATTACAGCAGCAGACTCAACAAGCGAACGGGTTAAAGCTATGTCAGATACCCCCCCTATTTCATGTTTATGATGGGCAACAATATCCTGGTCCCTTTGATACGTCATCCCAATTAATTTACCATTTGTTAAAGGAGACCATATCACACTATCGGGTTCTTGTTGATATGTCATTTCAACGATACCAGATTGAGTTATATGTTCTGCAAGTAAAGTTAAATCAGGGGCAACAAACGTATCAGCTTCAAACCTAAAAATAAATTCACGAATTTTACGTTGTGCCCGTTGAATAAATAACACAACATTTGCAACACGCTTTGAAAAAGTAAAAAATGACCCATAATTAGTTTCACGAGTAACCCGTACATTTGTTGGGGTTAATGCTTGATCAGCAGAAGAAGCCCTTACAACAAATTCACTAGCTTTTGTCCCAACAACTAATACTTTACCAGAATTTAGCCATTGAATTGCATTAACCTGATCAGATGCAATAGTATATGACATTGCATCCATATCATTAGAACCCAATAATAAATTAACAAAATCTCCACTTTGTGAAAACCAAAGTCTTTGGGGGTGAGATGGTGAATTTGCAAACACTAACCGTTGTTCATAAAACGTTATACAACTTGGATAATCTAAGGCAGCCCAATCATCAAACCCCGCATAACGGGATGCAGTTCCTCCACCGCCCGCTCCACCACGCCCTGTTCCATCTTCCCCATCTAAATTAAATAAATTAGCGCCCGCATTGGTAACCGTAAAGACACGGTCGTTAATTTCCGTCATTCCTGAATTTTCTATTATTACACGTTCACCAGTCGTATACCCATGATTAGTAATATTAATAACCACTGGATTAGTGGCAGAACCATCATTTATACTTTTCGCGGGTCCTGTAGTAAACGATATATCTTCTAATAACCACATGTCATGGGCGAAACGTGACAATGTACGTGGTGTATGATTTTGATGAACTATATATAAAACATCCGCAGATTGAGTAGTTTGGATTTGAAATAGTTCAGCTTCTAAATATTGTGGCGCTGTAGAGGAAACTTTTTGTGAAGTTCCAGCAGAACTATACGCTGTGTACCCAGACCCATCTTCACCTTCAAGGTCAAACGTAGACCCCGAAGCATTAGCAATTTTGAAACGACGATTATTAATTTCCGTCATTCCAACTACTTCTTTTATAAATACATCGTCTCCATTAGAATAACTATGCGAGGCAGAAGTTGTAATTACAACTGGATTCGCTGCCGTCGCGCCCGAAATCGTCGTTGCTGCTTCTGGTACAAAAACTTGAGCAATTCTATTAACAGTGCCTGCAGAACTATACGCCGTATTACCCGATGTATCCTCACCACTTAATTCAAACGCGTTTATACTTCTACTCGCAACAGTAAACCGTTTACCATTAACCTCCGTCATTCCCACAACACCAGTGATAAGAACAACGTCCCCATTATTAAAATCATGGTTTGCCGCAGTTACAACACCCGGATTTGCTTGAGTAATACCCGTTATAGTCTGATCTTCGTTTAAGACTGACCCTTGATCTTTAAATATACGTATAGACTGATCCCCAAATTCAAGTATATACGCTTGTGTTACATTAAATTCAAAGGGGAACAATCTAGTCTTCTTTGTACTATCCACAACTTCAGCAATAAATCGCGTTCCCCCACGACTTGCCGCTTCCCCATGAGGATTTACAACACAATTTAATAAGGTTTTAACCCCATTATTGTACTTGTCTATATCAATACGAATGTCCAAACGAGGAGATAACTCACCCGCCGTAAAATTCGTACGTAAATGTGCTTCAGCAGGCATTAGGCCAAAGACCCCGTATATCTATGACGCGAGTCGAGCCATGTACTTGCTTCAATATTTTCTGGCGTACCCTCTTGAGCGTCAACTGTTCGCGCATTCGCAATTTTACCCATATATATTTTAAACAATTGTTCCTGAAGAGTTCGACTATCTGATAAAGCAATAGCAAATTCATAAGCCAAACGGGCGGCAAGCGCCTCCGCGAATAATGTATCAAATTGAGCAGTATCCGTTATTCTCTTTATAAATTTAATAATTAAAGTTGCAGAGTCACATAATATAAATTTACCCTCAACTTTCCATTCCGAACCACGGGGTAAATCAGCGTATATAACTCGTAAACATTCATCTGGAAGTGCAAATTGATTACTAAATTCATAAGGAGGAATAGTTGCAGATAACGCAAGTTCTTGACGCCTAACAGCGAAATTCCAAGGATGTGCACGTAAGGTATCGTCTCTCGCAAAAGAATAATACGCATTACATAAACGGCCAGCCTTATTATCATCCGTCAAAGCTGTAATTGTTTTTTCACCAACTTTGATTAAAGCTATATTACAAATTTGAACTTCATCAGCTGGCATTACGCTTCTCCAGTCCTGTCACGTCCCTGAATTTGGAAGTAATCGACTACCCATAATCTACACCCGGCTGATACCATCCTTCTCAATTACAACCTGAATAATTTTTTGTAAGGATAAAACCAATTCCTTGGCCGTTACCGTAGACGCAACATCTACTACAACTGAAGCAGCAGTTGAGGTTGTAGAAGCGTCCCGAGTAATAGCGGCTTTGTTTTCTCCAGGCTTATGAATAAACTTTCGTGCGGCCATAACTTACTCCTCATTTACAACAAGTTTCGGGGTGGGAGGTTCTTCATCTTTTACCTCGGGTACTGGGTCCCCTTCTCGACGGACTACAGGCTTAATTAAATACCCATAAAATTTATCTTCCCAAGTATAATCTGAGTCAAGTAACGGGCTATTTGGTGACACACTTACTTTCATACCCCGTGCTTCAGCAAACCCGATCCAATAACTCATACACCCCATATAACGTTGAGGCTTATCCGCATGAATCTTACCGTGTGGATAAGGTACAGTTGGGTCGATATAATCCGCGCCAAAAATAATTAATTCTTTAACCCCTATTAGAGCGGCATATGCAACCATAAAGGGTAATGTATGATTTAAATAATCTCGATTTGGGTTCATTGCCAAAACTTCTGACAATGGAAAATCAATCGCAGTCGGGCAGTCCTTTCTTTTAACAGAAGTAATTATAGGTATAGTAGTACTCTCATAAATTTTTTGTAAATACGGTAAATGCCCTTTAATCGCGACATAATCATCGATCATAAAAATTACATCGACGCTACAAAAATTTGTAGCAGTATTTACACCCCAAATTTCATCAGTACCAATGTTAGGGGTTGGAGAAGCAAGAATATCAAGGTAGTCTTTTCGTGTTGGGCCACACCCAATAATTGTTACTGATTTTGGGGATTTGCCAGTGGGGTGTTCCATATTGCTCCTTTAAAATAAAATTGGGGTGCGAGTGTAAAAGCTCGCACCCCAAAAGTTAATCGAGAGTATAAAGAATCTCGACCGTAATCGTACCAATAGCCGTAATCGGGCCAGTAGTGAGAGTCGCTTTGATATCCAAATCAACTTTAGGGTCCGACGCGGCGGCGGTATGGTCCCAAAGCGCAATCCCAATATCGGCAATCGCGGCAATCAGGGTCGCAGAACCTGCTGTAGTAGGATCAATACCATTGGTTAAAGCATCCGGGTCATCAGTGATTTCTGAATTACCCGATTGGTTAAACACACCAACGTCAATTTCCCCCGTACCTGTACCAAGATCATCCCAAAATATCTTCGAATTTGCCAAAATTCGAGCATTTGAAGGTAACCTAGCCAAAAGATAGGTTGAGGAAACACTATCATCAGCGTTGGTTTCGACCGTTTCAATCCAAGTCCGAACAATACCCCCACCTTCACCAGGATCGGCCATCACAGAAGGAGTAGCCGCGAGGGGTGTCATGATACGGGAGCCGACAAGATCAACTGCTGCCATTTTTCAATCCTCCCTTAAGTCGGATCACAAAGAATACGACCAACCTTGACTTCTTCCATTCGAGTTGCCCCGATAGCCATGGAATAGAAAACCTGAGTGGCGTAATTCTTATCAGAACGTTCTGAAATTCGAGCCGTCGGGTTTAAACCAATAGCAAGTTTAATACCTGTTTTGGCATAATAAAGAACCTTATGATCAGCGTTCGAATCTGCGTCAATGCGCTCTGTACGAACAAAGTCAAATCCCATAAAGGAATTAACCTCGCCCTGAACAAGAGCTTTAACCGAGTTAAAATCAGACGACGTTACTTCAGTTTCTGCCAACAGATTACGAAGTTGCTTTGCATTAACAATGCAAAAACGCGGATCAGATTCATCAACTTCCTGAGAATCAAGATTCTCTTTCGCGGCACGAAGTTTTTCAACGTTCAAGCCAACATCCGTAGACGAGCCTCCAACCTGAACGCCGACCTGCATATTTGTGCTGTCAAACGAAGTTGAAGTTCCACCCGCAACTCCAGTGAACGCCGTGCCATCAGCGGCATCGATGATGGCATCATCCATTGCACGGCCCATAGCGTTTGCAGCGGCGAGAGAATAAGGGGAAGTTGGATCGATAAGCATCCGGACACGATCTTCATTGTCAATGAGATCAGCCCAATCATAATCGACCAGAGAAACCCGACGCCTCGCATGTGGAGTATCCATACGCGGGGTATCAGAATGACGCGAAGTACGCTTGCGTGCAGTAGTCGCGCCAATTTGTTCGAAAAACGTATTCTTTCCACGAACAGTCTCCATATCAACAGTCCGGCGGAGTCTTGAGCCCTTCTGTTGAGAGAGATGCTGAACGTTGGCAGAATACTGCTCAACGAAAGCTGTAGTGATTTCGATACTCATAGTATCCTCTCCAAAGTTAAAACCAAAAATACCGACGATGTTAAGGGTATCGGTTGTCCGGCCTTAAATTGTCGGAGAGGAACTTCTAGGCGACACGCGCCGGTATCTAGCTAGCCCCCCGAGCTACTTCTAAAAAAGCACATGGGGCATATACGTGTCAATTATGTATTTGCTCCATCAAGTCACTTACCTTTCGGACCAATGCGGGACGTTCCTGACTATTAGCATCCCAATAAGCTGGTCTTGCCATAATTTCAGTAACTTGGGCCTGAAGGTTTGTATTCGTATTTGTTGCACCTAAACCCTCAAGTTTACTATCTTCCATCATGGCTTCGCCAATAGCATTGAAAATACGATTCATCGAGGGATTATTACCTAACCCACTAGAATTAAGATACTCTACAAATTCTTTATCTCCAAATTCCGCAATCGCACTTTTTGCAATTGACATTTTAACTTCATACGCTTGCCCCCAATCTTTTTTAAGCGCGTCTTCCGCATCTTTCATACTAGTCGCAGAAGTTTCCGCAATTTCAGTTGCGTCTTTAATATTGCTTTCCATGTACCAATCGTGCAAACCCGCCGCTTGATCAGCAGTTAACCCCAATTTATGCGACATTTCTCGGAAAGAACCAATTCTTTCCGCCATATATTCTTTTAAATTTTCTGGAGACTCAAAATCTTTAAATTTATATCCTGTTGCTTCTTCCGGGCGGCCCATTTTGTTATAAAAAGCATTCCATTCATCTTCATTTGTAGGCTTTACAACTGGGTCCTTCCCGAGCATAGAAGAGGCATTAATATACCCCTGTGCAAGTGACTCCGCATTTGAATACTTTTGTAATGAAGGATGATTTCGGGTTTCTTCACTAAACCCAGACTTCCAATCACTTTCGGTCTGAGTTAAGGTAGCCTGTGTTGACTGTGACCCCGTTGATTCCTGGGTCGATGTCCCCGAAGTCGACTTTTCCCCCTGGGTTGCTTCCGTCGTCTCGTCGCTCATAACTTTCTATCTCCTCAATGTGTGATATAAAATCTTTTGGTGAGTATTTAAGAACAGATAAAATATAACGTATAATATCTGTTCCCCCCTCGTCATGCGCCAAAATAAGAGGATCAGAATTAAATGAAGAATTTAACATCCCTGAGTGTAGTATTAGATCGTCTAGAACTCGTTTACCTTCAGGACTACTAAATAAAATTGAATAGTCACGTTTTCTTTGCCGTGCCTGTCCTATTCTTATCATGCCCGTGCTGCCTTTGACATTTTTTCTAACGCACCCGCTCCAACATCCGCAGCTTGTAAAGCCGCTGCTTGCTGTTCTCGTTGAGCCTGTTCCTGCCGTTTTTGAGTAACAGCCTCTTCTGAATTTTGTAAAGTACTGGGAAGACCAAATAAATCAGCTAACCAACGTAATGTTTTATCCCCATTTATAACATCCGCTGATTGTGGTGAAATCTGTAATATTGGCCCTCCAATTTCAAATACCCGTAGCAATGAATTTGCTTCAACTTGTTTCTGCGCCCTTGCAAGAGGCGAGACATATTCTATTTCGTAATCTACCCCCTCTAATTCTGGTGGAGGTTCAGGTAGACGCCCTGCCCTTGCAAGAATACCAAATACACGCTGTATCATTGGGCCAAGCATTTCAGCCTGTAATCGTCCAAGAACTGGCCCCAACAATCTGAGTTTTTCTTCTGTCCGTTGTAAAACTTCAGTGGCCGTCATCTGCGGCCCCTGTTGTAATTGTAGTTGATCAATAAAGAACCCTTCACGAATCCTAGTTTGTATACTTTGGATTAATTCAAGGCCAATATTAAGTTTATTAGACGTGGGAAAAACTTCAATCCTGTCCGCCCCTGGTCGCCTAAAATTTAAACCCCCTGGTACAGTTCGTACTGGATTAATAAACCCGTCATCAGGAACCTGTAAAGGAGGATCAACTGCTTTCTGCGCTGCTTTTAAGACAGTCTTAACAACCTCTTGCAACATCATCGTATCTGGTAATGTATCTAACCCCGGTCCCCGACCATACGTTTCACCAGCCACTTTCATCCAACGCGCCGCGATATACGGGTTCTCGTGAAAACCCCCTTCTTCAATGATATGCCTATCATCCAAATTAATATACACAGACGCAATAGGCATATTTGCTCGTGTCTTTTTATTTCTGTTAAAATCGGCCCTAGGCTGAACTGCATGAAGAATTTTAAACGATTTATCAAACTGTTTTTTCTCATACGCGTCTAGAACCGTCTTTCCAGATTTTTTACCCCATTTCTGGAAAATCTGCCTTGCATTAAACTGGAATTTACGGTATACAGTGTCCGCACGACCATCAGAATTTTCAGCGATTCGACACTCAGCTAAAGAACGCGCTGAAAATGATAAATCTCCTGTAATGTCATTCGAACCTATAAACATTACAGCAGTACCAAACCCTGTAAGATCAAGATAGAATTCATGAACATGTGTTGAAAACGCAGCGTTAGGACCATTCATTTCCGCAAATATTCTTAACGCTACCTTCTCCAACCATTCCTTAACTATACCCTGTTCATTAAACTCTTCTTCTGTTATTTTTAATGTAAACCATTTAGACGCGGGATTTGTCATCATCCCGTGCATTCCAGCAGCTAGAAGCTCATTCGCCAGTATCGCCGTTGTGTCCACGGCCTGTAAGCGCCTAACTTCTCCCTTTGCATGAGTCACAGTGAAATCTGACCTACGGGGTAAAACAAGTTCACTTGCCCGCTGCCAATGGTCCTCCCAATTCCTTGCTATACTATCTAAGGAATCATTACGTGCAAGATATTCATCAAGTTTTGCAGGCATTACACACTCGCTGTCCCAGAACCTAATTTCTTCTTACTAGTTCGTGCGGCAGAAACATCACCAAGCGAACCTGTTAACAACGTACTAGTTTGACCAGCAGCAGCTGATATACGCGATCTTTGCCGCGCTCCAGCACCAACTACATTAGGGTCAGTTTTTGATGGAGCCGCAGGACGATCAGGCAATTTAGGAGCAGCCGGAAAGCACATTTTTAAAGTCCTTTTCTCAATTGAATGGCACAGTCACTATAGCCAAGACGTCTATAAAAACACGCCGTGCGCTCCATGTCAATCTCGCCGCTAATCCCAAGCTGAATTTCCTTCGCTCCTATTTTTTCTGCCCATATTTCCGCTAAATTAATTAATTC
>Ga0181370_1000105_pt1 | contig 16300 bp, 6 predicted proteins | sample LowvirmetaG_7_FD_130091 | JGI IMG/M metagenome (GOLD analysis project Ga0181370, IMG submission 130091) | Marine viral communities from the Subarctic Pacific Ocean - Lowphox_06 viral metaG | ecosystem: Environmental > Aquatic > Marine > Oceanic | place: Subarctic Pacific Ocean | collected 2015-12-04
GATGCTGCGGCACAGAAGATGTCGATGCTCCAAGGTCAAGCTGCGGCTACCACAGCGCAGTGGGAGGGGGGTGCCGAGGGTGTAATGGCGGGTGTTGGCATGGGTGCCGATCTTCATTCTGCAGGCGCGTTCTCGGGTGGTGACGCGGCTAGAGCCGGGGCGGCAGGTAGTAGAATGACCAATGTGCCCGTAGGTAGTGACCCATTTACAGGGGCACCTGGCCCACAACGTTAGGAAGACATTAAAATGGCAGAATACGCAACAGAACGGGCAGCGATACTTGGACTAGCAAGTAGGCGTGACGCAGCAAAATCCGCCGATGGGTGGGAGACGAAGGATATTGCGACCACGTACTACAAAGTTCTTGGGCTCATAGAAAAACTGGAGCGTGGTGTAGCGACTGAGGCCGACAAGCGTTCGATTGCCATTGGTAAGGAAACCCTTGGGTACTACAAAGCCAACAGAGATTATGCAGTGGCAATGGCTAATATTGCGGGGCAGGATTATCGCGCAAGAATAGCTAGCCACACAACGATTCTGAAGCAACGACTCGCGAGTGATTCTAAGTACAACGAGAAAGTTAGCTCTGCAGACGCTAAACTATCGACAGAAGTGACGCGAGTTCTGAATACTAGCGTGGGGCAAGCTGACCCAGTCGTCTCCGTCTTTGAATTAATCAAACCGGTTGAATTGACGCCTGGTTACGGCAAGACGGCAAAAATCGCGACGGATGATCCTCGGTATAGGGAAACTATCGGGGACATGATAACGCAGATTAATGACAAAAATCAAAAGGACCTCTTTATCTTTGTGAAGGGCAAAGACGGTCGTGACACACGCGAAGTTGATATTCAAGCAACAGAAAATAATCTACGTGGCGTTAAAAACCGTAAAACAGGTGCCCCTGAGTGGGAAAACATTAAGTATCACTTGGAGTATTACAATGCTGCCAATCGGCGGCATGCTGAGCATTCACATCGCAGAGCAGAAGACTATCAAAAGTCGGAGGCTCTTTTGGCCGCAGCTATGAAAGCAGGCAGTGCTGGGGATGAGGATGAAGCAAAGCGCCTTTTGCAGCAACACCAGGATCATGAGCTTGTGCGGGCGGGGACTTTTCAGTTGTACCACAACATGCAGCCAGAAGGCGAGTTGAGGACGGACTTAGAGAACCGAATCGCTGAAGCGCGGTCACGGAAAGAGTCACATGCTCGAGCGATTGAGTACGCGGATTTCTTGAGCAAGAAAATGTATGGCGAGAAAGGCGACGAATACGGGATCGCAAAAGGAATTGCGAACGCTAACTTTCGTGCTTGGGCGGCTGATTATGGTTGGGACGCACTTGGTCATGTCCCTATTGATGAGGATGGCAAGCCTGACTACTCAAGGTACAGGCCTGGTGGCGACGATATTGCTGCGTTGGTTGCTTGGGACAAACAATCGCTTCGTGCTCCGGGTAACTACGGTCTGAAGCGCATTGATTCCGGTGAGATTCTTCGGGTTGAGATGAAGGATGGCTCAGTGGTTACAGGCGCAAGGCTTCGTCGCCATGCTGCTGATCCTATGGGGTCAATTCGAGTTGTTACTGCCGAAGGCGCACGCGTTATTCAGCCGGGAGAAGTGAGTCAGGCGATTTATCTGAAGCGACCCGCACCAGATGTTACTCGTATTGATCGTCGTGCGATGAAGATTTACGATCGTGACAAGGGTATGTACGACCGACTCACTCTGGCCGCGATGGATCGTGGCGATGACATGGTACGTGCTGATTTAGTTCGTGGCGAGGATGGTCAGTATCTAAAGAGCGCCGAGACGGGTAAGTACGTCACCCAGGATGCTTTAGAGCAAGCAAAGAAAGATCGACTCAACACCACGGGACACCATTATATTGAGACAACGGATGAGAGTGGTAATCTACTGCAGTACCTTGCGGCTCCTGACGGTCGTGTGTTTCAAGTTGACTCTAAGGATAATTTGATCGAGCTTAAACCTGAAGAAGCGTCGAAAATACTTCGTGGTTCGTCTCCGGGTGTACACACAGAGTTTGGTTCCTCGGAGGCTGAAGAGAAGGCCCGTAGCGATGCTGAAGTCATGCCAGTGCCTTTGGTTGCGCAGAATCCGATGGAACGAGAGTATGTGTTTGTCTTGAACGAAAACGGGTCGATGCGTCAATTTACAAGTGAGGATTTAGACGCAGCGCTTAAGGCAGGGAAACTCAACACGGATGTTTTGCAGATCCCCCGTTATGTAGAGAAAGAGCAATCAGAAGCACTTGGCGCTGCTCATGCGGCTATGACATCAAACGAAGCTTTGGGTATGGTTGATGAGGTTGAGCCGCCGTCGGATCTTGAGGGTGTGTCTCTTACGGGTGGTGAGGGTTCTACTGGAATCTGGTTCACTTCTATCGATGAGGGCCAGAATTATAAGTTCTCCGATAAGGCGATTAAGAGCGCGGTAAACCAAGTAGAGCGTGCCCAAGACGAGGACATAGATGCCACTATCGGTGGTCCTGAGCGATTAGCTGATAGAAGCATCACCATAGTAGGTGCCACGGATGAGATGCGTCCCGATGATTCGCCGAATCCGTTGGGTGCGCTTCCAAGTACGGCGGGAAGAGAACTGTCAGATGAACAAGAAATGGCTGCCTATCTAGCCCAGAAAGCAACAGAGGCAGACGCAGCGGCAGCAGCAGCGGCGAAGAAAGAGGAAGCACCAGTAGGCCAGGATAAGGGGCCTGCAGCCGTAGCAGGTAAGTCTGCGAGGGAGCGAGGGGTGTGGGCCCCAGTTCCTAGCGATACTCGTGTCAAACCCAAGCCAGGAGCTACGCCGAGTCGCGCTGAATCGAGGAGCCTTGAAAGGGGCGTGGAGGGTTCAACTCAGGAAGCTACGAGCGATGCGCCTGGTCCGATCGATCGTTTCTTGGACCTTTTCGCTGATAGACGCACCAAGAACAAAAAGAAACGGCGTAAAGATCGCAAACATGACTTGGCCGGTGGAGTGGTTGCTGAGGATGGTGGTGTCGTATCTCACCTGAGTGAGAAGGAGTTGGAGGAAGAATTAACACCCGGTCAAAGCAAGAAAGGTGAGCCCACAACAGGTACCGACCCGGTTAGCGATGCGATGACACAAAATAATCAAATCCCCGGTGTAGAGGGTGTGGTGGGCGATGAGACGCCGAAAGAAACGGAAGATGAAAAGGCCACGAAAAAGAAGAAGAAGAAAACACCGACGGTCGGTCAAGACATGGGCGATCTGGGCCTAGGGCCATCTGACTGGCCGAAAGAAACGGAAGATGAAAAGGCCGCGAAAAACAAGGGGAATGAAAAATGAGCATAGAATTTGACCCTGCGAAGCCTCTTAGTGTTTCGTTTAAAGACCCGAAACGACAAGCAGCAATGGAGGCTCGTGCCGCCAAAGCAGAACAACCAGCAGCGCCTACTAGTGTTTCGTGGAAAGATCCGAAACGACAAAAAGCAAGTGAATCTCGTGCCGCTAAATCGAAGAAGAAATATGGCCCAAAGAAGGACTACAGTAAGAGCTACAAAGCTATTGGTGCCCGTGCGCGATCAGATGCGCAGGCAAAAGGAGCGTCGGGTAGTTCTGGACAAGAAGGGCCTGATGACATTGATATAGCGAATGAAAGAATTTTTAAGGCACTTGCTGCACGACATCCAAGTAATTCGTCGAGTGCTTAGGAGGCCTTGTGTCCTGGAAAAAGTCTAGACAGTCGACACCCGCACCACTACCCGTGGTCGTTCCGCCTGACACGGGAACGCCAGTTACGGCAGTACCCACATCGCCGCCCACGTCGGAAGCCCCACCAGGTGAGACTGCAGAAGAACTGCGAGCTAAAGCCGAGAGAATTAAGGCTGAGCTTGCTGCGGCGGAAGCTGAGACGAAAAAACCGACGACGGTATTGACGGGCGTCACAGAAGAAGAGCAGAATATAAAAGCTTTAGAGCGTGCGCCACAACAAAAAATCGCATGGGGAAAGAGGGCAGAACTGGCAGAGGCGCTTCAGGGTATAGTTGACATGCAGAAGCATGCAGATGACCCTGCGGGCACTCTTGCTAAGTCTCCTTGGGCAGATGAAACAGAGGAACTCACGAAAAAAAGTGCGCCTATGTTCGCTGGACGTGGGTTTGTCGAGGCAGAGGAAAAGTTGAGAGAGGCCGAAAAGAGGGAGTATACCTCAGAGAGAGCGAATCCTGGTATCCTTGACGAGTGGTTATTTGGGTGGGGAGAAGAAAGTCCGAAAACTAAAATACAAGTAGAAGGTGAGCCAGAGGAACGTCTATACGCAGCAAGCCGTAAACGCGATGACTTGAGACGGATGTTGGGGCTTAAGGGCGACACGGCTCACCCCGAAAGATGGCTGACAGAAGGATGGCGTCGTCCTCATACTGCCTATGGTGAGATGCAGGTCGATATTGGAGCACACCTGACATGGTTAGGTGCGCAGGGTTTGAGTACTCTGTACCAAATTGGTACAAGTGCGCTACGGGACCGTTCCACCGAGGAGCAATTACCGTCGTATAAAATATTACCGACACCGAGGGACATTTTCCCCGACAATTACGTTGATACTGAAACGGGTGAGCCCGTATCGGGCTGGTTCTTTGGGCCAGGGTGGCTGAATCTATTCACCGATAAACCTCACAGGGGTGGAATTGCGAAAGCCCCGTATGGAGATAAAAGGGATTGGAAGAAGTACCATGCAGACCCTGAGAAGGTCCAGAAAGCAATCGAAGACCGGCACAAAGTGTATCTGGCCGAGTTAGTACAAATCCAAGAACTGCAAAAGCGTGTCGGTGAGCCCACGTTGATGGGTTCACCACGGCTGGCAGAGGCAGACCGTAGAACCTACGCTGAAATCGCGGTACGCAAAGACAAAGTTGAGCAGTTGCAAGCGGTGCTCGATCAACTGCTGCGCGTGCAAAGGGTTACAATACCGGCGCAGAAGGCGGAACGGGTTGGTGAGTCTTTGCCTTTGACCGAAGAACAGCGCGATAAACGCGACAGCACTCAAGGATTTGTAGCTTACCCCGCGTCTGACCCCAAGACTGGTGCGGGAGAAGGTATCGATCCTTATGGTGAATCAATCCGCGACCCGATAATAGATGATGATAAACGTAAGAGAATTGAGGCGTTGAAGGCCGCATATTACCCGCAGCTTTAGTCGGAGAGTTTCGTGCCAGAAAAAGAGACAGAAGATCAACCTCAAACTGAGGCCCCGCCAAAGGAAGAAGCTCCGCCGACGTACGAGTTTACCGAGGAGGAAAAAGCTGAACGGGCGAAATATAGCCAAGAGCTTAGTGTTGATCGGGTCGGTCTTTTGATCGCGATCCGACGTGACGCAGAGATTCGATTTGACCCTGAGGCAGTAAAGCAAAAGAGGTCTGAGGATCAACCTTCCTTTGATTACAACGAAGTTCTTCAACAGGCCTCAGATTTTACGGGGTTAGAGCCCGACGAATATCGAAAGGCCGCAGAGTTTCAGGGGGTCCCGCTCGACGATATGTTTCGTGAGATTGGGGAAAAAGATCGACCGGTAACTGAGGTCTTAGACGAATTTAAGACCCAACAGGCTCTGTGGAGTAAGTCGAAGAAGCAGCGTGATGTGAAAGTGATGGGCGAAGAAATCTTGATGGAGGGCATTCATCGCACGGCGCTGGGCGACAAGAAGGTTGACCCAAAAAATCGCACGAGAATATTGAAGCGACTGATTGGCTCATTGGACCCAAAGGACCGTCCCCCGCTAGTTTTTGATGACGGAGACGAAGCTGAGAATGCCGTTGTTCGTCGTGGCCAACCAGGGTTTGATGCGCTGGAGGCGCGGGCACAATCACTGGTCGATCCAAAGATAGCGAAAGATCCTGAACGCGCAAAGATGATCTCTGACTTGCTCCGCGAGATGGGGCCTCGCGGCACGAGCGCAATGTTGCGTAGTACTATTGGTGAGTTTGGTTTCCGAAAGGCGGTCGCCAACATAGCGACGTACGATGTGAATAAAGCCGCGTCAGATTTAGGTATTCAGAGAGGTACAAAGGCGTACCAACAACAGATGGCCAAGGCGTGGAAGAACGCTCTATACGAAGCCACCTTGTTTCGGGCGGTGGGTAAGTTTCATCATCCTGGCTTCATCTCGTATGACATGATTGATCCGGCAAACCTTATGGGTGACCCTGACGACACGAAAGATGCGTTGTGGATCACAGAAGCATGGGACAAAGCTAAGAATGCACGGATCGAGGTTATCGGCCTCGACCCTAAGGGCGTACCTGTTTATCGCATAACGCACCCAACATGGCACCTTTTCGAGATGATGGACACCGTGCAGGCTGCTACCGTTGGTGCCCTTGAGCGCATTTCTTACGGGCCTGACAGTGAGAGTCTTTTGACTGCTGTTCGCGAGGGCTCCCTCGAAGGCATTGAGAATCGTAGGGACTTCCTAAAAGCCGCGCTATCTACTGAGACATCGGACTCTGGTACTTTGGCTTCAGTGTCTATGGGATTCATTGGTCTTGGTGCGGCAGTGTTGTTTCCCGATCTCCTTATGGGTGCTGCTGGGGTTGCGAGGGCAACGAAGAAAGTGGCTGATTCGGCTGCAGATGCCGCAAAGTTTAGGCGCTTGGCGCCTTTGTTGGAGGAAGAACTTGGTAAGGGCGCTGAAGCTCTCGCTAAGGCAGAAGAAGTTTTAGGTGAGGGTCTCGCGAATGCGATTCGTTCTGGCGATTATGATGAGGCCATTAGCCTTATTGATGAAGCGAAAGCCTTAGCAGGTAAGTCTGACGACGCGATGAAAGCGACACGAAACCTGGACAGGAACATTGCTTCTGTTGTGGATGAGACTGATTCAGAGATCGGCGAATTTTTTATCCGTAAGCGGGTACCAGAAACAACTGGTGTAGAGGGGCGTAGGCTTTCTGCGTTTATTCCCGGTGGCTTTGGCGCCACAATGCAGAACCTGCACCCATCCGTTCGGCGTGTATTTTTGCGCGGCGACTCACCAGATCAATTGGTTCCGTTTTATGAACTGTTGGGTGCGCGTCAAACACTTGAAAGTCTTCAAGATAGCATTCGTCTGCTGAGAACTGGTGACATTAGTACGCAGTTTTTCCTTCATTCACGCAAGGAAGCGAACGAGGCTACGGGTCAAATACGGTTGCTTATGGCGGACGCCGATGTGAGTATGACTAGTTCTCGACTTACGCGTGAGGAGCGTCAGCTAGTTGTTGATTTTGATCAGTTTCTAATCAAAGTAAGCTCTACTCGATTGCTACGCGACGACCCGCAAGAGTGGGTTCGGAGGGTCACAGCCCTCGCAAATAGACTTCCATTCGACCCTGAAGACATCGATGCAGGAAGTAAGTTTTTGCGTGCTTTGTCAAAGCAAATGAAGACATCGGTTGCGGCAGTCAAGGCGGCTGAGAAGACGTTGAAATTAGAGATTACTGTAGCTCAGGCGTCGGAAGCTACGGCAAAGGCAGCGAAGGCAGTCCAAGCTAATTTTGAGGCGCGGGCAGCAGCGATGGCATTTACCAGGGAGAAGGTTGCTGCTCAAGCTGGACGTAAGGTTGAGCCCCTCCTGGTGCCTGTGACCGAGAAGTACAAGGCGATTGGACGTGAGCGTCTGTCACCCCAAGCACTCGACTTTATGGAGCAGATCGAAGAAGCTGCTCCGTTGTTGAGGGGTGACCCAGCACTGAAGATTGTGAGGTGGCTTGACCAACGTGCCCGTAAGTGGGCGAATAAGAATGATCGTGCGGTACGCGAATATTACGAGACCAGGTTTGCGAAAGTAATAAAAGACAGGCAAACCCAAGCGCCACCTCCGTCGGCAGCGCCCCCATCTCCGACGCCACCGCCATCAGCAGCGCCCAGGGTAAGAGGGGCTTTTGAGGGTCCAGTTGCGAATGCACCGAAAAGAAAGCCTCTACCGAAATTGAAGTCAACACCGTCCGATGCGGTTTCTTGGGGCAAGCCAGCCACAGCAGGTGATGAAGCTGTCGGGCTATCCGGTCAGGTTATCTTTGATCACCTTCATGCAGTGGAAGATGGTGTTGAGGTGGCTGAGTTTTTGCTCCGTCACGCTGAATTGGACTCAACCCGTGCGCTGATCCGCCGCATTCTGCCCACACTAAAGAAAGACCCGCCGAAGTTTCATATCTTGTCTGAAAGCGGTGAGTTCTCTGGCGGGTTTCAGCCCGGTGTTACCGGTCTATATCACCCCAGCACGAACATAATTACAATCGCGGGGCCTGAATTTGCCCGCCACGGTTTGACGGAGGAAATTCTTACCCACGAGTTGCTTCATGCGGCGACTACGAAGTTTATCTCTGCCAACCCGAACCATAAAGCAGTTAAATCTTATCTGTCGTTGAACACGGAAATTGCTGAGGCACTTCGTCGGCGGGTGCTGGCTAATAGTGACAATCTCTCAGAAGAAGCTATCCGTAAGCAGCACGACTTCATTGATGAGCGGTTTTCTGACCCAAGAGAACTACTCACTTATAGTTTGACCAGCCCCGAGTTTCAGCGGCTTCTAAGCACGATTGAGCTTGCACCGAAACAAACTGCGTGGAATAAATTTACGCGCCTCATCGCTGGTATGTTTGGCATTAAGAGCGCGGATGAAACCAATGCTCTATCCCAAGCGCTGCGTGCGAGTGAGGCGGTTATTGGGGCTGCAGCGAAAGACGTTGTTCCGGTTAAGACTGCGGCAGATTTAGCTCCGGTGATAAAGCCTGCGGGCTTCCCTTTCGCTGATGATGGGATTGAAATCACGACGACCTTTTTGGATCGGGCGGGTCGTGGTGGTGGGATGGTCGTACGGAAAACCTCGGCATTTGATTCGGAGGTTTTGCGGGTTAGCTCGGTTGAAGTACCTGAGTCTTTGCGCGGGCAAGGTCATGGCGTTGATTTGTACATTCAAACTTTGGCCCATGCGCAGAAACTTAAGCGTGGATTTCTTAGTGATTTGAACCCCAGTCCAGATGCTTTGCGTGTGTATAAGTCTTTGGAGGACCTGGGCGTAAAGTTCACACGGAAGCCAATGAAGGATGTCGGCGGTGACCTAGTCGACACGTACTTTATTGATGCTCGTGACTTAGCTAGGATCGACTTCGATGATGTCATTCGCCAGAACTCTAAGCGGTCTGCACAACAGGAACCCCTCTTTGCTCGAGCCCCCAAGACAGGCTGGGCACGACGCGCCGAAAATGGGTATGAAGTTTCATCTAAGGGCGACCGAAGATTTTCTGCTCTCTACGCCAAGTTACAAGATGGTAGAACGATTGAATCTGCGTACCAAGCTGCAAAGGGTACAGGGAAAGGTAAGCCTGCTTTAGACCCTAGTTTTGATTATTGGGGGACGTATAAGGGCTTGTGGAATCAGTGGGCAGATGAGAATCCAGAATTGCTTGCTGAATTAGCGGAGAAAAGTCGCGGTCGAGTTTTAACGGACCAATTTGCTTCGACACAAAATAACCAAGCGCGTGCATTGTCTGAAATTCTTACTGAGCGGTTTCTGTCGAAAGGTGACACTCAAACCTTAACTACGGGCGTGACTCGAATAATTTCAGGGGGTCAAACAGGTGCAGATTCTGGTGGGTTAAGTGCGGCTGTTCGGTTGGGCCTTGAAACGGGCGGGACTATGCCTCGTGGGTTTCGACGAGAAAGAAACCCATTTAGCCCTAGCGTAGCGCGGTCACTTGGATTAATCGAGCATTCTTCTGCGAGCTATAAACCAAGAACAACGCTGAATATTCAAGATTCCGATGGGACCTTGGTACTTGGAAACGTAAATAGTTCCGGTAGTCGACTAACAATTAATGAGGCTAACAGGTTGGGTAAACCTGTATTTGTTGTTCCGTGGAAAAAAGGCGAACCTGTGCCTGACATACGCGAGTTTCGTTCCTGGCTGGAATCAAACGGCATCGAAACCCTTAATGTCGCGGGAAATCGTGAGTCAGTAAATCCTGGAATCGTAGATGTCGTAGACGAGTTTCTTGTGCGGGGCCTATCTGATACTGCTGATGATGTTTTGTACGCACGGCACGTAAGTGATTTTGCTTCTGACCCGGTTGTTGTAGAGTTTCTAGAAGACGGTCGTGCCGTTATCAAAGCAATGAGTGACGCGGCCACAGCGGAAGATTTCATTCGTGTCTTAGGTAAGGTTGCTCGTCGTGATCTTACTCCGAAGGACATGGCGGGTCTGGTTACCTGGCTTGGAGCAAAGGGAATCAGGGTTAGTCACGAGGGTGCAGTATTCACTGCAGATGATGCTGCGGTAGTTCAGCAAGCAGAGGCTGAGTTTGCTCGTGCGTTTCAAACCTATCTGGAGTCTGGTCGGGCAGATAAGCCTGAGATTGAAGGCGCCATTAGGCGGGTTCTTGAGTGGACCAAAGATACCTATTCGTCATTCCGAGGTACCGAGGCTGCTGGCGGTGCGAGCCTCGACATGGACGACAACCTGAGAGTGATGTTTGATAAGCTACTTCGTGAACCATCTGATCGTGAGGTTCTACCGAATATTGCTCAGATGACTAAAGAGGCTCTGTTTGCCCCGAAAGTAGGCGGCACTCAGGTCGCTGTCATGGATCAGATTGTAGATGAGACTCACCGACTTGGGTACCCGATATCGCGTGAAAATCTTAATGTTCAATTTAGACGCGCCGTTGAAGCGCACAATGCGGGTAGGCATGAGGATGCCGTAATTCAGTTGCCTGGTCCTGTGACTTTTGGTGGGCAATATGGCGTTGGAAAGGGTGAGTACACAGTGGCTGAACTCATAACGATTCAGTCCAAGTTAGAGAATGCTCGTCTTATGGACCTGGAGGACGTGACGAAGCTTCCTTTGGGCGGTGCAAAGGGTGCGATCGTTGAAAAGTCTGCCTCAGAAATGGTCGACCAATTCATCGTGAACAATGAGAAGACCAGTGGGTCATTGGGCCGCGTGTTCCGCAACATGTTTCTTGGTGGCGATGCTTATGCAGACATGCGCACCTTGCCCCCAGCAGTGCGCGATACAATCATGTCTGGTGTTCGTCGTGTTCAGCAATCGGTTGGTGACGCCGTCACGCTTGTCGTTGAAGGTGATGTACCAAATCTGACGCGGTACTTGACGGGGGACAAGACGGTCCAGTTCCAAAAAGGTGGTCGGTCAGCGATTAGTGCTGGGCATGACTCTGTTGCAACGGTGATGAATGGTCTCGAAAGTTACTTTAATTCAGTTGACCAAGTTCAACTCAGCCGAGTAATCGACTTCATTCACTTGGTACAAGCTGAGAAAACATCCGCGAGAGCGATGCACAACTTATCAAGTATCAATGCGACACAGAAAGAGGTTGTCGACGCGTTTAACCATGTCGTAAATGGTGACACCGCCAGCCGATTCCTTATTGACGCCTTTCAAGCGGCAGGATTTAAAGGTACTCGTCTGGAGCCCAAATACTTTGTACAGGCAGAAGGCGACGACATTCGCGGCCTGCTTGAGACATTTTTGTACTATGCAAATCGTACGGCTAAAGTAGATCCGGCTGACGGGAAACCAAAGCTGTATAAAACAATGATGGCTGAGTCGGATATCAGAGTTGTATCTGAGACTACGTTTACTCGAATGTATCAAGAGATTTCAGAGCTATTCCCAGAAGAACAACGAGTTGCGAACCGTATCGCAATTTTGATCGCGGGTCATGGGATGGCAAACGCCGCCAAGATGGAGTGGGTCAAGATGGGTATCGCTGCCGACGCGAAACTTGCCTCGGCGGTTAAACTGTATCTTACGGGTGAGCGTATAAGTGATCCTGCCGATCTCGTTGCCGTAAGGGATTTCGTCAGCAATTTGGGCTATCGTCCTCAGATCGTTGATGGATTCGACTTGGCGGGCGTTAAAATGTACCTCCCTCAAGTGGCACGTGAGCGTTTAGCTATGGCACTTGCGCAAGCTCAAGACCCAGCCATTGTGAAAGCGATAAATGGTGACTTCTTTACTGCGGCGGAGGACATTGTTTCGGCTGGAACCAACTCTAACGCGGCCCTATCTGCGGCCCTGATATACCGATACATAAAGACGCGGATGGTCCGTGGTCACTTCGTTCTTAAGTCTCGTTACTTTTGGATGAACACATTCGACCACTTCAACCAAACCGCTCAGGGCTTGGGCTACCGTACCGCACTGATCTCAACATCTCGAATGTTTACTCAGAATGTTCTCTCGAACCCGTTGGGTCAAGCGGCTGTATTTGCCGCACGTCGGGCAGGTAAGGGTGAGGCTGTCGAGGAATTCCGTCGGGTCCTCCAAGCCGGTGGTGATCGCACGGCTGAGTGGGCGGGCAAGCTGACCCGTGGCTCGAAGTGGCACATCAATGTCAACGATGTCATTAGGGGCGGCGACGAGATCATTATGTTGGGTGGAAAGCCTTACACCAATAGCCAACTACGTCAGACGTTCCTGGAAGCAGGCATCTTCGCTTCTTTTGATACAAGTCAATTGGGTACCAAGATTCAGAATGTCGGTAACTTATTTTTGCAGGAGGCAAACAAAAGTAAGGGACTTTCCAAGATGGGGAAAGATATTCTCGGCGACATAAAGGGTGCGTCGGAGGATATCGCAGAGGCATGGGCTGAGCGTGAGCGTGTTGGGCTCGCCATTACGTTGATGGAGGGAGGCATTGACCCCCGCACAGCGGCGAAGCTTACGATTGAAGTTCTCTACGACTATGCAGGCAGCATGTCGAAAGGCGATAGAAACTTCCTGGTCAACCTTTTCTTCCCGTTCTGGGCTTTCCAGAAGAACGCAAACCGGCAGTATTTCGACGCTATCTTCAGCCCACAAGGAGCCTACCGTCTTGGCGTTATGCGCCGAACCTACGACAAAGGCTCTGATTACTTGAGTCAGTTAGTTTACGCGGCCTCGGTTGACGAAAATGGCATTGATACTTCCGCACTACCTCCCGAGTTGCGGGACACATATTTTGCCCTCAAAGCAGATGTTTATGACCGCTATGAAGTTGATGGTCATGTCCCCGCCATCGTTCGAGAGGAGCTTCGGTTGTTTGTTTCTGGCTCATCGATCGCCTACAAAGACGGTCAAGTTTTGCAGGGAACAATGCTGCAAGAAGAAATCGAGTCTATCTCGCACAGGCTTACCGATGAAGACGGTAATCGACTTGTAGTTGACCGTCGGGCGTTGGCGGCGTTCTACATTCCGAGAACAGATCGCTCGAGTCTTCCTACGCACTACCGCAACCGTATTGCACTTCGGTTCCCATACACACCTGATGACGTGCTTGACACGTATGCTGACCCAGATATTCCGGCTGAATTCAAGGACACGATGAAAACCTGGATGGATGCGTATAGAACACGTCGTCCAGATGCACCGTATATGTCTCTGTTTTTACCTGAACCTACTTATGTAGCTGCCTGGAATCACTTTACGCATATAACATCCGCCATGATACTTACCTTGGGTGAGATAGAGAACTTAGGGGACAAGTGGTTCACGGATGAAGACGATGGAAGTGACGCCATTAGCCCATACGCACCGATAAACGCGTTATTGCACGCGGAGCGTACGCCGATTGTTTCTGACGTAGCCGCCTCTCTTGGGGTAGGTGGGGCGCAATATCCAAAACGGGTGTCGAGAACAGTTGCAGGTTGGGTCGATATTTCGAATATCGATATCTTAGAATTGGACGAGAGAGACGACCCATTTAAAGTAGTCATGGCCCATAAAGCAGCGGTTGAGGCGGGTGAGCCTACGGAGGACTTGCCCTTCCTGGAGCGAACGGGGGATAAAGGTCTCTTGGAGCCCACCACTACTCGTAGCAATAAAGTCTATTACTTGATGCCGGGTATTGGTCAGGCATCATTCACTAATTCACCTCTTGGTGAGTTGAACGACATTCTTCTTCGCGCCGAGAAAACAGACGCAGAAAAATCTGCGAAAATTCGAGGCGAGCTTCAGCGACAAATCCGCTTCTGGACTGGCTTGGATATGAGAGACATCTCTCGAAGTCGAGTAGCTTCGGGTGAGGTTTGGAAGGCAAAGAAAGAGACGAGCAAGCTTACTCAGAAAAAGATGATGAAGAAAGCCAAGTTGAAATGATCCCGATTCTATTCTCACCTGTTACCGCGCAATAAAAATTTAGTGTTACAATAGCCTTGTCATCATGTTTGGAGACCTTTAATGATTAATTCATTCACTAAGTACGGTTATTCTGTCTGCTCCGTCAAAGCTTCTGACGGTACCACGGGGGCGCCTACGTCAATCACTACCGCGTACCAAGCGTTCCCTGTTACGCTTGATCAGGCAAATTCGTGTACGTCTGCCTCTTTCCCCAATGACTGTAATATTCAAGTCATTGAGTTTGAGCTTACCGCTCGAGATAGTGCGACTTCAATAACGATGTACCTTGCCCGCGATTCGGCTGGTGATATTCCAATTACGAACCCGTCATCGGAGACTATCACCAATGGAATGACGACGGCAACGAAGGGTGGTGTGGCCTTTACTAGTGCGGTTGACTACCATTTTGACGCAGGAACTCGTGACACATCAGTTGATCCTGCAGTTGAGACGGCGATCACGAATACTTCGAGGGGAACACTGTACGTTATCGCCAAACAAGCTGGTGGTACAAATGCGGTAGGTAACATTCGCGTTTATTGGAGGTCATAATGGCTGCTTCTGGAAGCATTTGGAGTCGAAACGTTGTCGCAGGTTCAGTCACGGCAACATCAATCACTGCTGATGACTTAGATGTCGATGGCACAACGCTAACCATTGATGCTGACAACAACCGTGTGGGTATTGGCCTATCGAATCCGACACAACTTTTCCACGTTGAAGGGCCAATGGTTCAAGACTGGGTAGCTAGGATCAAGAATACCCATTCAACATCTGGTCAAAGTTACGGACTACAGATAGTTGCTGGTACAAATGCGTCTGATCTTGCTTTTGCGGTCAAAAACCAGGCGAATAGTGCGACATATTTGGAAGTACAGGGGGACGGTAAGGTTGGAATCGGAACCGATGCTCCATCAACTACGCTCGATGTCGCTGGTAATGTAGCCATTACAGGCACGACTCCGAAACTAACCATCGGTGACGCTGGTGCAGAAGACACAATGATTGTCTTCGACGGTAACGCACAGGATTACCGCATTGGCCTGAATGATGGAACAGATGGACTAGAGATTGGTGTAGGTGCCGCACACGATACTACACCTGCACTTACCATTGACTCCAACACAGACATTGAAATCTTTGGCTCGCTGTCAATCAACTCTGATATTGCAGACACGAAAGTTTCTGGTATCACAGCAGTCTTTACCGCAGGTGAGATACTTAAACAGGGAGAAGTGTGCTACTTCAAGCCTGGTGACAGTAGGATGTGGAAGGCCCTTGCGACTGCTGTGGCTACATCTCGTTGTGTCGCGATGGCTACTGAAGACTTATCAGCAGGTGGCGTTGGTAAGTTTCTACTTCAAGGCTTTTTCAGGTGCGCAGCGAACTTTCCCCCATACACTGTGGGCTCGACGCTTTACACGCCAGAAGTGGAGACTGCCAACGACGCAACTGACGATAACAACGCTGTTCCAGAGCAGGTCGCACCCGATACAACCGGTGACTTTGTTCAAGTCATAGGCTGGGCGATCACATCAGACATGGTCTTCTTCAACCCAAGCAACGACATTATTGAGGTTGCGTAGTGCCCGACATAGCGACGATAAACGCTGTAGCTGCTGCTGATATAGCATCGGTCAATGCTGTTGCTAAGGCAGATATAGCGACAGTTAATGGTGTTGGCATACCTGCATCTGGTCAAACAGCGACACGCTGGGTAGCATCTCACGATGGGGGCGGGACCAAATTCTACATCAGCTATGCTCCACACAGTGACCGTACAGACTGGACGGGTACAATTGTACAATCTGCGACACCCGACACGTACTGGCTTGCATACGGTAAGGACGGAAGTGGAAATCCTATATGGGCAACAGCTAACAACTCAGGGTCGATGGAGATTGCTCGCGATGACAACAACGATGTCACGGATGGCAGCACATGGGTCTCGGAAGGCAGGGCTAAGAAGTGCCGCACGCTGGCATGGGGCAACAATATATGGGTCGGCATCGGTCATATGTCCAGCGATGAGAAGATTCTCACCCGCAGCGCCGATGCTGATACATGGGCGAACATCGATTTATCAGGCATCCCCAATATCCAGAACACGGTCACCGTTTTTGGACTTGCAACTGATGGCGTTGGGAACTGGATGTTCGGCCAAGGCCC
>Ga0181370_1000107_pt1 | contig 16252 bp, 25 predicted proteins | sample LowvirmetaG_7_FD_130091 | JGI IMG/M metagenome (GOLD analysis project Ga0181370, IMG submission 130091) | Marine viral communities from the Subarctic Pacific Ocean - Lowphox_06 viral metaG | ecosystem: Environmental > Aquatic > Marine > Oceanic | place: Subarctic Pacific Ocean | collected...
AGGCAGGCGCATCTTGTTGATCGTGCCGGAATGGAAACAACGCAATTTGTTATCAGAGGCCGTGGTTTTGCTCGACAAGGGCCGGGCGCAGTGGACGCCCGAAGAAGTGGCGATGTGGGCTGTTGGAGAGGTGATGTGGCTGCAAGCCAAGGCGATTCGGGCCAGGTCTGACGAGCTGGAATCCCAAGTGGCCACCATGTCGGCGGAAGACCTGGCTTTATTTGACTCATCGCCAGACGCCGTCTGGGAATAGTTGAATGACCGATCGACGTCGGCATAATGGCTCTAAGGTAGGAAAGTTAGCAGATAGTTCCTACTTCAAAGTCTTTACGCAACTTGCAATGGTCTTATTAATTGGTCTTGGTGCTTGGTTTGTAAGGAATATAGATGTTGGTCTTGCACAGATCAATCAAAACGTAACAAACATTGCGAGAGCAGGAATACAAATTAAACATAATGCTGCTGGAATTGCTGAGAATAGAAAGCTTATCATGTTGGACCTTAATAAGTCAGGACCATTTACATATGGGGGGAATAAATAATGGCATACTTTGGTAAACGTTCAACTGGCGTATTAGCCACTTGCCACAATGATTTACAAATCATAATGAGAAAAGTAATTCTCATACGAGATTGTTCTATCATTTGTGGACTCCGAACCAAGAAAGAGCAGAATAATGTATTTGAATTGGGTAAATCTAAGGTAAAGTGGCCAAATTCTAAACATAACGCCTGTAACGATCGTGTAGTATCCCATGCTGTTGATATTGTGCCTTGGCCAGAACAATACACTGACCCCACTGCAATGATTTATTTAGCTGGAATCGTGTTGGGTGTAGCTGAAACTTTACATAAAGTTGGAACAATTAATCATAAGATACGATGGGGTGGGGATTGGAATATGGATCGTAATATGACGGATAATAATTTTGATGATTTTTGGCACTTTGAGTTAATTGAATAGGAGGAAACGATGGCGGCATTTCTTGATACTTTACCTGCGTGGATTGTTGCTCTTACTGGAGTAGTCACTGCAGCAAATGCCATTACTGCGTTAACACCAACGACTGTGGATAATAAAATTGTATCAATAATCCTTAAGTTCCTTAATGTCTTATCAATAAACGTTTTGCGTAATAGGAACGCGGATGACGACTAAATTACTTTAGATACTGTATTATAGATTCACCTATATTTAGTTTCTTTCGTAGTGAATCTATAATCACGGTATCTAACTTAGTTCCTATCAAATCAATATTAGTTACCACATGGCGTTGACCGTGACGGTGGTTTCGTGCTTCAGCCTGAATACGAGCGTCTAGATCATACGTATTTTCATAAAAGATGTTTGTATTACACGGGTTGTTAATTTGATCCCCTAATAGAGTGTGCCCATATTTCCCTGCTGTTAGTTGTGCAATTAATACGTTAACGCTTCCTGTATTAAAATTTTCTTTTTGTTCTTTAATTTCATCAGGTTTCATCCCCCCACGTATTACAGCAGCATCCGGGTATTTCTTCATTAATATGTTTATAGTAGGTTTATAAAAACAAAATATGATAACTTTACCCCTAATTTCATTAATTATTTCATCCAGTATGGTAAGTTTAGGTATTTCTCCTCCTATATAATGAATTTTACTTTCTTCATCAAATATAAAACCAGAACTTATTTGTTGTAATTTCATACTTTGGGTTATTGCCATAGGCGCAGTAACAATTGTGTCTTTAATTTGGATAACAAAATCCGCTAACATTGTGTTATATAACTGGGATTGAATGGGACTAAGTTGATAATGTCGATTCGTGTATAATTGTTCTGGCAAGTCTGTCCAGTCGGATTTTTTTGCTCTAAACGAGTATTTATTAAGAATTTCAGATAGTTCTGCCTCGTTGCGAGTTCCAACAATTTGTTTCCCCATATACCCGCCCATGACACAAAAACGATTGCGAAAGGCAAAGGGGTTGGTACCAGAGAGATGCCCCAAAACGCGTAGTTGGCCCCAGATATCTAGAGCGCTTTTGACTATAGGTGCCCCGCTAAGGGACCGGACGACAGTGGCCCTCTTGCACAGGTCTATGAGTATACGTGTGCGTTTAGCTTGAGGATTCTTTACATGAATACTTTCATCGAGAGCAACGTAACAACGTTTTTCTTTTAAAAGATTAAGTAAATATTCATACCTTTTACCTAATAGAGCTTCATAATTAATTACTAAAATCGCATTCTCATTTTTCGGGTTTAATCGTTTCGGCCATAACGTTATTGATAGTTTAACACCCCATTTATGTGCTTCATCCTCCCAAACTTGTTTTAATGAATTTGGACAAAAAATAACAAGCATTTCAACTTCATCATTCATAAATAAATTTAAAAATTCTGCGTATACTACTGCAGTTTTACCTAGTCCCATTTCCATAAAATACGCAAATCCACGTCTGCCCTTTGCCATTTTAAGGGCTTCTAACTGAACTTGGTACGGAGAATGCTTTAAATTCCACATTACTCTAATCCGTTATGTGTTAGTAGACGAGTTTTCTTTTGATTTAAATTATGTTGCATTTCGAGCCACAATTCTGATGATCCATAGTCTTTACCAATTAAATTTGTTAAACGTGTTGTAAATTCCATGTGTATTTCTGCGTATAAGTCACGAACTGTACCATTTCCCATGGTAACTTCGTCGGAGAGATACATACAGGCTTCATACACATCGGCCAACTTGATGATTCTATTACACATTTGTAAATCATCTGGATTAGTGGTTATTATTGACAATTGCATTGATTTTGGCGCGGATAATATCTTTTGTGTATGTTGTGACTCAGTTATAGAATGTTTATAAGGCGTTGGTAAATCCCCACTCACCATTTCATCGAAATCATGAGTAAGTGCATGTTCAAGGATATAGGTCCTATCATCTTCACTCACTTCCATTTTTTGTGCTATGTACGCCGCGTATAATGTAACGTAGTATGAGTGTTCTGCAACGGACTGTTGACGAAGTGTACGTATTATTCCCCATCTCGGCACATGCTGGAGAACCCGTACATGTGGCTGCATTACCGTTGAATTACTCATACTCCAATTCCTTTTTTACGTCTTCAACATTTGGCCCGTACCCGTATAATATATCAAAATCTTTCCTAGCATGCCAATCTTTATGAATTGAATGCATTATTCTGCTGTGATATTCTTCATTTTTTATATAGTTCATAAAGTTAAGAAACACAATATCTGGTCTATTTTCAGAAAAGGCTTCATAAAATTGTTGGTTGCTCCATGTGAAAATTCGTCGTACTCGATTTGTTACAGTCGTTCTTTCTTCTTCCACCCCCAACTCACTGAAAGAGGTTTCTTGCTGGTCCGAATATACACCACCAGAGTTACCGAGTTCGTGGCCCCCGTCCATAATATTTCCCACTCGGATGGGATACGTACGTACTGACATCGCCACTTTACCGAGAAACGCGGGATGAATTTGAGCATCTGCTAGTCCTTGTGACACTGTGCATTGGCGGGATGTGCAATGAGGATAGAAATGACTATTAATGGATAAACTAAATCCCTGGGGCACTTCAATGGATACTCTTCCTCCTCGTTTTAGCGTGTCATTTAAATCATAACGATGAATAAATTCTCTTAATTTAGGGTCTCTACCAGCTAGTGTTGCTCTTCTCATTATCTTTCGGGCCAGGGCGGCACCAACACCTTTACGTGTGCTGGCAATTTTAGTTGCCTGGGATGATTGTGCTTGTTCTTCATCAATGTCATCTTCTGTTATGACTGCAGCATTTGGATGAATGTGTATTCTTTTACGTGATATAAAGTTTTCTTCAATTTCTTGCATCAATAATGCCGGATTGATTATGGCCCCTGCATTGAGATAAATATCACAATATGGTTGCATAACACCAAATGTTGGCAGATGAAAACAACAAAAATCTTTTTTAATTGGGTCTGCGAACTTTGTCCAATGACCAGCATTCGCACTTGAATTAGTTACAGCGATGTCAGCTTCATTTCCTGGTTGAGACGCAAGGTACGCGGCGAGTAACCCTTTACCTGTTGATCCAAATTGACCGTCCACGAGGACAGATACTTTACCGTGTTTAATATAATTAGCGGTCATCTTTTCCCACTTTCATAATAATATACCACAATAAAATTAAGCAACTGGCTGCGGCATGAGCAATATGTGATAGTTCACTTTCATCGTTATCTTCTCCATCTCGCCACGCAGTTAAATGACGTATGGCCGCGTCCCAGTATTTTAACCACTCTGTGCCCTTTTGATAATCATTAGGTTTCCGTTCTTTCTCAGTGCCTTCATATAAACCATGTTCCATTACCCTTACAACCACTTCTAAGGGTTTCCAAGGTAAGAGATTCCAACGGGGTTTATGATCACTAAATTTCAAGGCTTTACCCACAAGCATCGGTCCAAAAAACAATGGCTCGAATAATTCTATACACGGGCCATTGTTTATTTTCTAAACGTATAAAATCACAATTAACCCCCAACAAAGCTTTTTCGGCCAACGGATCAGCCCCAATAAAAATACACCATTTTCCTTCAATTTTAGAAAACACAATCCACCCTGCGTATTGCTTTGCTCGGTGCATCTTTTGTAAAGTATCTCGTTGGAGTGGTGTAAGATTTAAATTATCAATCTTACACTCAGCAAATACCCCTTCTATACAACTTGGAATCTTCATAAAAACATCTGGAATACCACCTTGATGGCGGTTTGCCATTTTTAAGGCCCATCCACCTTGTTCTTTAACCTGTTTTACTAAACGCGCTTGTAAACGTAATTCGCTAGCACTCGTAAAAATTTTCATTACGCTTCTCCATAACTGGCTATCTCCCAATTTGGCCCTTCGCCCACATCCACGACCATCGGTAAACGTAATTCAACACTTCGCCCTGGCCCAAAATCTTCCATAATTTCGAGTGCCCGTTCAAAAACTTTACGGTTATCCTCATGGAACTGAAAATCCAAGGAGTCATGAATACTTAATAGCATATGAACTTCATCCCCGTTGGCTCCCAAATGGTCGTCTATATCCGCCATAGACTTTTTTATTATGTCTGCATTACCACATTGAAGCAGTCGGTTAACAGCTTTATACGCTGTATCTCTTCCCCCACGGGTATCATAACGCGCTCTTCGACCGAGAATACTCTTAATGTACCCCGCAAATTTCATTTGTCTTGCGGCATCTTTTTGTAACCTTTTTATTTCTGGCATAGACCTAAAATACTGGTCATATATCTCTCCGCCTTTTTCCGCCCCAAATCCCAATTCTTCAATTGCTGTTTTCCGCCCCATACCAGTGATTAGACCCTGATTTAATCTTTTTCCCGAGGTACGATCGATTCCAGCACTAATCGCAACCGCCGTATGAGCATCAAGCGGTGGATCAGCAAGATACCCCTCCAACATAACTTTACATTTTGAATAGTGCGCCAATAAACGTGGTTCACACTGGGAATAATCTGCGCTCGCCCAAATCATATCTTCGTCAGGAATGAATAAAGCTCGGAATAAACGACCTAATTCTTCATTACGCTTTGGTACCTGTTGCATATTAGGTCTTGAGCAACTTAATCGACCCGTTATAGTACCGAAATCTTCTGACCGAGATTGATTAAATTCAGTGTGTATCCTACCTTTATACAAATGATTTTGTAATGGACTAAGGAATGAATCTTTAAGGTTTCTATATTTTCGTGCCGCGACGACACACCGACCAATTTCATTTGTTAGGAGCCATTTTTCTGGAAATGATGGGTTTCCCTTATCTGTTATTGACCAGTCTGTTATACCAACATTTTCAAATAGTTCTTTCATTTGTGAGCCGGAGCGTAAATTTACACCCTCTGGTAATTGTTTCATAGCCTCAATTAGTCTATTTTCTACAATTCCGATTGTATTTTCAATCCGTGGCTGATTAACTTTTACCCCCCGCCTCATCATTCGATGTAACACTCGAATTACACGATTTTCAATTCCCCAGACAGTTCTTAAATCTTGATCGTCTAATACCCCTTGTTGCTGTTGCCATAATTCGTAGGTAGATATACCGTCCCCCATGGCATATTCATTACCCATGGGGTCATCGCCACTAAGACGCCAAAAATTACCCATTTGCTTAGGACCACTAGACCCGCCAAATCTATTTTGTAAATATGAGTATAGATTTCTACCTAATTTAGGCGTTACACGTGCGTTTATGCAACATGCTTCTAGAGCATATGAACTACGATATTCATCGATCAACCCTGCATTGATCATCGTGTCTTCAAAATTACAAGTTGTCACATTGATGTTATGCTTCGTCATGAATTTTAGATCAAAGGCTAAATGATGACCGATCAACTTCATAGGTTGATGTTTTAGCGAGGCATGCAAATTCATTTCAAACGTGTGGGGTTTAACTTCTGACTCTGCACTTTCAGGAGCGGGTTCATTATATAGATTACCTCCCTGATGACGCACAGGTATATAGTAAGTATCATCTGGATTAGGACTAAGGGTAAATACATAGCCCACCACAAAGTTCTTCTTCCAATCAAGACCGGAAGTCTCCACGTCGACCACCGCTTCATCTCTCTTCTCCAACTGTTCAAAAAAACACGCAGCTTGCTCTATAGTATTAATTAATGGCATTACATTTCCTAGTAAAACGAAGTAGTGGTACGGCCCAGATTCGAATTGGTACCGAGCCGGAATGTTTAGACGACTGCACCTTAAAATGGGGGGTAGGACCAGGAGAGACTAAACCTACCCCCCTATTCATCTGTATCAGGTTGAGTATTAATCAGAGAAGATGGATAATTAATACCCTCCGTCACCCGCTCCAGATGAAACTTCATCCACGTCCATGGACTCTTCGTCGCTGGCTTTAAATCGCTGCGACCGGAAATGCTCATATGTCTCTTTGTAAGAGACACTTTCTTTTTCTTCAACAAAGCCCGCGGCCCTAAATTTGAAGTTATAAAATTTATCGCCGTTTTTATTTTGATCGAGGAAACTATACATTTCAAATTTCCTCCCCCATGAGGGAGCGTTTGCAATAGCTATTTTTGAGCAAAATTGTTTGCCAACTTTTTCACTTGATTTGCTCAAGGATACCAGAGAAGGTGAAAGATCAAGATGATCTGGAAATACTGTAATTATATTGATCATCATTGTTGCGGCTGGGGCTGAATTTCGATCATCAGGGTCACTCGTTCCGAAATTCATTAGTCCACTTTGTTGTACCGTTTTACCCGTGTGCCAAGTGACATGTGCCCCACTATCGAGTTTTACCTCAAACTCAGTATCAGGACAATCCCAATGTACCCCGTCCAAGGCACGGGCCAAAATACCCCCGCCGTCTTTTCGTGGCCGCCACATTATGTATGAAGTAGAAATGTATATAGGGACCATAAAAATTTTATCCCCAAGTGACTCTTCTGCAACCGTATGAAAAAAGTCACCAGATTTTTCATCTCCTTCCGCAACTTCTGGAGACAGTGCTTGGAGAAGTTTAATACGCGGGACAATAATAACGCTTTTATCAACATCCTCGATGCCTTGACCCGCGTGCTCTTTTAAATAATCAGGTACACTCGGTACGCCATGATTATCTTGTGTCGCGATTGCTTTCTTCGCCATTTCGTATATTCCTTATACCTTGGTTATAGATGTATTGGGTTGTATGTACGTTTTGAAAAATTCTTCGGGTAACTCGTTTCCTTCCTCCAGTAACCCCCTTGCTACTGCGCCTAATGTTTGGGCATTCACTGTTTCTGTAATTATATCCCCTAATTCATTTGCGCGGAGCCATTCATGGGCATTAAGTTTATCGACAATACCCGCTCTTGTTGTATGCGACACTGAATATCGATATCCATCCACCGTGATGGTTGTTACTCCTTGCTCTTCAAATTTAGTTGGGACAACGTGTTCTTTCATCCTGGAATGAACAGCGTTGATACGCTTTTTGAGATACCCTATTGTATCGTTAAAAGACCGTACGGCGTGCAGTATTTTACATGCACCATTAACCGGTAATTGCATGATATCACCATTAACGTACCGTTCCACTTTATCAATTAATCGATTGATTTCCTCAGTGTACTCCGTTAACTGTGCAACACTTATAATTTCTTTTGTTATTTCTTCTGGCATAGAATTTCCTGCTTCATTACTCATTATTTTTTCCCGTATGTTGTAGTTGCATTCTACGTAGAACGCTTGATATGATAAGTGCAAAATTCGCTACGTCCGCAGCTTCTCGATGTATTTCAAATTTATTATTATTTTTGATTGCTTCTTCCAGTTCATCGACTTCTTCTCGTATCCGGTTTAGCGCGTATTCTATATCTATATCTTGCCAATGTCCCTTATTCCGGTGCTGATGTAGCTTTTCGATCATTAAACTTACAAATGCTGTTATGTCTGGACCGTATTTTTCAGTTCCTTCGAGCAAATCAATTACAAGGCAATTTGGTTTCATGAATTATCTCTCCCATACGCAAGATGCCAGTCTAACACATATACTGGCATCTTGTCAATACGAAGATTAAGAACAACTCTTACTCGGCGGCTTCCTGTTCCTGTGCCTCGCCTTTAAAATTAACACTGCCGATCACAACGTCTGTCCCCTTACGCAGAAGACCACGCAACCGATTACCAACGTTCATTCGAATTTGACCCGAATTTAGGTGTTCGTAGCGTTCAATATCAATCCCATTTTGCTTTGCGATTTTTGTTAAGGCACCTAAGCTAAGAGCGGACTTCTTTTTACCCTTACCATTTTCCACCTCGACGACAGTTTGCTCTTTCAGAGCTTTGGCCATCTCGTCACCACAACTGTCATCATTCAGCGCGTACGTCTCGCGGTATTTTTCCGGGATCATAGTTGATTTGGAGTTATCGTCGGCGTCATCGGGCATATCTTCCCCAATAGCGCCGTCTGTATCATATGGAGTATTGTTTTCCATATTTACTAGGGCCATTTTAAGACCAGTCTTTGGGTTAAGAGAATGACCCCAATTAACGTGTTCGGCGTCATGAAAAAAGAATTCGCCGCTATCTGTGTCCTGTTCGATCAGCAGGCCGTTCGCTTCAGCTTTCTTAGTAATTGTGTGATGGACTTTCAATTTTCGCTCCTATATCAAAAGTTTTATAACCGATTTAACAAGATTATATCACGTCTTAAGTGTCTTGTCAAGATGAATTTGAAAAACTACTACCCCCAATTATTACTCTTTCTCCGCGCTTCAATTTTGCACGTAAAACATTTCCAAGGAGCATACGACGGTGGCCATTTCGTAAATGTTTCCATTTTGAAATTTCAATTTTATTATCCATTGCTACTTTCTGTATGAACACTTCATTAATTTTACCTGTAATAGGATCTCTTAAATAGTTTGATAATTCAATTGAAAGTCTATCGTTACATGAACCTGATCTTCCGTATTTATCCATAAATTTTTTTGTCATAAAGTCCATAATATCCACCGTGATAGGTTAAAAGTCAAGATTTTTTTGATCATACGGTCCAGGGTTTACGTATGTTCGCTGAATTTCTGTTTCATTAGCTAGAGTCCACTTTTCCCCATTTCGTACAGCCCAAACACGGGGCTTTGAATTATCTTGCATTCTTTTCTGTCCAATATTATGGGCATTTATATCCCGCATTGCGTTTGTTAATTTAATAGAGCTTAATTTTCCCATACCTGGAACTGTTCGTAGCGCCATTAAAAGATCAGATATTATTACTAAATCCTTCTTAAAGGGCCAATCCATAGCCTCAATTTGATCTAATAAAAATGTCTGAAGGGGCTTTGCCGTGGCTGATACCATTTCTTTAAAATGCTTAGTTTTGGGCGGTGGTGCCTCTGGATTAAACTCTGTTAGGTCATAATTTTTTGCCCACCCATAAATTGCAGCAATGTTATCCTGGGACCATGAAAATAACTTATCGTAATACGCTGGAGGCTTTGGCGCTGCGTCACTGAACCATACCCAGAACCGTCGACTATGTTTATCTAATATTATTGCGTCACGATGATTCGTTGTACAGAAAAAAGTCGCGGGATTTGGTGCCATGTAACTATCAGTTCGCATTCTTCTAATTGTAATTGAATCTTCCGACAACATTGGTTTTAAACGGTTGGCTATATCTAGACGGCCACCAGCCATTAGTTCCTCTACGAACACTACCTCTGACCGCCCTATCCATTCATTATATTGCTCTTTTAATTGATCTGTGCTAATTTCCATAACGTGTTCTTTGCCGATTATACCCCGGAATATTTGTTTTAAATAACTTTTTCCGGTTCCCTCTTTATGCGAACCTAATACAATCGCGTGTCGTATTCGTCTACCAGGGTGAGCTAATATATGCGCAATACAAGAAGATAAATGCTTATATCCACTTTCTTCTTCATCCACCAAAAATTTAAGGTGATCCTCCCAGATAGACATGTCTATTTCTTCTTTAGACGAAATAATTGTTCTAGGTGTCCATGTATTAAATACTCGCCTCCCGTGCCACATTGCCATTCGATCGTCCACACCAGGAATGAACGACAATGTGTCCACTATTCTCAAATCTGGATGTTCGAGGAGCATTTTAGATATACTCTTATTCGGCGCTAATACCGCATGAGCATTTGATACCGCCGATGGAGAAAACGATAAATCCTTATCTGGGTGATAAAAAATTTCACTATGAGTAATGTATATATAAGTTTTAAGTAATTCAGATAAATCGATTTTTGCCCTTGTTCCACGTGCAAACCCCTTATTCACTGCGCCATCAATTAACGTATTAAGAAATTGATCACTTCTATACCGGTCTATTTCATTTTTCCCCCTCGCTTCTCCTACCTTTGCGTCATCCACGTATGAACGTACAAGTCGCATAAGTTCTTTTCTTGCTGGCCCTTCCGGAGTACCATGAAAATTAATCCAACTGGCTATCCCTTGCATGATTGGGTGATGAAACCCGTCTTGATCGTCTCCAATTCGATCAAAGAAGCGCATATAACGACGTTCTTCTTCTGCTTCTTCTAACGCCACTACCCATTCTTGCGCAAACGGTACAACGTCGGTGTTGTATTTGAGGACACCACTGCGTTTTATTAGAGGGTCTTCTATCTCAATAATTGGTGCTGCTGTGTAATGTGGCTGTATTGGGTTAAATAACGCTGGATCAATTAATCGTTGGCCATAAATTGTTATAAACCCTTCATTAAATGTCTGAAAATACCGCTTTAGGTCTTCATCTGGTATTGCAGTATCTAAAATGAATGTTAAATGACAACTTACTGTGTCACCCTTAAACCCGGTTGATGACGAGTACCGCCAATGACAACTCACATCATGAAATACTCGAGGTAATAATTCTATTATATCCTTTATTGTAGATTCTGGATCATCAGGGCTGAAAGGATGATTAAGAATTTTTGACTTTGTTCCAGCGGGAAGCCCATCAATGTCTAATGTAACCCAAGATCGAACCGCTGGTAATATAGTACCTTCACCCGTCTTACGCACAATGCGGCGCACATCACAGGCCACGTCGACACTTTTATTTGGATGGCCCCGCACCATAAAACAATAAGGTGCGGATTGTAGCTTTTCTAATTGATCAAAGAATTGATCGGGGGTGTTAAAACGGCGCGTTTCAAATCTAAAATTTTTCGACACTTTATGCCGAATAGTTTTATCTTTTGTTATTTGTTTCGTACATGTCGCTTTCGGCACGGGTATAAGCACAAGGAACTCGTGTGGGACAGCATCCTCCAATAACTCTGCCTCAAGCGTTCGGGTCATATTAGCACAGACTGTCTTGTTATTCTAATTCTTCTTCGAGCCGCAGCAAGAGTCAGGGCCATATCAATAACCCTCCCCCTGTATAATATATACCAGAATGAGCAACCCCGTTTCACATTACCTTTCTTGGTCAATTTATGCATGGGGCAATATCGTAGGGTATAATTCTCATACCCGTCGTATTTTATGTCAGGCTTCATTTATTCCTCCAAAGGTGGTTTTATCAACGGGCCTTGAAACTCAAATATCGTGTCATTACCCAGGTTTATACGAATTGCTTTGTGATACCCGCCATCTACCGTTCGATGTGTGGTTTCAATTTCTTCCACCCGCCGCATTTGATCTTCGACACTTTTATAATCCTCATGATTTAATCTAATGTAAAAGTCTCTCATTGACTAATCCTTTTTCTCATATGCTTCCACTGCACGTTTCGCCAACTCAAGTATCTCTTCTGACGTGTTGTTGATTACTTTTACTCCTTCCGCCTCGAACAACCCTGGCTCATACGACTCTAATAGAGGTGCCTCCACCGTCTTTTCATTAAGAAATTTTCCTTCCTCTTCATTAAAAAAGTTCACAGTAATGTGCATGTCATGCTTGCAATACGGGGAGTATCCCCAGGGGAACCAATTTGAACAAACTGACGGTACGCCGAATAACACAGGTATAACATTCGTGCCACTAGGAGTACCGAAATAAAACGCTGAAGTGGCGATTAGCGCTACGTCTACTTCTGGCGGGCGCTTAAATGCCTGTGTCAGGTCATACATCATGTGCATTGGAGGGAGCGGGGTCATATTTGCGTCACCAATGCGATAAACAGTAAACCCCTGATCGGTTAAATACTGGATTGCAGGTATATATGTGTCAATTTCTGCATGACGCAAAAAATTCATCGCTTTGGGCGAATAATCGTTATACGTTCTATTACTGCGTACATGTAGAACAACATGTTTATCTTGATAATCTGGAATCCATTTTTTCGCTGTCTCTAGCATTCCATCAGGTAATTGTGTAAATAGTGGTCCCTTGCCCAATCTTTCCCATTCTTTTTGCACAATTGGGTGGCCATTGTTCCGATGTCGTACGTTTCCATCTGGACATGGGAAATAATCCAAGTATAAGGGTGGCGCGTTTAATTTTTGCTTTATTTGGTCCACTTTCTCCGGGGTGTCAGTCATAATCACACGGACCCCATGCGTGGACCATAACTCAAGCAACGCCATGTTAGATACGGACGACTCGATTACAACCAAATACGGCGTGCCCTCAGGTATTAACCCGAGCCTCATAACTTTTGTGAAATAATCCAGTTTTGCTGCTAATTCGCCAACATAACGAACCATTATATCAGATGGCTCCAATACGTACCGAATTGGTTTTAAACGGTTGGCTATATGGAGCACGTTATCCATATACATCTGATACATGGAACGGTAAACTTTTTCACATTCGCTATACTGGCCGAGACGATATAACATTTCCCCGTATTCATATCCTAGAGTTGCATGTCCAGGATACGCAGCGTATAATCGGCCAAACATGTTTGCGGATTCTTGATACTGACCCACCGACTGTAGACAACGGGCATAATAAAGACGCAATTCGAGTGGATTGGGGTCGAGACAATCTGAACTAATTAATTCTTTTAGCGGCGCGACCGCCTCACTCTGATTTGAACGACTTTGGGCCATCATGATGGCTGAATTACGCTTTTGTAAATACTCTGACTGGTCCATTTTAATCTTTCCCTAAATCACCAATCCCAACGTGTATCCCATATTTCATATAAAGCACGCAACGCGGCGCAACGAACTGCGTCTTCTGGTAATACTTCCGTCCATATGTCGTCATGATCTATTATCACTTGTAAAATACGTTCTTTTATATTATTTTCACATTCCTCAAGTAAATTTATATCATCGTCTGTTAGCTCTTCATTCATTTTACTTCTTTCCCCTGCACCATGATACGCTGCATTTTATAATAACGCCCCCGCAACGTATTGGTTAAATTCATGGCAACCTGACCATTATTTAGAGCGTCCCAACGTGATGGATTAATTCCATTTTCTCGCGCAATCGCATACATGGACTTACGCTTCTCTCCATTCATCAAACCCGCCGCGGCAACCACGACTGCCTCTGTCGTTGGATAAATTGTCTTGGACCTAGTGCCCTTCACAATTGTTCGTACCTGGCGACTTGCGCCCCTACTCTGCCGAGTAGGGTTGTGACGATAATCCGGCATGACTATCTTTGAGCCAGGGTGGCCCTTTACCTTCGCAGCATGAGCATGAAGATTTTTCATATTCTGCTCATGAGTCAAACCATCAGTACGGTCCAGAAACTTGGGGATGGGAGGAAAATCAGTTATTTCTTTATTCATTTACTCTCTCCTGCGTGGTATAGTACAAAAAAAGCACACTGCGGGCCACTTGTCAATACGAAGCCATGATATAAAGGTAGATTCCCCAAAATTGCATCGCAATTACATGGGAAATAATCAACAAGCCTACAATCTTCAGCGCCCAAACCGCCCACTTCTCCAAACGAGCAGCGCGCTCCTTATCCCTTACTGACTGGTACTGTGTCATGGACACTCACCTTTTCTTTATAATAAGTTCATACCCTAGAGCATTTAGACAAGCCTCAAAATTCAACAACTTGGGGCTACGCCTTCCTAGTCTCCAAGAAGATATAGTCGAATCGGCCACCCCGACATTTCTCTCTAACAGAGTTCCCGACATTTCTCCCTCATCCAGTAAACTGAAGAAATGTAGAACTAAGGAACTAATATTGGGGGCTGGTTTTGATACTTTTCTCATTCTCTCCTACCTCTCAGTATTAAAGCACAATCGCGCCCGCCTTGTTAAGATGAACGGTGTATGATGTAATCAACGTCGATCGCCTTCCAGGTCTTGCGACGAACAACCTCACCATCTCTGAAGAATAAGACGAAATCATCATTAGCTATCATCACGCCACAAACTCCATGTCGCATTGTATAATTCTGTGCCAACGTCTGCCAGCCCCAATTTCCAGTGATGCGACCAGCCTCCTTAAGCTGGTCGACAGTGAAGTTATGAGGATTCGTCATATCGACAAACATCACTGTTCGCTCTCCTCCAACTTTTGCAAGTATATCTCTCCTATTAACAGACCATAATGAGACGTTGCCTCGCACGCCAATCGGTCCGGGTCACAAACAACATGAGTTGCCAAGGTGTCACGGTAAGCTTGCGCCGGCGTTCTACCATGAACATATACTTGGTGCCGAAGGTATATGACAGCATTGGAATAAAGAACATCAAAATCGGCCTTAGTCTTGGGGTCAGTCAATGTTCTTCCTATCCTAAGAGTTCACGCTTTACGACCTGATATAGGAACCCGACATTCGTGTTGATCGATACGGAATTATCATCGTTGTACACGACCTCGGGCTTGTACTCGCCTTCATCCTCCAAGTCTACCCACTCTTCCTCATCCCCTTCAATAACCGCGGCGGTCGCCGCTTCCTTAGATGGAAACACGTTGCCTACATGCTCCTGAACGTCTTCCGCTTCGATGCGATATTTTTCGATGGACCAAGTTATAACCCAGACATTCGTCATTTTGCTCTCTCCTAGTACTCTAACATTCCCTGCACCACGGCGACCACAGCGTGGTCTTTCGACAAGTCCGCAGGGGCAGGGGTAAAAAACCCATCGTCTATATCCCGCTTGATATCACTGACTTTTTCATGGGCTTCGTCTGCGTCCTCATACACACTGTCGAAGAATCCGTTTATTGTGACTACCCACACTCTGTCTTTCATTTTGCTCTCTCCTACCCGAAGTTCACAGAGACGCCGTTCAACACAACCGTCTCGTCGCGCCGGATCATGCCCCTAAGAACGTTGCTTAGGTTCATCCGCTGCATGCCGTAATTCAGGTGCGACCAGCGAGCCAAGTCAATGCCGTTTTCCGTCGCCAATTCGTCCAGCGTCTTGTCCTCTAGAGCAGCCTGGAAACGTAACGCAACCTCGTCATCGCAGCTCTGGCTCTTGCCGTACGCCTTCTTGCGAACAGCGCTGATGACCGATTTGGTCTTCTTCTCTTCCTTGACCGGGGCAGTTTTCTCTTTCTTCGTCATCTTCTCTCTCCTGTTGTCTTGTTGCGTCGATCCCCGTAGTGTAACACAGCGGGCGATCCGTGTCAATACGTTACAGACGCAGGGTGGGGTTGCACGAGACACATGGTTGGTGGCACGAGGCTTGCATCTCGCGCACGCGCGCGTTCCTTTCTTCTTGGGGCGGAGCCAGACAGCCACAGTGGCCAGCACACGGACCACGGGTAGCGCGAGAAGGGTTAGAGACGTGTTCCGCTTGCCTCGGCTAGCCGAGGCTCGACCCGAGGCAGACCCGAGGC
>Ga0181370_1000108_pt1 | contig 16216 bp, 29 predicted proteins | sample LowvirmetaG_7_FD_130091 | JGI IMG/M metagenome (GOLD analysis project Ga0181370, IMG submission 130091) | Marine viral communities from the Subarctic Pacific Ocean - Lowphox_06 viral metaG | ecosystem: Environmental > Aquatic > Marine > Oceanic | place: Subarctic Pacific Ocean | collected...
AAGATCCAAAGGTAATAAAAGAACATTTAAGAGAGAAAATAAAACTATATCCAATGATTATTAGAGAGTTAGTTGATACAATTCATTCTGCATATTTAAGATCGTTACATGGAGGGGAAAGAGAATCTTTGAGGACTGCGAGAACAGTAACTCAAAACGAGCCTATAGGAAATATGATGAATACAAATCGCAATCCTCAACCAATTCAAAGAAAAACAAGATTATGGAATCCAACAACATGGGGAAGTTAATCCCTATTATTATACTAGCATTATTAATCATACCAATAGTTAGTGCTGCAGATAGAGTTGATTTTACAGAAGGTTTAGCAGTTGATTATCAACAAATTAATGTACATAAGATAAATACTTCTATCACAGTTCAAACTCATGCTTATAATATTTCTAGAGGCCATCGAGAAATCTCTCCAACTGTTTCATGTAGTTATGATCTTTATGATTTAGAAGGCCAACAACTAATAACTAATAAGCTTATGAGTTATATTGCAGGGGATGAAGTTTATCAGTTAGTTATCGATGCTGGTAATTTTACAAAACTAGGAGAGATGAGTTATGCGATCTATTGTAATGGAAGTAATTATGGAGGTTATGTTTCATCTGGTTTTACTATAACTCAAACTGGTAATCTTCTTACCACAGGCGAATCTCTTATTTATTTATTCTTTTTATTAGCCGCATTATCTTTACTTTGTTTTACTCTTTATGGAGCGATAACTATTCCATATAGAAACAAACCTAATCCAGATGGCCAAGTAATAGGTTTATATGAGTATGGTTATGTTAAGGTAGTTTGTATTGTATTTAGTTATGTTATGTTGATGTGGATTCTAGGGATTTCTAGATCTATTATGTTTAATTATTTATTCATAAATGGTAGTTACAATTTGTTTAATTGGGCTTTTCAGATTATGTTTGCTTTAGTATGGCCTTTGATTGTAATGTCATTCTTATTAATATTAATCAATTATATTTCTACTAAGAAGTTTCAAAAAGCATTAGAAAGAGGTATACCAACTTCAAGATGAAAAGAGATAAGATAATGAGAGTTAGTAAAGAATTTGAAAAGAGATTGAGAAATTTAGCGAATGCAAAGATTAAAAATGGTACTGCAAAACTACAAAGGAGAGAAACATTTAGCACAAGAAGATTAACTCTAGCTTTAACTAGGCATCAAGATATTGATAAAATTATGAAGGATATTGAAAAAGCAGAATGGGAAGGAGATAAACCAAGCAAATGGAAATAAATAAAAAAGGCCAAGCAACAGCGATATTATTATGGTTAGCACTCGCTTTCATTACAGTAATCTTTTTCGCAGTATGGGTTTTTGGTTTTAATTTAATTACAGATAAAATTAGCGGAATAGATGCAGTTGTTGGAAGTGATACAACTATTGGAAGTATTGGAGATGATACCTTCGGAGTTATTAATACTCATCAAACAAGAGGCCTTCATCTTTTAGCTTTTGTAATGATTTTTATATCTGGATTAAGTATTTTAGTTACTAATTTTGTTGTTAGATCTCATCCAGTATTCTTTATAGTTCATATCTTTATTACTATTGGAGCGGTGATGGGATCAGTTCTATTATCAAATACTTATGAGAAATTAATGAATAGCGGAACTATAGGATCAACCTTAACAGATTTTACAGCAGCATCTTTTATTATGTTAAACCTTCCCTTATGGGTAGTTACTATTGGAATCTTTGGCGGTATATTTTTATTTGCAGGAATCTTAAGAGATTCTGGAGCAGGAGGTTCAATAGTATGAAGATATATTTATTTTTAATAGCACTTTTATTAATCTCTCCAGTAATGGCTGCAGATTGGGATAATGTTAAAAGTTATGATGCAGAAAAGAAAGAGATAACAGTTACTAATTTATTTGGATTAGGTAAAGAAATTTCTCAAATAACTTTACTAACTGAACTTAATCATCTTGTAATTGATAGAGGGCCGAATGTAATGCAGAGAGTAGCAGAATTTAGCATTAAAAACAATGAAGATTATGGTAATGCTCTAAAAAAGATGGAGTTGTTTGATGTTCAAAGAAGTATGAAAGAAATGGATAGAGAATATGAATATAGATACAGAGTTGATGATGGTTACAGAGATGTACCAGTACACAATGCAACTTATTGTCATGGTGAGGAGGATTGTGTAGCTCCAATATTATATCATAGGAGAGATTATAAATATAACTGGATAAAATTGGAGGAGAGTAAATTGGATGAATTACCAGAGGGGAATATTACTTTAGGTATTTACTTAGATGTTGAGGAGAAGGAAGTGGGAGAATGGATCGGCACAATGTTTGGAGTTAGGATAAACGAGTGGGCTACATGGAGCAGTTCACTTAATACATATTTAACTCACTACTATCATTTTAACGAGAGTTCTGGTACAAATGTTTTAGATAGTGGAGGTATAGGAAAAACACAAGTTAATCTGACATTCGTTCCACAAGAAAAAACAATGGAGTTTACAACTGATGGGTTATTCGGAGGAGGAGCACAGATAATTACAGGAGCAGGGGAAGGTGCTTATACTAAAACAAATGCAAATATTGGATTAATTGATACAGACGCTTTTTTTATAAGTTTGTGGGTTAATAGAACTAACGCACATAATGATCCAGCTTTCTTATTTGGAGATAGTGATACATGGCCGACTTATGTTTTAATTGGCGGGACTGGAGCAGGAACTTCTGTATTTAGGTCTTATTGGGCAGGAGCAGATAGTGGTTATATAGCAGGGTGTTTTAATGATAATGGTTCGGCGTTTAATCATGTTCTTTGGGGGCAAAGTGCAGGAAGGCAGTTATTTTATTGTGATGGGGAGTTATTGTGGAATGGTACTTATGCAAGTAAAACCGTAGCAGAATTTAGAATAGGAAATCAGCAGTATTTAGATAGTCAAAGTACAATAAATTGGGATGAAATGGCTGTGTTTAATAACTCTCTTACACCTAGTCAAATCAGCGATTTATATAATAATGGGGCAGGTATTAGATATGCAACAGCATTTACAACTGGGCCAGATTTAACCTATCCAACAAATACAACATATTCAGATCAAGTAACCTCTATGAATTATACTCAAGGAGGTAATGCTCATTGTTGGTATTCCTTAGATGGAGGAGCAACAAATTCAACTCCTGTTGTAGCAGGTGTTAATTTTACTGGCTTAGCAAGTGGAGGAGGTTCTTCAACATGGACTACATATTGTAATGATAGTTCGAACACTTTATCCTCTGATTCTGTTACTTTCTTCGTAGATGTAGGTATAGAAACTCATTTGAAAGCCCCAGTAAATGATACCAATACAACAAATGCTCTTGTAGAATTTGAAGTTAATGCCTCTACTGTTGGATCGTTAAGATTAGAAAATCAAACAATATATATTTATTATTCAAACTCTACTCTATTAACCTCTAATTATTCTGGATTATCTGGCCAAACTTCCAGCAGAAAGTTTAATCATACATTCGCTCAAGATGGTAATTATATTTGGAATGCTTTAACAAAAGGTAATTCATCTGGAGTTTATTTAGAGGATTGGGATGTTAATAGAACAATTTTTATTGATACTACTTCTCCAATAATAGATATTACTTTTCCAACTAAACAGATAGAGTTTGCTAAAGTGGGAGATGTTATTGATCTTAATTATACAATAACCGAAACAAATCCATCTAGTTGTTATTATGTATTTAATGGAACTAACCATACCATTTCCTGTGGAACTAATGGTACTTTAGTAGTAAATGATAGGAATTTTACTGCTCAAGTTTGGGCTAATGATACTCTAGGGAATATTGGATTCGATTCTCAAACATGGGCTTTTAGTTTATTAGAAGTTGATCAAACTTTCTCTACTAATATTTTAGAAGGATCTATCAACGAATTTAGATTAAATGTAAGTTATCTATCCTCTAACTTTTCAAATATTCAAGCTTTTATACATTATAATAATACAATGTATGAAGGTGTACAGAGTGCTGGTACAGATAGCGTAGAGTTTTCTAGAAATATATCTGCATCAGTAGTAGCCGCTAAAAATAATGTTAGTTTTTATTGGGAGGTTAAATTAACAAATGCAACTGGAGTTTTTCCTTTTAACATGACATCACAAAATCAATCAGTAAATAATATTAATGTAGATCTTTGTACTTCGCATTCTATCCTATTTATTAATTATTCTCTGAAAGATGAAGAAACTCAAGCCTTTCTTAATGGTACTGCAGGAAATTCATCGGTTCAATTCTCTTTACAAATGTATCCAATAGGATCTAGCGAGGCGGTGATTAATCTATCATCTAACTTTAGTAATAACAATAATCCTAAAGTTTGCGTAGAGAATGATTTAGGAGATGCAAGTTATACTATTGATTTAGTAACATCTTATACTGCTGTTGATTATGCTATCGAACACAACTTCATCCAAAATGCAACTATAACTAATAGTTCTCTACCTCAAAATATTGATTTATTAGATCTAAAAAGTGCAGATAGTACAGAGTTTTTAATCACCTTTAAAGATGAGAGTTTCTTATTAATACCAGATGCTTTAATAGATATTCAAAGGAAATATTTAGATGAAGGTTTGTTTAAAACTGTTGAGATTCAAAAAACAGATGAAACTGGTAACGCTGTTGGCCATTTTGATACAGATGGAGTACTTTATACTATAATTGTTACAAAATTCGGCGAAATTCTAGGGATATTCAATAATATTGCAGTAATTTGTCAAGATGCGATCATTGGAGATTGTGATATTAATTTGAAGGCTCAAGGAACTATAACCCCTCTAGATGATCTAGAAGATATAGGTAATTTAAGTTATACTATGGTATTTGATAAAGATGCGAGAACAGTAACTACTATATTCTCTACAACAGATGGTAGTATTAAAACTGTTAGTATTAATACAACAAAGTATGATAGATTCTCTAATGAAACTGTTTGCTCTCAACAATTAACAGCGTCGAGTGGTACTTTAGTTTGTACGATTCCAGCATCCTTTGGTAATGCAACAATCATCTCCAGTTTATTTATAGGATCATCACCGATGACGCAACTTATACAAAAAGTATTTACCATTCAAGCTAATGTATATCAACAATTTGGCGATGATATGGGGGTGTTAGTAATAATAATGATGCTAACTATTCCATTTATGGCTATTACTTCTACTATAGGATTTTTATTTAGTATAGTAATTGGTTTAGTTATGGCCTCTTTATTAATGGTATTCTCAACAAGTACGATCATTGGTATAGGATCTAGTTTAGTTTGGTTAATAATAGCAGTTGGTATTTTAGCTTATAAAATGGCGAGGAGGGGTACTCTATAATGGCTAGTTTTGGAGAGTTTGTTATAGGAATAGTATTAGCAGGTTTATTCTTATTTGCATTAATTGGATTCGGTACACAGATGGCCATAGATAATCCCACAAATATCTCCATTAGAGATAACAATATAATTGATGCTGCTTATACTGATGTTGATGCTGCCTTAGATAAGGTAAAGATAGATACAGATAAGGATAAAGAATCATTTTTCACTAATTTACCTCTAGCAGATACCTTTGGGATTGTATTAGATTCTATCGTTGGAATTGGATCTTTATTAGTAAATGGATTTATGCAATCAATATTCCAAGTTATAGCAAATTTCTTTAGTCAAATTTTAGGATTAAATGATACGGTAGTTTTTGGCGTGTTGATGGCTTTCTTTAGCCTCACAGCTATACTTCTTGCATGGCGTGTATACCGTGCTGGAGTTTAATAAAATGGCTTATCAAACATTCCAAAGCTTTAATCAAACAGGCCTAGCAGGGCTATTAACATATCCAGCAGCGGTAGTACCTCAATTTATACCGATGCTTTTGTTTGCGATCTTTAGTATTACTTATATGGGTACATATTATAGTCAAGGGAGATTAACTGGAAGAGGCGGAGATTTCTTTAGTAGTTTCGCAGTAGCAGGATTTTTTACAGCGATTATATCAATATTAATGACTTTAGTACAAGGCTTAATAGGTATTCCAACTGTGGCTATTTGTATAGGAATCTCTGTAGTTTCAGCATTATTATTATTAGTAACTAAGGCAAAGGATTAGTAAAATTTTTGGGATTTTCTATTTTTAAAATTTTCATGGGGGGGAACCTCATAGAAAAAATTATCTCTCCTCAGCGTCGCTGTATGGGTGTCAACATTTATTAACTTTAATGCTTTTTTACTATTACAATGGAGGAACAAAAAACATGAAAATAAAATTTCAAACAGATGTAGAAGAAAAGAAAATAACACTTTGGTTTAGGCATGGAGATTTTAAAAAGATTGCCGAAAGAGTTGTTAAAGAGAATGCAGATAGTGATGTAGTCAGTAAGAACATAAGTTATTATGTTGCTGAGGTGATACAGAAGTTAGGAATAAAACTGAATTTGCCTTTAATTGAGTTTGATCCCAAGTTTGTAATGTATAAAAGAGAGAGTGAACTACCAAGAGAGATGATGGAAGAAAATATCAATTAAATAAAAAGGAGGTGATTTTTTTAGTAACATGGTTTACATTCCTTTATTAATTAAAAAACCATTGAGGTTTTATGTGTAATAATTTTGTAAGGAGGTTTAATTAATAATGAAACAACAATTTATCAAACCGTTGAAAATGAATAATAAGCGAGGGCAATTAGGCTTAGATACTGTAAAAAGTGTTATGATTAGCTTTCTAGTTTTAGCAGTTATTAGTATTGCAGTAGTTTTAGCTTTAGTATCTCTTAGGGATTCAAATATCTTTACAGCAGGATCACCAGAGGCAGTAGATGTAAACGATACAATAACCAATATAACTAGTGGGGTGACTGGATTTTTCGATGACACAGGAACCATCTTCGCTATACTAATAGTAGTAGTTATAATTTTAGCAATAAGTATTATAATCGGAGTAGTATCTAGATTCGGCGGCGGAACTAGAGGCGGACTATAATTTAGATCATAAATTTTTTTTATTTTTTTTTTTATAATTAACAACAAACAACACAAGGGAGGCATAAAGAACAAATGGCTACTAAGCACACTAAACGAGGATGGAAACAAGATAGAGCTAGAAGGAGTAAGCAGAATTGGGAGAGAGGCAGAGGGGCAAAGAGAAAAGGAAATCCTAGATATAAACCAGTTACTAGAAAAGGTAGAAAGGTTTATGTTTTAAGATCAAGATAAGGAGGAACAAAGAACATGCCGAAATCAAGAGTAAAGGCTCATTACAGAAAAGTAAAGGGTAGGAAATCTAAGTGTAAAGTTAGAGGACACACTAGAAAAAGAAAATATAAGTAATTTTTTTATATTTTTTTATTACTAAATAGGGAAACAAAACACAAGAAAAACTTAAATATTATAAAGGAGGATAAATAGAATGGTATATAGAAAACAAAGAAATCGGAACCTTTGGATTAAAAAGGGAAAGTCAGGAGAAATATTGGGAAGTGTGAAAGTTTCCTATTCTCCAAGAGGAATTGCACATACTCCTTATGTTGTAACAAGAACAAAAAAAGGGGGAATGATTATAGCAAAGTCATTTATTAAAACAAGAAAAGGTGCATTAAATAGGGCAAAGGAAATGATGAAAAGGAAAGGGAGGAAAAAATAGAATGGTATTTTTTAGTAAAAACAAAAGAACAGCAATAGCAAGAATAAAAAAACTCGCAAAAAGAGAAAGTTATTACAAGGGGAAAACTCCTGTTTTAGCGAAGAAACAAATCGCACATATTTCAAGATGGAAAACTTGGAGATTAAAAAAATCGAAAAGGAGGAAAAAATAGAATGGTAGAAACAGAAATTAAGGGGTTAAAAAGAATGAACCCACGAATGAATAAAAGGTTTAAAGTAGAGTATGATTATGAATATAAAGGGAAAAAGATTAGTAGATTTTCTGCTCTAAAAAAGGGATTAATTGTTGATAGGATTATAATTGATAGGTTTAGAGCTATGGATATTGCAATTAAAATACCTAGTAAAAGGAGGAAAAAATAGAATGGTAAAAAAAACAATTAGGAAATTTAGGAAGAAAGGATTAACAATTCATATTGATAAGGATATTGCAGGGCAGTATTATATTAATGGACATTATCCAACTAAGAGGCCTCCAGATTCCAATAAGGCTAGGAGAGAGTTTTATAATAAAGGAAATCTTTTAAAAAATTTAAAGAAGGCAGATAGAAATAATAAAAAATATAAAACAATTAAAGCACTTAAAAGATCTATCTAATTCTCCATTTTTTCCATTTTTTTTTGTTAATGTCAGCATCCAAACCGAAAATGGAGAAAATTTTCACGCTTAAACTCCGATAGATTTATAAAGGCAGGTTGTTTTTTTAAAATTAGAACATGACTAAACTAATACATATATATTTATAAATACATATATATTATAATAATAATAATAATAAAAATAAAAAGAGTTATCCTTTTTAAACCTATCGAAAATGCGAAGTATCTACACTGATCCAGAAACAGAGAAATTTATTACAGAACTAAAGGTAAAAGATCCAGAGTTTAATCTTTCTTCTTTTGTTAAAGTAAAATTATTAGAGAATACAAGTGATTCTGAAAGTATTGTGGATTTATCAAATAAACTAGAGGAGGCAAAGATAAAACAAGCAGAGGCTCAAGCCGAACAAGAATACATTAGGCAAAAGATAGCAGAGGTAGAACTAAGGCAAAACAAAGAACAATCTAGCCTAGAACAAGAAAAAAAGAGAATAGATTATCAAATCAAAGATAGGAAAAGAAATTTTATTATTTATGCTCCAGAATTATTTAAATTAACAAAAAAAGAACTAGAAAATTATTCTCAAGAATTTTCTATGCAAGATGTAGATATCAAAGAATTTTTACTAAAAAAAGGAAAAGTTATGAAATCTGCTCCTCGAGAAGAAGAAGATCCACTAAATAAATCTAAGAAAGATAACTCTAAACTATATGATAATCTAGTGAAAGAACTAAATATTTAAATAGTTTAGAATGCTAATAAAAACCTAAAAAGGAGGTAAAGATGGATATAACAGATTATACCAAAGCGAAACCAGAATTTCTCAAAGCCGAAGATATTATTAGAAAACAAAGGAACAAAGAAGATCCAGCAGCAGTATTTCTAGTTACAGATCATGGTAATATAGTAGAAAATAAGTTCGGTAATGAGAGATTGCATTTAGGAGGAGAATTTGATGGCCAATGCAAAACATTCGATTTATCGAGTACAAACGCAAGGATTCTAGTAAGTATACATGGAGTTGAAACTAAAGAATGGATCGGAAAATCTATAACTTTAGATACATATAAAACTAGAAGGACTTCGGATGGAAAGATGGTAGATGCAATAGCAGTATTAGAACTTCAATAATATGGAAGATTGGAAAAAGGATAAGATGGTAGAAGATATAGATTTAAAAGGAATATCAATAGATCTAGATAACGAAGAAGAAGAAATAGAAGAAGAAATTTAATACTCATTAATTTATGTAGATCAATACAACCAAAGATTAATGAGAGGGAGGAATGATTTTACATCAAACATAAAGGCGTAATACACCTCTTTTTCATCCTCCCTTCATGCTCCCCTAGATTTGTATCACAGCGAGATAGGGGCGGTTTTCTAAGATTGTAACTTTTTTAAGTTACTTGTTGGATCACCTCTTTTTTACCTTAGGATGATGCTAACAGTTTATTCATATTTTCGGTTAGTATCATCCGAAGGGTTTAACTCAAAATGGATAGAATAATAGAAAGAAAATGTATAATATGTAAAAAAGAATTTTTAAAAAGGGCAAATACAAGAGATAGAGGCAAAGTATTTAGAACATCTAGAGGATATAAATGGAAAAGAATTATAAGGCCTAAGATGAGTTATACTTGTACTCAAGAATGCTCAAAGAGTTATCTTAATGCAATTATCTGGTATAGGCAAAGAGGTAAAAACTTATGATTGAAAAGGCGGTAATTTATACAAGAATCTCTACAAACAAAGAACTCCAGAATATTTCTCAACAAATTAACTATTGTAAAGATTGGGCTGCGAAAAATGGCTATAAAATCGTTAAAGTGTTCAAAGATGAGAGAACAGGCAAAACTAATGATCGTAAGGGCTATAGAAGGATGTTAAAGTATTTAAAAGAGAATCCTATGCCTTTAATCGTTCAAGATACAGATAGGATCTCAAGAAACTTTTATGATTCTGTAGCCTTTGAAAAATTTATAATAACAAATAAGATTAAACTTATTTCCTTATCTGAAACTATTGATCTAGATACTCCTAATGGCCTTTTGATGTTCAGAATCAAATACGCCTTAAACTCTCAATATGTTGAGAATTTACTCGAAAAGATTAAAGTGGGAGTTGAGAGGGCTAAGCGAGAAGGAAAGTATAAAGGGAGAAAAAAAGGGGCTTTAGGTAGAAAGAATAAGAATTAAAATTTTATACATAAACAGGGGTTTTATTTACTTTAATTTTAGTATATATTTTTGTTTTCATCTTCTTAGCTTTATTAATAGCTCCTTTTTTAGTTGTAGAAACTGCTTGAGTATATCCTTTTTTGGTTACAATAAAATTATAAGTTTTACCTTTTCTTATAGTTCGTTCTATTTTTATTGTCGCCATTTTATACATCCTTTTTAATTGTTTGAAGTTTATATATTTTTCTGTAAAATGTTTCTATAAGGGAATTTAGATAGGTATCTATTTTATATATCTTTAAATACCCTAATGCTTACATAACCTTATTATAAATGACAACACAAGAGAGGCAGCATAAAAAAGCGATATTGCAGTATAATTCCAATAGATATACACTAACAATTCCTAAATGGTTAGTAAGGAAAGTTTTATGTGCAGAGAAAGGATCTATAATTAAATTTGATTTTAAAGGTAATCAAGTTATACTGGAGAAAGAAAGATAATGGGAATATGTATTAGATGTGATAAGATGTATAAAAGAGATGGAGGTAGATCTCAAAAATTATGCCTAGAGTGTTGGAAGATTGCACGAACTAATACAACTATAAAATTAAGGGAACATTTTAAAAAATGTTAAACTTAGTTAGACAAAGTAAATCAAGAAAACCAAAATTAATGATGAATGGACATACAGACGAAATTTATACTCCAAAATATGCTTTAAATCCATTATTACCTTATTTAAAAAAGGAGTGGATTATATGGGAAAATGCGTGGGGAACAGGAGTTTTAGCAAAACATCTAAGGGAAAAAGGATTTAAAGTTGATAATAGGGATGGAGATATAATTGTAACAAACCCTCCTTATTCAAAAAAAGAAGAATTTTTAGAAATAGCATATAAATCCAGAAAACCTTTTGCTTATTTATTACCCTTAACAGCATTAGAGGGAATAAAAAGAGGGGCATTATATAAAAAATATGGATTACAATTAATAATTCCAAATAGAAGAATTAATTTTATTATGCCTAATAAACAAGGAACAGCATGGTTTCAAACTGCATGGTTTACGAATGGATTAAATCTTCCAAGAGATTTAATATTTGTCGAATTAGATAAAACAACTATAAAATTAAGGGAACATTTTAAAAAATGTTAAACATAAAACTAAACCACGATCCAGAGTATATTTTAGCCTCTTTAGAAGAAACTGAACAAATCATTCTATCAATTTTATATCAAGAAAAGAAGGCTCTCACTATCCAGCAAATTAGAAATCAATTAGTTAGTAGATCACTTCATTTTTATAGTAATTTTGTAGATAAGGGTAATGAATTTAAATTCTCGAAAACTTCTGAAGGCAGCCAATCTATTTTATATCTATATCCTTTTGATAGTTTTTTTAGATTAACCACTACTGAAAGAAAGAATATTCAAAATATAAGGGATTTAACTCCCAAAAGATTTGAAGAAAATGTTAGTCTTCCAGCATTTAGAAAAATAAAGGATAGAATTAATAATCTTGTTGAACTTAAAGTAGTATTATTTAGAAATCCTATACACAAGAAACAAATAGGAAGTTATTTTTTAAATCCTCTTATGATAGAGGCATTAGATAACAGGATTGCCTCAAGAGTAAATATTGGAGATAAAATTTTATAAAAAATGTTAAACTTAGTAATAGGAATAGTAATAGGATTTGTAATTGGATTTAAAGTTAGTGAAACTTTTGAATTTAGAAGGAAAGATAATTTTATTGAAAGAAAGGAGTGGTTTGATAATTCATCTAAATTAAAATGATGCTTATTGTTGCTGGAGTAGTAATATTAACTGTTGGTACAATAATATATGTTATCTATCTCACCCTAAAGGAAATTGAAAGAATGAATCAACAAAAAAAGCCTAAGAAAAAAAGAAGGCAATTAACATGAACAATGATATCAAGAATAATACTAGGAGGGATTGTAGTTTTGGCCATTTATGGAATTGTTAGAACAATGATGATAGAAACTAAAAATTTAGATATTAATTAAGATGGGTACACCAACAGAATTTATAGGAAATATTGTACCGAATGTTCAATCATTTGGATTAGGAACTATAGATGTTATTGCTTACGTTATAATTACTATAGTTATAGCTGCATTGATGACAGTGGGGATTATCATGTTTATTCTTAATAGAAAATATAATAAGAAAATTATTATCTTCGAGAAAGTTGGAGGATCATTTGTACCAATAGGAAAGGATCGAGGTATGGAGGTTAGATATTCTAACGCTGGAGATACAATAACTTATCTAAGAAAGAGAAAGAGATATATTCCTAACCCATCAATCCAAACTGGAAAGAGAGAGTATTGGTTTTATGTTCGGCAAGATGATGAGATGATTAACTTCGGATTAGCCGATTTAGATCAAGAAGGTATTAAAGCTGGAGCAAAGTTTTTAGATAAGGAGATGAGATATTCCAGAACTCAAATCCAAAAAGGATTAAAGGATCGTTATGAATCTCCTAGTATTTGGGCGAAGTATGGAATTTATATTATTAGTTTTTCTTATATCGCACTTGTTGGCGTAATGGTTTGGCTCTTGTTTCAAGAGTGGACAGAATTAGCACAAGCAACATCTGGAGCAGTTGATACAGCTGCAGTTGTTTTAGATAGAATAGATCAGATTCTAGGCTCAATGGATAACATTTGCTCGGGAGGATCTGGAATTTCTGCTCAATAAAATGCTACCAATATCTTATTTAATAGGAGTAATTATGGGAATTGTAGTTTTCTCAATTTTTGTTGGAGGGATTATAGGAATGATATATTTTCTCTGGTATCAAAAACGAATAATAAAAAATTATAATAAAATGAAAGGAGGTACAAACAATGCCGAAGATAAAAACGAAGAAGGAGGAGGAGGAAGTAATAGAGAACGAACAAGAGGAGAAAGTAAAAGAAGATGGTTCAGAAGAAGAAAAGATCCAACAACTAAGATTGATGCTAGATTCAAACATGGAGTTCAAGTTTCAAATCCTAACCCTAATCCAAAACCTAAACCTAAACCTAAACCAAAACCTAGAGAAGATAGAACAAACTCTAAACAAAGTTGGCCAAGCTTTAGTTAAAGGAGGAGAGATACTCGATGAGAAACTCTCTACTGAATAATGGATGATGAAGAAAGGAGAGTGTTCAAGATAGATCTAATATTAATAGTATTGATAATTATATTCATAGCTATTCTAATCTATTCTATTACTATCTACAAAGCAGATGCTCTCACTTGTTTATCTAATCCAATCAATTATATAGAACAATTAAACAATTTATCATGTAGTTGCGAAGAATACAAGCCTTATCTAGATATTAACCTCTCAAACATAAAAATTAAGCCTTAATTATTATTTTTTTTTCATCTTTCTGGCCTAATAGTATTAATAATAATTCGCTCCCAAAATCACCTTCAAACCTCTATTTTGGGGATTTCCTTAGCATTTAGGTAGTTCCAGAGGGTTTTTCGGCTAAAATCCATCGCTTTAGCCAGTTCTCCCTTGTTTTTTATGGGTAAATGCTCGTTTAACTGCCTCAACACCTCTCCTCGTGTTATTTGAGCCACTTTTTTAGGTTCTAAGGCCTTTTTCTTTGGATTTAAGGCCTCTTTTAAGCTTTGTTTCTTTACTTGATGGTATTCTTCGCCAAATGGATTAAAATCGATGAATGTACCATTCCAATTCGCTCTAGGTTTGGCGTATGAGTTAAAATTCTTCTTCCCAAGTTCATATAACTTGTTTTTCTTCTTCTGGCCGAAGTAGGTGAATCTACCTCTCTTAAGATCCTCCTTAGTGTACACATGAATAAGGAATCTGGTACGATCTATCGCAATATATCGGTTTAACCTAAAGAATGATGGTGATACAATGATTAAAGCTATTCTTTTCTGCCTAATTACATTCAATATCATTATTAATTGCTTTTGTTCTCTCCTCATAGCATCACTACTCGAAAATAACAAACTTCCTTCATCAATTAGTAGAACTCCTCCCTCTTTTACTTGATCTAACTTAGCTATCGCATCATTTGAGCCAGTACATATATCTTTTAACTCGAATTTACCATCAGATAAGTAATAAGCACAAGTTAGGCCTAGCGTACTCTTTCCAGAGCCTTCAATACCATCAATAAGTACAGTAGCATCCCAGCCTTTCGTCTGTACCATCTTAATATTATCTAATTTGTTCTTTAATCTCTCATGGAGTTTAAATTTCTTACCATTCAATTCAATATCTAGATATACCATTAAAATAAGCCTTCTTCTTCATTGTAGGAGGTATCCATCCCATGAGCATCAACTAATCTTCTGCATTCAGATTCATATTTACTCAATAGATCCTTTAATATCCTTAATATTCCAGCATTTAAAACCTTTTTTGAACTATAAGGGTATGTTTTGTTCTTCATTATTCTAAATACTTGATTTTCTTCCATGAAATTGCTAATATATCTCCTTAATGTTTCGATTTTAATCTTCTCTTTACTTGTAAGTTTGCTTTCAACTTCTTGATAAAGGTTTTCGCACTTTGAGAACTTAATATTATAATTATATTCTTGATATTCTTCATTATAGGCGGTAATATTAGCATCTAGATCATTTAATAGATCTAATATCTTATGTAACCTTTGCATTTTAAACGCTGCAGAGTTAAAAGCCGAAATTTTTGGTTCACTACTCTCATTCCAAGCCATATAAACTCAAACAAACAAACATTTATATATTTAATGCTCTTGTTAACATGGTATACGAGAGTGTACCTCATAAAAAGATGGTAGAAAAAAATAACAACTCATTTATTAAAAATTCTTCTATTATTTTAATTTAAAATGGCTCAAGCCCCTCGAAGTGCTTTGGCTTATGCGAAGGGAGGCCCAACAGTATCTTATGGTGGAGGGAGAGTAAGAGTATCCGAATCTCTTATATATAAAGGTAAGGTTTATCGATCAAGTGGCCAAGCTGCAGCTGTTCGCCAAGCAGATATAGAGGCAGAGGCAGAGGCTCAACGACAGGCAGAGGCTCAACGACAGGCAGAGGCTAAACTTCAACAAGAAGAACAAGCAAGATTAGATAAAGAACAAGCACAAAAAGAAAAAGAAGAATTTATAAGTAAAATAAAAAGAATAGATGGAGATGTTTATGTGCCGAGATTAGTACCAAGCGTACCAGTTAGTATTGGAACAGGAAGAGGCACAGTTGGGTTTAGAGGTAAAGCAATTATAGAAAGAGAGGAAATTCCAAGAGGTCCGGTAAGAATTGAACCTGCTGCTAAACCAGTTACGAAATTAACTCCTCAAAAATACATAGAAGGAGTAATACAGAGAGAAATACGGCAAACTGAAAGAGAAACACAACAAGAGGCAAGAATTACATCTCTTACATTACCTACTAGATACGGCCAGATAACATTTGAACCTGTTGAAAGTAAACCTTTTCTTCCTAAAGTAATCGATGTGTATAAACCTTTTACTGTAAAGGAAAGAGTATCAAAACTATGGCTTAACATTAAAAAAGGAGAGCGAGATATTTCTAAAAGAATATTAACTCCTATATCTATAAAATATAGTAAATTTGCAAGTGATTTACCTTTTATTAGTGGAACAAGAACAGGTATTCAATCATTTCCAGATCCAGTTAAGAAAATAACTGCAGAATTTTCAGCAGATGTTTTAGAAGATTTTGCAAAAGAACCAATTAAAGAG
>Ga0181370_1000124_pt1 | contig 14742 bp, 20 predicted proteins | sample LowvirmetaG_7_FD_130091 | JGI IMG/M metagenome (GOLD analysis project Ga0181370, IMG submission 130091) | Marine viral communities from the Subarctic Pacific Ocean - Lowphox_06 viral metaG | ecosystem: Environmental > Aquatic > Marine > Oceanic | place: Subarctic Pacific Ocean | collected...
CGAAGAAATAATTATTAAATATAAAGGCGGAGGAGGGTCTAGTTCTTTGTCGGGTGGTTGGAGCAGGGTAAAATAAGTAAAAGAGTTTAAACATTATATAATTTAAGGTAGAATTTGATTATGTGTATAATATGTATTGATCTAGAAAGAGAAAGACTCTCCACCCAAGAAGCATTTAGAAACTTAAATGAAATGTATGACTCTTTAGACGAAGAGCATATAAAAGAAGTAGTAGAAATATTATTTGAAAGACTCCATTCCAGAATGAACGACGAAGATGAAGAATCAGATCTCTGGGATGGTCTGGGAAATTTCATATTTTGATATGTGCGACCTGCTAAGATTAGATTGGATATCCGGATCCGGAAAGAAAACTAATTTTGAAGAAATAATTAAAATTTCAAAACATTCTATCAAAAAAGGTTCAAAAGTTTTCATTGGCTCTGACTCCTTTATAACAAAAAAGAAAGTTAATTTTGCAACCGCCATCTGTCTTTACGGTGGTGGTGCTTCTAGCAGGTATTTTTTTGCTCGTGAACACCTACCGGAAAACAACTTTAAAGTATTAGTAACCAGGATAACGGAAGAAGTTAGAAGATCCGTGGATTTAGCAGAGCATATTATGACAAACCACAATATAAAATCTGACAATATAGAATTGCATATTGACGTTTCTCCGTTTTACATGAAAAACGGCACTTCTAAGTTCTGCGATATGCTAAGAGGATATGTAACCGGGGCCGGGTTCGAATGTCGCGTTAAACCGCAAGCCTGGGCGTCACAGTCCGTTGCTGACAAGCACTCCAAGTGACAAATTTAGAATTTAATCATATTTCGTACTCAATTTCGTATAAAGAGCTGGTTTCTATGTGGGTTGATCTGTATTTCGGTACGGAAAATATTGTAGTTATTTATGATCCTGTAAATCACATAAAGTATTTAAGGAATTTGGACATTGAACTAGACGAAATAAACCTCTATGAAGGTAAGATTTTAGCAGTACACGTAGTTGATGTTGCTGATGCTATTTTGCTGTGTGGGGAGATAGATCACACGTGTGGTCCATATGCTGAAGTGTGGTCAATGGGAGAATATATAACTGATAATATTGAAAAATAAATTAAAGTCTTTTAAATATTTTTGGTAATATGTACGTCTTGTTGGTAAATTTTCAACCAACAAGGAGTACATTATGGATCCTGCAATAGTGTTTCTTGGACTGTCATGTGGTATCATTTATTTAACATACCACATAACTAAAGAGGAGTCTGAAAAGTGAGAATTCTAATTACCATAGGAGGAAAAACAAATGAATGAATTTATAAATTGGATATTAAACAAGGTTCAAAGAGAGTCGCAAGAAGAGTGGACACCCGAACCACTGCACCTAGAAGAAAACATTCGTCCAGAGGATTTGCCACCAAACGATGGACCCTTCCCCAAGCCCCTACCCAACAAAAGAGTGATTATAATAGACATTTAAGACTATTTATTAATAACATGACCAACTTTAGCAAAATTTGGAAGAGCCACTTGCAAGAAGACGGATTTGATTCATCTAAGTTGGTGGTTCATGAAGTTTTAAATTCAAAATTTTGGGAAAAAGGCAAACTCAAACCAGAAGTATCAGAAAAATTAATGGAAATAGCGCAAGATTTTCATGATTTACTAAAATCTGAGATACCAAGCATACCAGATTTTGACAATGTGACGTTCACTGGGTCTCTAGCAAGCTATAATTACCATAATTTATCAGATATTGACCTTCATGTGCTTATTAATTTCGGAAATCTTGAAGATGGAGGTGAGATTTTAGAAAAATATTTCACAGCAAAGCGCATTCAGTGGAACAAAACTCATAAAATCATGATTTTTGACCACGAAGTAGAGATTTACATACAAGATACCAACGAAGAGCACTTTGCTAATGGTGTTTACTCTATTTTAACACAAGATTGGATCGATATGCCCATAAAAGAGAAGGTAGATATTGACCTTGAAGGCACCAAAAAGAAATATAATGCCATTTCTAAGGAAATTAAAGAGCTTTCTTCGATGTTTGAGGATAAAAAATTCAAAGAAGTGTATGATTACTCTGTTCAGCTTAAAGATAAGATCAAAAGAATGCGTCAATCCGGGTTAGAAGACGAAGGAACCTACTCTAACGAGAATTTGGCGTTTAAAATGTTGCGAATTAATGACGAATTAGGCACCTTGAGCAGTCTTAAGATCGCGGCCTACGATAATATGAAGTCTTTGGACCAAAAGTCAGTATCGAATATCAATATTGCAGAGAATTGGTGGAGATTTCTTGGCGTTCGTACCTAATTCTCTTTGAAATGGAAAAATATAAAGCAAAATTGATCAGAATTGTCGATGGAGACACCATTGACGCTGAAATCGATGTCGGTTTCGACGTTTTTGTCCGAAAACGCATACGATTATGGGGAATTAACGCCCCTGAGACGCGCTCCAGAGATAAAGATGAAGTTAAGGCTGGAAAAGACACTTACAGGCGGCTCGCGGCAATTCTGGCACTCTCAAACGGAGAATTTGAGCTTATTACGCACGGGGACGGCAAATATGGACGGTGTTTGGGCGAAATATTTGTAAAAGAGCACACTGAAAGCGTTAACCAGGTCCTAATTAATGAAGGGCTAGCCAAAATATACGAGGAAAAGTGAAAATGCCTATAAAATCTAGTAAAAATAAAAGTTTAGAAGAGGAAATCGCAAATTATTTCCAGAATGAGTCTGTGGACTTCGCACAATCAGAAGTAGACGATTACTTAACGCGAAATGAAGACGAAGAAGAGGGAATGTTTGATGACGTTTCTACAGAAGATCTTTTAGACCCCGACTCTCCAGCTCCTTGGAATAATATTTAAAATAAGAATAATATTCAACTAGGAAATATGTTATCATTACATGACTTTAAAGGAGTTAATAATGATAGCCGATGTCGTCGTAGATCTTCAATACGGAGATTGTGGAAAAGGAAAAGTGTCCCACCATTTATGTAAGACAAATGATTACACTCATGTTATACGCTATAACGGAGGATGTAACGCTGGTCACACCATCTACCACAATGGAGAGAAGTTTGTAACACACCACATACCTTGCGGGGTTTTCTTTGGAATACGATCAGTAATCGGTCCAGGATGTGTTGTGAATGTCAAGCAATTCCTTTCTGAAATAGAAGAATTGAATTCAAAAGGTATCGATACTGATGGTTTGATATATATTGCCGCAACTGCACATATTATTACTGATTTTCATGTGGCACAAGATGGCCAGGATGAAATTATTGGTACCACAAAAAGGGGGAACGGACCCGCATACAGAGATAAATACTCTCGTAAAGGACTGCGAGCCATTGATATGCCCGAATTATCACCTTATATAATCGACATGTACACTGAGATTCATGACAATCTGGACTTTGATGAAGTCAAAATACTGTTTGAAGGAGCACAGGGGTTTGGATTAGACATTGATTGGGGAGATTACCCTTACGTAACTTCTTCTCACTGCACAGTTGGTGGAGCAATATTGAATGGTGTCCCTCCGAAGGCAATTCGTGATGTCTGGGGAGTCGCTAAAGTGTACGAAACATATGTGGGTTCGAAACTATTTGAAGGTGACGACCCGATATTCGCACAAATAAGAGAAATTGGAGAAGAATACGGTGCTACAACCGGTCGGCCACGACAAATTAACTGGATGGACTTCGATATGTTAAAAATGGCAATCAATATTAATGGAGTTAACAAGCTAGTTTTAAACAAAATGGATGTTTTGGATAAAGCGAAAAAATGGATGATCTATGAGGGTCTAAATATGTTTGAATTCACCAAATCTGAGGATATGCAGTACTGGATTAAAGAAATGCTTGAGAACAAAGAGATAGAAGTGGTATTTTCTGGGAATAAAGAGCGCATTTAACCTAATTATCATATTGGTGTACCTTATCATATGAAAATTAATATTGACGATATTGAACCGGTTGCGCATGACTTAATGCGACATTGCCAACAGAAACTGGGGTTTAAGGACCCTCCAGGTCTATTTTTTGCCGAAGATGGCGAAAATGGTGATAAATTACTGGGTAAAACTGCTTATTACGACCCTTCCAACAAAGATGTTGTTGTTTTCACAACAAACAGGCATGGAAAAGATGTTTTGAGATCAATTGCACACGAACTAGTACATCATATGCAAAACTTAAGAGGGGACTTTGATACCGGATGTGAAACAACACCCGGATATGCCCAAGCGAATCCAAAACTTCGTAAAATGGAAGCAGAGGCTTATTTACTAGGAAACATGTTATTTAGAGATTGGGAAGATGGTCGTAAGTCCAAAAAATTACAAGAACAAAAGGAGAAGTTCACAATGAAGAAGAGCACGATAAAAAAGATGATTAAAGAAGAGATTATGAGGATCCTCAATGAGGATGTTAAGAATCCAATTGAGGAAGAGTGTGATGAGTGCCCAGATGTGCAGAAAGAAGCTCTCGGACAATACCCAGCGGCAGCATCTTTGGAAGACATCCCGGGAAAATATAGCAGAGGAGAATATGTTGATCCAAAACTAACATCAGATCTCGAAGACGAATTGAAGAGAGGCATAGACCCGACGCTTGACCCTGGATACGAGGCTAAACAGACCATGGGTCGTGATCGGGCGTTGGAGGATGCCATCAAGGCTATTCTCGCTCGGCGACAGCAGGGACTAGGAGAAAATTTCGGAGACCCGCGTCCCGATGAAGAAGGATTTCCAATTGGAATTGAATCTGACAAAGATCTGGCTGCAGACAAGAAACTTCGAAGAGAACTTGAAGCTGAATACGCCGCCGCCGCTGCCGCCGCTGCCGCCGACGACCCTTCTGGGGGTTATATGCCCGAATCGAAAGGATACCCAGACCCGAAACATGGACAAACTAAAAAATATGAAGATCTAAGCAAGCAAAGAGATGACTTAATAAAACAGGGGGGTTCAGACGCCGCCATCGCCGCAATTGAAGAAGAGATGAGAAAGAGAGAAGAGATGGGGGAGATGGGTGGAAGATGGGCGACCGGCGGAGGTTTTGATGAAGGAATCGAAGAAGGCTGTGGAGATGATCCCGAAGAACTCGAAGAAGACCTTAATGAGCGCGAGAAAACTGCGTCCGAGGAGGCTCTCGAACGGGGCTTCAGCCAAGCACGGCGAGCAAACCCGCCAGTGACCAGCTATAAGGGTAGCCAATACGCGCTGACAGACAAGGACCGCGCCGACGCAGCTGCGGAAAAGAAAAAGGAAGAAGAAGATAGAGCAGATTCCAAGGTATCCAGGACTTTGAGGAGTGCGATGGGAGGACCCACCAGTGAATCAGCAACAGTTCGAACACCTGAGATAGAAAACGCACTTTATGAATCTCGTTTCACGAGTCGCGATACAAAATTGTTTAAAAAACTTGTTGGTAAGTGGACAAAATAAGCAATATGAAAAATAATATCATATCCGAGGGAGGAAGCGGAGGACACATGCTTCATCCTTTTAGTTTACCGCAAGTAAAAACTGGTAAAGATTTGATAGAATTTTTTGAAACCGCTGCAGCGTTCGTATCAAAAAAGAGTACGAAGATTAAGGCAAGTGAATCCTCTAGTATTAAATTTGATGGTGTTAACGCAAGTATCAAGCTAATTGATGGTCCCGGCGGGAAAGAGTTTGCTCTTGACAGGGGCAGTCTTAAACCACTAGATATTGAGGGAGTAACTGCTGAAAAACTGCCTTCTAGATTTAAAGAAGGTCACGGAATGATCAAGATTGGTAAAATAATGCTTGACATTTTCAATCAAGCACTCCCTAGGATAAAACCAGAACTTGAAGCTCTAGGAATGTGGGATGACCAGACAAAATTTCTAAATGCAGAGTTTGCATGGGAAAAAACAAATATAGTTAAATATCCCGAAGACTTTATAGCTCTTCACGGTGTCAACCAATATTATGAAAAAACACATTTTCATACTGGTGAGTATCGGCCGGGATTAACAAGACCGCGGGGAGATGATGGAAAGCCTGTAAAAGACATATCTACCGAAATAGAATATGATGAAAGCGCATTAGAAAGTTTAAAAGAAAAAGTTAAACCATTTTCTCAAAAATTTGGATTTAACTTATATACAGTGGTGCCGACTAAAATGCGAGAAGACATAAAGTCAATTAGTTTCGATAAAGCTTTAGATTTGGAAGTTCCAATTAAGTTTGATGAAAAAGTTGTAGCGAAGTCCTTAAGGGATTGGTTAACTAACAGTAATATGATCAACCCACGCTCAAGAATCGTATCACTTAGCGATGGAAGAAAAGTTACGGCACTTAGTAGACTAGTTTTCCAAGTGTTGATGGGTGGTGGGTCTCTAGCAGAGTTATTGATGGATCCTGAAGATGGACAACTTGCGATTAATGGAGCAATTTTCTATTATGCAACACAGATGCTAGGAAGTGTTTTATTGGAATCTCTCACTAGTCCATTGGGAGACATAACTGGAACCGAAACAAAACATGAAGGAATAGTGTTGAGGAACAAGAAACTTTTTGGTTCTCGACCGGTTAAGATCACTGGTGATTTTATAACAGCTGGAGTGGACAGTCCCTTTAGCAAGAAAAAGCCAGAACAGGTTGATCCGGTAGAAGAAGAGCCAATTCAAGAACACGAAGACGACCTTGTAGACCTGCAGACCGACAATCCTGGCATAAGAAGAAAGATAGCAGTGTTTCCTGGTAAATTCAAACCTCCGCAAAAGGGTCACTTAGAAACTATTCGTTGTATGTTTGATAAAGGCATCAATCATTTATATGTTTTAATATCCCCTCTACCTAAAATGATAGGCGAAAAGAAAATAGGAGTATTGGAATCAAAAAGTGTGTGGGAGTTGTACCTTAAGAATTTTGAATTTGGAGATAGAGTGTCTGTAATAGCATCTCCTTTTAATTCTCCCGTACAAGCTTCTTTTGATGTTATGAACGGAGAAGTGCCAGCATTTATCCCACAACCAGGTGACCTAATCATACCAGTTGCCAGCGACAAGCCAGATCGTAAATCGGGTAAGCCAGATTATGAAAAATTTCTAAAATATCACTTGTACCAGCCGAAACTGCCGGGGGTGATTCCTGGAAATATTCTGGATTATCTTATATGTGCTCTTTCCGACGAGGAGGGACCTATCCACGCCAGTGATTTTCTAAATTCTCTAGAGAACGGAAAAGAAATCCACAGGTTTATCCCAAAGGGTATCAATCCAGATGATGTGAGGATGAGACTGGGACTTGACCCTGTAGAGAATCAATCATTGCCTGGGTCTCTTCAGCGTATTGGTAACGAATTTAATGAATCGAATCTTCTCTCTATGGTCGAGAATCTTTTACTCGAAGGAGATTGGCAACCGATAGCCAAGAGAAGATTGGACGCAGCACAAAAACGATTGCTGGATCTAGGCCTTCAAAATCCTGGCAAACCTTTTATGGATCCTCGACCAATTCGGAAGTCAAATGCTTTTTTTGCGAAAGAGGAAGTAAATAATGACAACCCAGACACTTCTCCGATTACAGAAGAAGAACTAGAAGAAATATCTCTTGCGGGTGCCGTCGAAGGTGCTCCGGGAAATATTCTGGACCCAGAAGATGAAAGAAAGACTACTTAATACTAGGAGAAGTTTTATGATATCGCATGAAGAATTAGCAGCAGAAATTAACTTAAGAAAATGTATCTCAAGAGCAATCGGCATTGTAGAGAGAAAATTGATTAAAGAATCAGTTGATGCCTTGAATAAAGAAATCTCACTTCGAAACATAATTCAAGATATGATTTTAGAAGCAGCAACTGCAGACTCTGAAAAGGATCCTCATGAAGCCACCGGACTCAATGTACTGGAAGATCTTCTTAAAAAGATTATTCCCATTATAGAGACGGATTTTAAAATGCTCACAACAGACATATCTCAAAGAGAATCTTTCCGTGCACATATAATACACGCTATACAGAACACGCTTGCTCCCGTAAAAGTAAATGACAAAGCAGATGATCTTCTACAAGAGGGAATGAGAGACTTAATAATTTCTTCATTAATCACCCTCATAGCGTCTACTGGGGTGGCTAGTGCTGCTCCGCAGGGTCCTGCGGGTCCTGCTAATGCTCCTTCTATAGAAGAAATAATGCCAAAGATAGAACAACAGACCGACGAAGATCTGTTGAATGCGTACCTCAAGGTCAAAACTGCACCCAAACAAGAAAAAGTTTCAGTACTGAAGGATTTGGTTGATAAGGTTCCTTTAAGTAGGCTACCCGTGAAAGGCACCGGAGCTGGCGTTAAATTCCATGGTACATTTGAGGAATCTAGTCTAAACGAGGACATTGGTGTCGACATCCTTGATAAAGACGAACAAGATAAAAAGATCGATATTAACAACGACGGGAAGGCAGATGTTGAAGAGCCGCCCGATCCAAAAGAAGAATTTAGTATTGAAGGTCATGACGAGACAGGCCGGAATGCTGCCTACATCACATTCAAAAAGATAGAAAACCAAATCGTTGATGCCTTCGTCTTCATGGGAAATGAAGAAGACCAAGAAATATTTTATGATTATTTGATTACCAATGTCAAACTTTATTTCGATGAGTTTGAAGACGAGTTAAATAAAAAGCTAGCTGAACCCACGACTGATACGTATGAGCAGGAAAAAGCAGCAGCTGCAGCGGAAGAACCCGTCGAAGATATAGCTGTTTAAAAGCCTTTACTTTTCCTCCAAAATATGATACCCTTAATTCACGAATTCTAGAAGTGATGAGAGAGAAGAAATTACCTAAAAGACTAAGAGGCAAGAATTACTATCAAAGTATATCTAAAAAACTGTCTAATGAGAAGAAAATTAATGCAGAGTTTGAAGTAAGGTTAGCCTCTTTAAAGTTAGAAGAAATTATAGCTTTAAAATTAGAATTATCAGCTAAAAATGTAAGAGGTAAGTTATACGGATATCCTATTTGGAACACCTCTACCTATATTATAAAAGACTCTCTAATTAAATTTGCACTCTCAGCAACCAACTCTCATAGAGAAGCGGCCAATATGCTAGGAATAACAATATCAGAACTTAAAAGATTCATTAAGAAATACAAAGTAAATGAATATTTTGATGACTAGTTATATAGATAAGGAGACTTAACATTATGCCTAGGTTCACAGGACAGAACAAAAAGAGAATAGACCCAAGATATTTCTTAGAAGAAACAACGAATAGGGAGTTATCCCCGGAAGAAGAAAGAATCAAAGAACTTCTCGCCGATTATGATGAAGCCCTCGCAGCTGAGGCCGATGCCTGGCCGAATCCGTATAATCCAAACGATATAATGCATATCATGACCATGAATACTAGATCTAATATCGAGGATCAACTAGATAAACTTCCAGGTGGGAAAGAAGCTTTGAAGGCACATATGAAGGTACATAAAGATAGATCTCGCGCCAAATCGATGATGAAAGATGATGATCGATACAAACAACACGAAGGAAACAAGACTAAGCAGAAATTAGAAGAACGACCGAAACCTAGGCTTAAAGACAAACCTGGGCTTGAAGACAAAGAGCAAGGGAAGAATTCTAGCTTTCGACATTTCCGATGGGAAGAGGAGCGAAATGAGGCATACGAAAAATGGGAAGAGGTAGTTGCATATGCCTATACGGTAGAATATCTCCACGACCAAGGACGCGTCCACGACGACCTAGCAGAAAAAGCAAAAGAAGAATTAGATCTAATGCAACAAAATCTTATCGATGCATTTGGATACCGTTGGGCAGACCTCGCCGCTTGGCGCAAAAAAATTGAAAACGACCGGCACTGGGATATACAGGACGACGAAGGTGCGTATCTCCCAAAAAGGTATGATGAATGGCCGGAAGCAAAGCTGGAACCAATAGATCGAGGGTATGATCCTGATCTACAGAAGAGCAGTAGGATAGATTGGGAGAAACAAGGTGGATCGCGAGGATATCAACATTTAGAAGAAAGAGCCCCAGAACGCATTAGGACGCACCCATCCGGCGAAGAATACAAGTGGACGGGGTCTGAGCGGGACTTACCAGACGAGTATATGAGTAGATATGTCACCAGTCCGATGGCTAACCCCTTATCTGGCCATGAAAAAAACATTGAAGACTTTTTGGAAGATTATGAGGATGCGGTAAAACGCGGCGATGTTGCCAAGGAAAAAGAAATAGAAAAAATACTTTTACGTACGGGACACATTAGTGATAGATATTATGGCGATTTGCAGGCAATAAAACGAAAAGTAGGAGACGCCCAAGCGCACCCACAATGGTCAGGCGATCATGACTTGGGAGGATAATATGAAGCTTATAATGGAAAATTGGCGCAAGCATGTATTAGAACAATCGTATATGAAGGACACTGGTATACAATATACCGCACTAGTGTTGGACAATCCTGCCGCTTTGGTTTCGAATCTTAAGGAGCAAGGCGTCGAAATTCCGGAAGAATGGCTCGGGCTTGATCTGCCGCTAGAAGAAAAGCTTCCTCATCATAAGAAAAACGAGGATCTTCCTCATCATATGACAATTCTTTCTCCGAGGGATCAAAAAATTCGATATCCGTCAGAACTTTTGAATCAGCCGGGCGGAGCAACCGTAACAGGCTGGGCAATTGATGACAGAGTGTTAGCTGTCACTGTCAAGACTGACTTGCCTACAAAACAAGATATTCCTCATATTACGATTGCTCTATCTCCAACTGGGAAGGCATCTGACTCAAATGATCTTTTGGCTTCCGGGGCCCCAAATAAGTTGAACCAGTTCCCTGTGAGCGGATCTATAAAGGAAATAACATAAATGAAATTAATAATGGAAAATTGGAATAGATATTTAAAGGAGCAGGAAACTCCATTAAATTTATTTGTTCTTGTTGGACCCCCATCTGTCGGCAAATCCAGTTGGATAAACGATACGTTTATTGATAAGGAACCATATATTATCAATAGAGATGATGTGGTAGAAAATGTCGCTTCTTCATATGGATGGACATACGATGACATGTTTGTGTCTCCACCTCCAGATGCAGAAGAAGGCAGCACGGATGAAAAATATGGAACAGTTGTTAAATCTCCACCGTGGATGACATGGCAACCTCTTTCATTTGACAAGGTGATAGGTGCCAACAATGAAATACAGAAGTTGTTTGGCGAGAAAGTATCTGGTGCTGTTCCGAGCGGCAAGGATATTGTTGTTGACATGACAAATATGAATGCTGGTGCAAGAAAAAGAGCATTGGAGTCTGTTAAAGCTACCGAGGGCGCATACAAAAAAATTGCTGTTGTTTTTGAGTTTGAAGGCGCAGAAGATTTTATTAAAAGAGTTGCTGCAAGCCGTGCTGAAGCAGCTAAAAGAATGGGCAAATCAAAAACAATTCCTGATGATGCTTTTAATAGAATGTTTGGTGCTTTTGAAAAAGTAGATCCGGCTGAAGGGTTTGATGAGATTGTTTCTGTAGACAATAGAGAACTGTTACAGAAATTGGCAAACTCAGGGGAGGCTAGATGAAAGAAGAACCACAAATATTCACTAGAAAACAAGAACCAGAACAAGGAGATAGATAATGCCAAAATTTTATGGACAAAACAAAAAGAGAATAGACCCAAGATATTTCTTAGAAGAAACAAAATATAGAGACACTCTTGCTTCAAAAAGCCGCGAGGAGCTTGTGGCAATGGCTGGCGTCATATTGTTAAAAGCTGGTGATGACGGTCCCGTGGTAGCACTTGATAAAGGAATTATTACACGCGAAGAAGATGATATGCTTCAACATCTACGTAAAGTATTGGGATTCGGCGTTCAATCACATTCAGATGTAGATCCTGACCGCGCCGAGTTTGGTCCGACTGGACAACATGGTCTAGGTCCTGGTTACAAACCAGGACCATCATAAGGAGAGCAACGTGAAATTAATAATGGAAATTTGGAATAGGTTTATAAATGAACATGATCAGTCGTCTTATCGCGATCCATTGGACGACCTCACCGCTGGCGAAGGACCGGAAGGACGTTGGCAGCCTGACCGTATGAAAGGATTCGAACCGTACCAATTGGCACATCTTGAAACTATTTTAAGCCAACTTCAACCAGATCTTTTAAAAAGCGCAGCAGAGGGTCACCAAGGTCGAGTTCATTTGCAGCAACACTTGGCACGCGCTCTGGATTTCGACGGGCAAGAAGCATATGCGGCTTTGATGGCAGCAGATTACGAAGGAGCAGAAATTGTTCAGGCATTAATAGATTTAAGTCAAAGGGTTACGGGGGTGTAAAGGTATCGACAGGGTAAGGATAATAATACGTGCAAGAGGGTAAAAGATGAAAACAACAATAAAAGGCGATCAAATACGAGACAATTCAATTGACGAAAATGATATCGACGAAGACTCGATAAGAGCGTCGGAAATATCATCTGAGGCAATTACAGGACAGGGAGCATATTCCGGCGATGTCGACACTGTTAATGATAAAATTTTAATTTATGATGATAGTGCCAGTAGTCTTAAAAAGGTTTCTCCTGGAGAGATCTATCAAACAACCTCTCCCTCTATTCGGGTAAGCAATGGGCAATCAACTGCTGAAAATCGCTGGATTAAGATAGCGAGAACTTCCGTAGCGGGAGATGGTTGGCAAACCAACGTAACAACCTTGTTGGTCACAATCACAGCATCGGAATATAGAGATGCCGAATCTTTTGATGGGTCTTTTTTAATTCAAGCAAAGTTTTCCGCGAAAGATTCATCCCCATATTATTACAGTTTTGGTACGCAAATAACCTGCGAACCATTAAATGCTGATGATATATCTGGATTTGACCCCACTAGTGATCTTGCAATTACGTTACAGGATCAGGATGCGAATTTGATGGAAATATGGATTAAAGCTCCAACCCAATACAAGGAAGTCTTCGCAGCTCATGTGGGTGGGACAAATTTGTTAGATTTTTATGCAGTCGACCCATCTGCCGTTATACAGACAAGTCAATCATGGTCGACATCGCTAACTAGTTTGGGTACTGAAATATATGGAACATGGGCTTCGAAAGTAACTTCAGGCTTAACAGTCATCGGCGACGATCCAAGAATTAAAATCGATGGTATTACAGACAGTCACCCAGGTCTTGAATTTTATGAGAACGGTACCAGAAAGTGGATTATCTTTAACAACTACGGTGACGACAGTCTTGATTTCAAGACCAACTCCGACACACGAATGGTTATAAATCAAGACGGAACTGTGGGAATCGGAACACAATCACCCGCAACGGAACTTCATATCAATGGTGCCCTCACATTAAGTGAAAAGTCTTCTGACCCATCTAACCCATCGGAAGGTCAGTCTGTTTTATGGATGTCTGACGGTACTGGTACTGGCGATGACGGAGATATTCTAATGAAGATCACGGCCGGCGGAAATACAAAGACTGTTACACTAGTTGATTTTAGCGCATCCTAGGTCGTTATCCATCACCAAATTTTCTTATTTTGAATACTACTTATTATTATGCTATAATTAAAAAACTATGGGGGTGTAAAGGTATCGACAGGGTAAGGATAATAATACGTGCAAGGCTGTGTGAGTAGGCACAGTAAAACTACTCAAAACTATAAATGCCAACGATAACGTTGAAATAGACGATTTCGCGATTGCCGCTTAATCTTCCCGGGTTTCCGATGACCTGGTTACCAAATATCGGATTTACACATACACACAAGGAGAAATATTATGAGTAATAAAGAATCAGGATACGGAATTAGAGCAGATTTGCTCACGCTTGCAAGGGACATTCTCTCTGAGAATTTTCATAGCAGGCTTGAATCCGCTGATGATAAGTCGTCTGTGGATGGTTTCACCACGGAAGACGTAGTTCGAGAAGCCGAAAAGCTTTACACTTTTGTTGTAAATCGCTAACCTTGTAAATCGCGTATTATTTGAGATGTTCTGGACGCGGGTTCAACTCCCGCCACCTCCAAATCCACCCAAAACTTTGGGCGTTTCCACCTTTTAAATACTATTTAATATAGATAAAGGAGGTGGAGATGTCCAAAGTCAATTTGGTTTGCGCTGTATGTAGTAAGCGATTTCTAAGAGACAAGAAAGAATATAATAGAAGTCAAAAATTTGGAAGGCCATGTTATTGTTCGCGAACATGTTCTGGAAAAGCAAATCAAAAAAGCTTAGGAGAACATCTTGGAGTAGGCAAGCCAGAGTTTTTAACGACAAGAAAGCCAGATGAATATACTCCTTTTAGGTATTTTTTGAGATCTATAAAGAGAAGAGAATATCTAAAAGGCAAAAGTGATATTGATTTAAAATATCTAAAATATCTTTGGGAGAAGCAGGGAGGAATATGTCCGTTTACTGGGTGGAAGCTTTTATTGCCGGAAGGATCTTCTGTGAGAAAAGACAGATCTGTTTATCGTGCTTCGCTTGACCGTATTGACAACTCAAAGGGATACACAAGGGGAAACCTTCGCTATGTATCAATTATGGCCAACTATTGTAGAAACGAGTTTTCAGATGAAGAGGTAAAATTGTTCTGTGAAGCAGTGACAAGTTCTAAAAAGGTCAACACTTGGAGCCAAGTGGAGTAAGTTTTATCCGAGACAAAAGGTTGACATTTACTTCTAAATGGAGTATAATTGTCTCATTTGAATCCTCGC
>Ga0181370_1000127_pt1 | contig 14507 bp, 29 predicted proteins | sample LowvirmetaG_7_FD_130091 | JGI IMG/M metagenome (GOLD analysis project Ga0181370, IMG submission 130091) | Marine viral communities from the Subarctic Pacific Ocean - Lowphox_06 viral metaG | ecosystem: Environmental > Aquatic > Marine > Oceanic | place: Subarctic Pacific Ocean | collected...
GGATAATCCCAATTTGGTCTACAAGCCCCCACCTGAAGCGATTTTGACCCCCTCCCCCTGGCCAAAATCGCCCAGGCGAGTCGAAAATGCTGATCAATTCGGCCCTTTCTGCCCGGTATGGTACAATTGCCAGCAGTTATCAAGGCTCTATGAATGGCTGGAACTGTCGTACCATCCTGAGTCCTTCTTCTATTACCTTTACTTTACCTTCTAACACCACCAAACGTTCACCAAATTTGCTGGTTGCTTCAGTTGTTTCATTTAACGCTTTTGTAAGTTCCCTAATACCCTCGATCTGTAATGTGATCGGTTTCATCTTAGCCATGGCTTCTCCCTCATCACTATAAGCATCGTCAAAACTCATTTCAGCCTTTGCACATTCACAATTTGCTATTGGCAAACTGCATGCTAGACAGAACCCCGCAAGAAACCCCATTCACTTCACCGCGCTTTCCTTTGCACACCGCTTACATATCCAATGGCCATCAACCTGGACATACCCGTGAAGCGTCCTGACCCCGCAGATAGCACAACTGATCAGGTCAGTGAACCACGTTACTGTAACGTGTTCGTTCGATACCTGTTCTTTCAGCCGGTGATACTCAACAGTCACCGCTGGTTCATATACTTCATCAGCCAGCTTTGTTGTTCCTTCTTTAATGAAGATACCTTTTAACCTCTCAAACATCTATCTATTCCATTCTTTCCAATATGAAACTGGGCGCCCCTGGGACCATGATCGGCCAGGACTGTGCCTCACCAGTCATAACAACGGATACCGGAGCATCATCGATACTTGATCCTGTTTTAATCCAGATACCGCCATACTTTAAGAAAGTCAACCCGATCATCAGGATGAATATACCCAGGCAAATACCTATGAATGCCCTAGCTTTAATTGGGAAAGACTTTATCAACTCTCCATCAAGAAGTTTCATTTTCTCCCCGGTACCAGCCCGCCGCGTTCATCTGTTCTTCCGTCACTGTCTCAAGCGTGGCACCTTTCGATAGAACCATACCCCGGCAACCGTGCCGTTCAGCGAATTCATTCAATGCTTCAACCACTCCAGGCGATTCAATGAATGGAATGGACAACACCATCACTGCATCGGGTTCTATATTCACTTCAAAGATATCAAGCGTGTTGATTAGTATCCCCTCATTACCTGCTGGTATTGTGCCTATCTTCTTATTCATTAATCACACCACATTTCATAGTTACATTTTTCACATACTGGCTGACGTTCTTTTTGCCCGTAGACCCTCATGAGCCATGGGTAGTGATGATAAACCTTTACACCGCAATAAGCACAATGCCCTTTGAATGGAATTCCTTTTATTTTCATAATGATATCATTGATCATTCCGGCAATGTATATGAAGAATCTATCCATTATCACTTCTCCTGGCCAGCTTCGCCGCTTGCCGTTCCCTGATACCGTGGTGCCGTTTACATACCGGAACCAGGTTATCCCGGGCATGCGTCCCGCCGGCGGTCAGCGGTTTGATATGATGGATATCAACAGCTAACTCCGTCCGGCCTTCCACCTGGCAGTCACCGCATAGCGGTTTCTCTGCCAGGATCGCCCGCCGGATCTTGCGCCAGTGCCGATCATAACCACGTTTACTGGCTGATTTTCGTCGGTCTTTTCGGGCCGGTTTCGGCCTTTCGGTGTGATGTGCTTTACAATAATATTCCCCGGGAGATGTCAGTACCGGGCAGCCTGGGTGCTTACATGGATACCGGAGCTGGTTCGATGTATACTGGTGTGCTTTTTCGTGCTGGGGACAGTACCGGCCGCCAACGGCCGCCATCTTCGGGCAGCCTGGACATCTGCATGGTTTCTTGAATTGATAGGGCATTATTATTCCGTCACCGGTATTTCATTCCATTCACGGCCATCAAGCAGCCGGCCGGCAGTATCTTTCCTAACTCGGTAGAAGCCATGTCCATGCATATACAGGAATTTTACCGGTGGCCCGACATAGTGCTTGAATTCTCCCCACTGTTTAAAGAAAAAGGGAATCCCGGCAACCTGGCATTGGTTTCTGATCGATTCCGCCCATTTTGGATGCATCGGCCTGGCTCCTGGTCCGGTTTCACCGCCAACTATTACCCAATCAATACCCGTCAAGTTCCTGAATTTGATCATTCCCAGCATCGGTTCAACAGATATAAACTTCACCTTTGCCGCTACTTCCTTGAATATCGGCATGTCCCGATCCGCTTCCAGTTGATTACAGACTGTAATGCCCAGCCACAGATTATCATAGTCAGATCGGCGGTTCCAGACCGCTTCCAGGTATTGGCAATAGGTATATAGCCTGAAAGCCCGTTTCGTCAATATCAGATAAGTATGGTTCGGCCTGATCAGCAGGGAATCAAACATTTCATCCCATAATTCGCGGATATAATGGAAAGATACTGACGGGTGAAGGACATCGGCCATGGATGTTATGAATACTCTGATCGGTTTCTTTTTCGGCAAACTATCCAGCCCTGATTCGATTTTCTGCTTGTCCGTGATCACTTTCCCGGTCCACCGGACGCCGGCCGGCCCCAGCTCAGTTATACCAGCCGGATAATTCCCCATAGCCGTTTGTCGGTGTGCCATCTTCGCCGCATAGCAGTTCAGGCAGCCCGGGGAACATTTAGAGCATCCGTATATGCCAGGATTCAAGCTATGCGTACACCAGGGGATTTTAGTTTTCATTATTCCGCCTCAGTATAATACGCAATATCACGCGGCCTGTATTTCTGGTATCCATATTTTTCGGCACCAACAAGCCGGAATGTTCTTGTTTTGTTCGGATCCACTGGATCAGCCGGTTGAACATCGCCGAACCATGACATGTGATTACCATGCAACGGCAATAATAGTTCTTTCGGTGGTGGGTATGTTACTTCAAGTTTTCGAGTACATCCGCATAGCGTTCTCAATTCAGCTTTCATCCCTGGCCCCCTTGCCGGTAGCTTTTATCGCGTTTCAGGTGTTCTACCAGGCTTTTCCCGGTGACGCGATCATGAATACGTTTTCCGACGGCCATTTCAAATTCCAGGTCAGTCAGGTTCGATGTGATTATTGTCGGCCGGTGTTTCAGTATCCGTTTGTTAACGATCATGAATAGGGATCGTTCTTCATCCGGTGACAGCGTTACCGGGAATTCGCCCCATTTATCTTTTCTCAGTACTCCAACATCATCAAGAACACATAGATCAGATCCGATCAACAGGTTCAGCAGATAGCTTTCGTCTACCTTGCTTCGCCGGTTCCAGGTTTTCTTTACCTCAGTCTGCCAGGTTGACCATTCACAGAACGCAACAGCTTTTCCCTGGCTTAATAACGAATGCGTTATTGCTACGGCCAGGTGCGTCTTTCCTGATCCGGACATCCCATGGAAGAACAGCCCCTTACCTTCTTTGACGAATACATGAAACTTCTGAGCCATGGTCCATGCTTTGATCAGTGCCGCTTTCGTCCCCTGTTCCTGATCGAAGTTATCAAACTTCATGGCCGAGTATTCTTCTGATATATCTTTTTGGAATGGGAAGTATTCTTCGATAGCCGCCTGGTGCCGGTGGAAAGCATCGACCCGTTCTTCTTCCAGATACTGATCAACTTCGCACTGGCAGCGGTTCGGCATGATGAATATCGCGCTGAACACTTCCGATATTGACGGAGCCACATCTTCGCCGCAGATAGGGCATGTCCTGGTCTTTGCCTTCATCCTGGCTTCGATGGCTTCTTTATCAGCCGGATCTATCAACTTCTTCCAGGTCAACCCATGGATGATATCTCCCAGGCTGACGATGCCCGGTATAGTGGTGCTTAAAGCGTTACCGAATACTTTCATTTGGTTAACCAACCCCCTCGGCTACCGGCTGGCCGGCGATCTCTTTCAACCATTGGTTCTGCTTCTCCTGGTGTTCGGCCCGGTACCTTGACTGCTTCTCTTCTTCCGTTTCCCGGTGGCCGGCGGTACCGGCTGCGGGTTTATATAATCCTTTTGCTATATCGCCCCGGTGCCAGGTCAGAATAACATGGTAATGCGAATCATATTTCTTGTTAGCTTTTTTCTCACCGATGGTCCCGACATATTCCTCAACCCGTTTAATCATTTCTTCCGTGCGGGCCAGTCCCAGAGTATCAATTAGTTTCTGGCGTTGCCCAGAAGTTAGCCAGACGAATTCAAGGTATCTTTGTTTTTCATCCTTTGAAATGTCATTTTCTGGTGATATAGTAGTTAATGCATCTGCATCTGCATCTGCATCTGCATGTGTTAACTGAGCTAACTGGTGTTTACTGTTAACTTCTGTTAACTCTTGTAAACTTTTATTGTTTACAGAATCATCTTCAGGTAGCCGGTATTCTCTCATGTATTTTCGCATGTATTCCCGGCGATCCTCGATGGTTTTCATTTCCCGATACTTCCTGTGGTTCACAATTCGCCAGCCCCAGGAGTTATCCGGATTCAATAGAACGATTCGGCGTCCATCTTCGTCTTTCGTTCTGCTTTCCGGATCCGGTTCTGAAAGAACCTTCAATCCTTCATCGATTATGTCCCGAGGTATCCCGGTCCGTTTAGCCAGTACCCGCGGCGTTATATCAACAATGCCATCACGATCACAGAGAATAAGAAGTTGTTGAAACGTTACCAGAGCTTTCCAGTTCGCAGATAAGGTGCCGTCATACATCGATGGAAACAGTTTTCCATACATAAGTTATATCCTTTACCTTACGAAAAAGTAACGGGCAGCCGGCCCGAAAGCCAACTGCCCGATACAGAAAAGACCCCCAGGTGTCCCGGGAAGGAGCTGTCCTGAAGGTTCTTTTATGATTAACAAATTGATTTCCCGAGACATTTCACCAGCTCCTGATTCCATTCCAATCATATACCCGAACCTCGATTCCGTCAACAGGTTATTTTTCATGATGTGTCAAATCCATTTCGATCTGTCCTGATGTTCTGATATTGCAATAGTAGTCCCGCCATTCACTGAAAGACCATTTCTCCAAGTAACGCAGACGGCTGTAGTATTTCATCAGATCAAGCATGTCTCTCTCTTCCCAGCCTTCACATAGTTCATTTTTCTTCTTTGCGTCCAGTTTCTGGAACCGCATCGGTGTCGGCCGGATCCCCCATGATCTGATCAGTTCTAATTTCTCCACTGCCTGGCTGATATTATCTTCAAACCCTACCAGAACATAGATACCGATATCCTTTGTGGTGTGTTTCCTGGTCATCTCTATAGCCCTGATCACCTTATCCGCATCGCCTGGCCTGTCCAGGGAGAAACGGATCTTACATTTCAACTGACCGAATAGCCTAGCCAGATCGGCTGTCCAGCGGCCAGCTTCCAGCCCTTGGTTGAAATCAACAAACCTGAACCGTTTCGATGCATCGATCACTTTTACAATATGTTTCCTGGTGGCCGCCAACAGGTTATTATCGCAGATCACCGGCGCCGGCCTGAAGTCCTTCACTTCATAGAATTCAGGTTCTATCTTTGGGACAGCACAGTATCTGCAGCCATTTGGGCATCCTCTAGTAGTGAATGTTGCCAGCGGATTATGATGTATCAAAGGTGTGAATTCAGGCAACTGTGAAGGTTGCCCGGTTCCTGGTCCGCCGATCAATGTTTTCAGGTTTGGATATTCAGTAGCCAGCGCTTCAGCATCAGCCATTAGCCAGGTGAACGGTACTGATATATAAAGCGTATTACCAACACGCCAATGCGCAATACCTTTCTTCCACTGGTTCATTCATACCTCGATTCCGTCAACAGGTTATTTTCTTACTTTCCCATCTTCCATGCAAATTGGTTTGAATTCAGCGCACCATTCATCATCAAAGACTATTGGCCAGACATGATCTTTGCCATCGCTACTATAAATTACTTGTGGTGGATAACGCCGGCACCTGTTATGATCTGTTTTGCTATTATGAAGGTAATCACAGTCACCACATTTTGATTCACCACGCTTGAAATGGTATGCGTTAGCCATCATTCAGCCTTCTTTCGGTTTCCAGCCATCCCTGACAGTGGCTTCGATCTCCTGGGCCGTCACACCGCACCGCATCAGCGCCCAGAGGCTGACGGCCATTGGTACCGTTTCCGCTTCAACATGGCCATGTTTGTTCAGATCACCCATAATCCATAGGCCCGTATCATGATGTTTATATAGTACAGTTCCCCGTGAAAACAGATTCAACCGTTCAACCAGCGACCAGGCATCTTTCATGTCGTATCCGAAAGCCGGGAGTTGCCAACAGGGGTATCGATCAGAACCAGCTGCGGCAACCGATGGGTAATAGATATTTCTTATCTCAGATCCAACAGATACATAATGTGGCGCCACCAGGTATGGAACCGCATCGGGCTGTTCTTCATCTTCGGTGATAGCCTTCCAGCCAGCGCACCGTTCAGCGACCAGGGCATCAAAATGTCGGTTTGGTTTAATCATCGGTTGAATCTGTTTCTTCGCCTGTTTCGAAATTGTAACGGCCGCGGCCGTTGTATCTGGTTACAACTTGTACTTCACCTGTTTCATAGTTCAGAATGTATGTGTATTTAGTCTGATCCAGGCCCAGATCTTCGGCCAATGTTCTCCACAGTTCAATTCTTTTATACTGGACTGACTTAATCAGATCAGCAGCCCCCTCTAATAACAGACGTTCTCCCCTGAATACATCCAATATTACTGGATTCGCCTTACCTACTACATCACCCGTTTTGAATTTCTTTTCTGACATGATCCACTTCCTTTCTATGAACAGTACCTGGCAGCCCGTTTCAGGGCATACTTGCTTTTCAATGGCCGTTTCGTGCCGTTATCTTTCTTCTGTTTCAGTGTCAACCGTTTCTTTCTTTTCAATTTTGGCCCCCTCTAATTGCTATCTTCCCGGCCCCATTACATAGCCAACAAGTTGTTTCCGTTGCAGATATCATGATTCTGCCCTCGCATACCGGGCATGGATATTTCGGTGGTGGTGTTGCCGTTGCACTAGTCGGCAGAGATTTTACAGGAACCAGTTCGATCATAGGCACACCATCCCATCAACACACATCTTTTCTCCCGGTAGCGGCCGGGCAACCGTCAGAGTAGCCCAGGCCAGGAACAGGAAGCACGACACCAGTAACAGGATCATAAAAGACTTCATAGTCAGTGTCCTTTCAGATATTCTTCAAGTTGGCGCCCAGTGATCTTGGTACCGCCCGGGCCGATCACCAGAAAACCGATCCCATTATCAACCAACCATATGATGACCTTCATCGCTTCTGTCCATTCCATTGATTTTCCATCCGTCCATTTCTTTGTGTAAATCGTCAACATCGATTCACCCCTCTCATGCTTATAAGATAGCTCTGCATCTTCTCTTATTGCTAAAGCCCGGGCGGTCTTATAATTATATTTGAATGGTGATTCTTTCATCACCCATTTTATAATGTTGATCATTGCCAGGACATCCACCGGGCAGCGGCGCGTCAGGAACGCGATATCTATCGGTTTGGTGCCAGCCTTTATTTCATCGATCAGCAGGAACACGCTCGAGGTATCCCAGGGCCGCCGGGTACCTTTATCCACGTTCTTTTTATGTTTGGTGCCGTGGACGAAATAATGCTCCCGCATTTTCAAAAGTGCTTCCCGCTTCTGATCAGCGTTCCAGTTCTGCATTTCAAATGCTTTTGTTTTCTGGTAATGGTTTTTCATTGATTAATCCTGCCCGTCAACACGACCCAGGCCCGGGCAGCCACGGCCGGTACTACTCCGTTTCCGAGCAGTCGGAGTTCATCAACCCGGGAATCACAGGATCGGCACAACTGGGCATACACCAGCCCACCGGCAACCCCATCAGCGTTTCTACCCATCGGGGATTCAGGCGTTGCGGTTCCCGGGGTTTGTACCCTACATCGTGCCGTAGATGGCTGTCCCTGCTCTTGCCCGGTATCTTGCCATCTGATAGTTTCGGAGTTGTCCATCCGGTTTTCTTCTCTTCGTGAACCACATGATCCCTCAGTTTGTAATGGCCGTCCGCATCCGGGCGCATCTCCATTATCCCGCCCTCGCCGTCTGTTGCGTGTGGAGTCCTCCAGTGTTGGGCTTGTTTTTGTAAACTGCTGTTCTCCGGTTTGCTCTGACCCCGGCGTGATCTCCCGCCTTCCACTTGCCCCACGTCTGGAGTCTGCCACAACTGTTCGCGGCGGTTCCCATCTGTGTTGTGGCTGTCCTGGCCTCGCTGGCCATGATGGACTTGATCTTCTATTCGGCTTCCACGTCCGGAGTGTTCCGTTGGGCATCCGCAATTTGTTGTTACCCTCGGTGTACCCCAGGATGAACACCCGTTTTCGTTGGTGCGGCGCCCCGACTTCAGCCGCGCTGAATATTCCCCACGTTGGTTCTCCACGGTCGTTATCCACTCTGTATCCGAGCGTAACCAGATCGGCAAGCACTTCCCTGAGTCCGATACTGATATGCCCTTCCACGTTCTCCAGGAAAACGTATTCTGGTCGAACATCATCAACTGCCCGTGCGATATAGGGCCAGAGGTGCCGGGGATCTTCTGTTCCTTTCCGCTGCCCGGCGGTGCTGAACGGTTGGCACGGGTACCCGCCAGAGAGGATGTCCACTTTTCCACGAAACGGTTTTCCATTAAAGGTTTTAAGATTCGTCCAGATAGGCGCTGGAGCCATTTGACCCGTTTCCATCTTTGCAGCCAGGTTCGCAGTTGCGAAGGCTTCGATCTCCACATAAGCGATTGTTCGCAGACCCGGGACAACTCGTTCAAATCCGATATCAATTCCCCCGTATCCGGCACATAGGCTGATATGAGTTGTTTTGGCAGTATCCACATTCATTTTTTACCTTTCATTTCTTTCAGCGTCTGTTCAATAGCCCATTTGTACATTCTCGACCCGGTCCGATCGTAGTCCCGTTGCAGACTGTATAGTTCCCGGCAGACCGGCCGGATCCGGCCATCAAGCCGGTACCGGTTACACCAGGGACACAGGACCGGTTCAGGCATCGAGGATACCCATATTAACAGCAACTTCTTTATTCATTTCCCGCCTTCTTTCCCCTTGAACCCGATCAACAGACCGTCAATGAATCCCTGACGGTATCTTTTGTCATTGGTATCGCCACCGGAGAACTTGATTTCAGTCATTACTTTGAGGCATCTTTCCTGGCCTTCAAGGACGCCGATGAGTAGATCCATCTTTTCGTTAAATATTTTCTTGCTCACCAACTCCGGTTTGATTTTTCTTTTTCTCAGTTTCCGCTTCCTTTTCATCATGATCATTTTTGCAAATCTGGTAGCCTGTTTTTTGTTCGTGATTCCCAGATGTTCAATGACGATTTCTGACTGGTTTTTACACATGGTAAAATCACCCCGATTTCCTTGATTTTTGCTTATAGTAGTCTTTACTCTAAAAATGCATACTTTATAGCGGTCAATTTAGCCCAGGTACTTTGACTGATTTTTAGGTGATAATAATTTCAGAAGGAAAGATTTTGAACCATCTCGCCGCTGCCAGAATTTGAACCGGATCATCGTAGAAACATCAGTTAAGTCCACATCACAGACCATCGCATGAAATTCCTTTTCAGATTTAAAACCGAGCTCTTTGAAATCCATCATTCATCCACCTGTTCACATTCCACTAAATATTGTCTTGTTTTTCTACCATCAGTTGCCCTAAAAAGTATCGTTTGATTATCTATTCGCAATGCATCAATATTCAGAATCACGCCGGTTGCTGACCAGGCTAACATTCTTTCACAGAATTCATCCCAGTTCATCATTCAGCCTCCTTTAATAAATCTTCGGTCCAGTTTTCCCGCGCCCAGGACAGACACCGATCACGCATTAAATCCTCAAAAGGAATAGCAATGGCACCGATCATGTTTCTGTTTACCAGGTTCATTTTGACCGCCGGCGCGCCCCGGTATGTGAACGTTATTCTGTAATAAGCATAGTTCCTATAGTCTTTCAGCGCCCGCCTGGCCATGAAATCATCTTCTGATAGGATGATCAATGTCTGAAGCGGAACCTCTTTCATTTTGAAATCTTCCAGTATATGAACATTCATCTTTCATACCTCCATATTCAGAATACCAACATCCAACAACTTCCTGGATATCGCGCCATCATCAATTTTCGCATAAACACTCGAGGTATCGATAGAAGAATGTCCAAGTTGGGCCTGGATCATCAGGATGTCGTTTGTAGCCCAATAGAGCTGGGTTGCGTAGGTGTGCCGGAGCCGGTGCGGATAGAGAGAAAGTTTTAGTCCGGCCCGGGCGCCGATCCCCCTGATACGCTTCCACAGGTTTCGCCGGCTGTATGGTGTCCGGTGTTCAGTATAAAGCAGAAGCGGTGAATCCTCATCAGGCAAGTACCGCGGCCGGACATCAGCTACATAAGCCCTCAAGCGGTCAGCAAACAGGGCTGTAACGCTCACCTGGCGCGGTTTCCTGCCTTTACCTACCACATGAATTATATCACGGTCCCTGATGGCCGGTGTGTTCGTTATTGGTAATGAACAGACTTCAGCAGCCCGTAGCCCGGTATTCAACATCAGGTCCACCAGGAAAAAGTTCGTTTTAGCACGGTAGGATGTACCGCAAAGTTTCAAGTATCCGATCAGTTGCCTAACTTCTGGTTCAGTCAGAAATTTATCTTCTGTTATAATCCAGTATTTTTTTGATTTTTTTGATCTTGATGAACCCATATTAACTGCGAACGCGCCCCCCTGATTCGATCCATGCGTCAACATCTGATTTCAGGTAAGACCAGCGAGCGCCGATCTTTGTGGCTTTCAGAAAACCGTTTAACCTTGCGATATTGACAGTCTGTTTTGATCTGCTTATTCTTTCGGCCACTTCTCCTACCTGGTACCGTTTTTCCAGTTCATTCTCCATAGATATCATCTCTCCTTTTACTATCCCCGAAAATTGTTTCATATTCTGGATCCCCGGGTTCCAATTTCAACAGATCATCAATATCAAGATTGGCTGATTCCGGTGTGATCAGTGTCAAATCTTCGATATTATCCATTTTTAATGGAGTCCATTCTTTTCCCCAGGTCAGCTACATCTTTTGCGGCCCCTCTGATCGCCATGGCCAGAAGTGAATTCCGGTTTCTCAGTATCTGGTTCTCTTTCTCGAGTGTTTCACACCGTTTGCATTCAGACATTTGATTCCCCTTTCAAAATAGCCTTAGTTCTGGCAGATAATCTATTTTCATATAATCAAGCACACCACCCAGCCCCAATGTTTTTATACAGTGGTGCCATAATTTTGGATGCGTCAATGCCATTCTTTGAAATCTGTTCGGAGCATTTTCCCTGTTGACGCCAAACATACAGAACATGCATCCGGTTCTTTTCCAACCCATATCATATATCTTTGAATATCGTATATTGGTTTTTTTTATATAATTCCATATATCGTCCTCATTCCAGCATGATAGAGGCCTTGACATTGGCCTTTTACTCTCAAACACATTACACCCATTATTAAGGTATGACTGAAATCTGAACCTACTGTCACCAACCATAACGCCTATGAATGGTTTGCTGCCAGTTTTATCTTCGTAGCGCTTGAATGGTCTTTTTTTCATAACATCACAACATTTATCTGATATTTTGAAATTAGCTTTTATTAGATATTTCCATTTTTCTGGTAGTTTCCAGCACCCCTTCTTATCTCCGCCGGTTAATCTCATTTCACGCAACTTATCAGACTTAGTGTTTCTTATTTCATATATCTTTTGTGCATTTTCCTTACTCACTACCGGATACCCATATTTTTCCAATACTTGCTTGAATGGCATTTTCGGTTTTAGCCATATAACGTTTTCTATAGTTTTGACGAATTCCCTTATTTCTGGATATTCAAGACCGGTATCAATAAATACTGCTGGTACCGAGGGATACATGCTCCTAACCAGATGGAGAAGAACAGTCGAATCCTTACCACCAGAGAAAGATACATGTACATCACCATTCCAATATTCATACCATCTTTCTATTCTGATCAAAGACATTCTTATTTTCAATTCTAATGGCATGGATTGTCGCTGCCTCAAAATATCGTTGGTGATCAAGTATTGGCCCCTTTCTAAAGTGATCCCCCCTATAAAGATACACAATACTATCATATCTGTCAATATATATTCGTATATATTTATATATAAGAGATATTCCTTTAATATGGTATACTGATATCAATTACCGATTCAGAAAGTGGAAAGGGTGGTCATTATGGGGCAGAAGTAGGCGGAAGCCGGCTCTATATCATCGTATGGTTTTACTTTCTTGTGATATCAAGAACAAAGAGAAAAGCCCCGGGCATCGCTGCCTGGGGCTTTCTTGATCGGCCTGGGGGGCTGGGCAAGGCCGATCGTCATGGGGTGAATCGTTAAAACTTGTACCCGATAGCCATAAACATTCCGAACCGTGAATCTCCGCTGACATCAGAATAAAAGAATCCAACTTCGATTTCTTCAGGAAAGGTATATTTCATATCAATTTTCCTGAACAGTTCTTTGATGTCGGTTGATACTACCAGGGAGCTGTCAAGATCGCCGATCTTAGTTGATTGCTCGATTCCGGCCAGGCTGAAGGTGAACGGCATCCCGAACAACATTTTTTCAGCGAATTTAACCGCTATACCCCGGTAAGTCTCACCGCTTTCAAAATCATGGAAATACCCGGCGTTGCCTTCAATGTCCAGCTCAACCCCCTGGACCGGTGCCGAAACCGCTATCATCACGACCACTATCAATGCACTGGTTATCAAAAGTTTCATCTTTCGTACCTCTCTCTCATGTAATCTTTCTTTCTATGCCCCCACCATGGCCACCAACCGAACAATATCAGCGCCACCCAGGCGCCGCGGTTGATAACCTTGAACCCGTTGATCTGGATCGCCGTATCTTTGAATAACCTATCCCAGAAAGATCGGCTGGCATCCAGATGATAATAATCGCCATCGGTACACCATAAACAATTCATCTGGTAAGCAAAATCATGTATCAAGCCCGGGATAAGCAGAATACCTACCGGTGACAGAAGAAGGCCCGCTAATATCATTAACTCACCCAGGCCGGCCAGAATCCACGGCAGATAAGCCCAATCAAAGCCCAACTGAAACATAATACACCCGGCAAGAATAAGGATGGCACCGCCGGAAGGTTTCGGGATACTGGCGCCATCGAACACAAACCCGTACGGTATCATGATTTCCGTACCATCATGCAGTGTAAAGGTCCATTTCTCCGTCACCCGCCAGCGCCTGGTAGTGAACATCCAGGTGAACACGGCAGCCAACCAGCATTTGTTCTTTGTTGGTATCGATACCGGTTCCATTTTTGGCATGATAAGTTTCGCCATGATCAGCCTCTGTTCATCGTTTCTACCGCCAGGTCTACCAACTGGTAATGAGAATACTGCAAAAAACCTCTGTTTTTTGGGAGCCAGATATATTTTGTTTTGTTGCCGTACCTAAAATGTATCCATTTCCGGCGGCCGCCATCTTTCCTTTTGGGACGCCCAAAATCCCAATGCATGAAACCCGGTTTCATTATTACCCTGCCGCCGGGCCTGGAGATAGTGTAATAAATTCCCTGACCGCCAATATCAAGATCCATCTTTTCGATGATTCTGGCCAATTCCAGCGGATCTTTCACCGCTGATTCGAAATCTACGGCTAAGAAAAGCTCTGCCCTGATAATCGGATCCCATCGAACGATATGGTAACTACCCAGGCTGCCGCCGATTTTAGCGTTATATTCCGGACAACTCCCACCCCGGTGGTTCCTGGTGTTGATGTACATCGCCGCGGCCGTCAACGATCTCAGAAATTCCAGTTTCGTCAATAAGAACGGATGCGGGACACCGCGCCGGCAACCGCAGTTACACCACATCTCATGCTTAGAAAAATGTTTTGATAGATCACCCATCTAAGTCACCGCCGCAATGATACCGCCAATCACACTGATAGTTCCGATCAGACCCATGAAAAATTTTAGCCACCATCTGGTAGTATTGTTTCTGTCGATACAAGCGGCTTCTTTAACTTCGATGGCTTTCATATTTGCTGATGTCATGGAATCAACAGCACTCAATTTGTTTGTAAGTTCAAATACTACTTTCGTCTGATCCCTGGCTGATTTCTCAAGTCGGCACACAAGCGCTTCCATCCTACTGATAGCACCGAGAAAATTGTCAGACTTTTCTTCAAGTTTATCCAGGCGCCGGGAATGATCTTCACATTGTTGATTATTCTGGGTAGTCATTGGATAGTTCCCTTTTTTCTATCCTGTGTAGTCATTTGGTATATCTCCACTCTTTTTAAGCGCCCCAATAGCTTGTTTTCTATAATCAGTTCTTATAAGCTCATCCATTTTTTTTGTTATTAACATATTATACTCCTCCTGTTGCTCCTTCTCCCGTACTTCAAAAAAATTATCAGACGGTTCAATCAATTCATATTCAGCA
>Ga0181370_1000132_pt1 | contig 14271 bp, 12 predicted proteins | sample LowvirmetaG_7_FD_130091 | JGI IMG/M metagenome (GOLD analysis project Ga0181370, IMG submission 130091) | Marine viral communities from the Subarctic Pacific Ocean - Lowphox_06 viral metaG | ecosystem: Environmental > Aquatic > Marine > Oceanic | place: Subarctic Pacific Ocean | collected...
AATATGGACGCGGCCTTGGCGCGATTGGAAAAATTTGCAATTGCTGTCGATCCGCCGCGCCTGATCAGGATCGAGTCGGCAAGCTAATTGCTTTAGTCTGGCGCAGAGCCCTTAAGTTTTGCGCGTTCGGAGAATTGAGAATTCATGAAAAATAGCGTTCTGACGCCCAGCCTCGCCGATTCCATGGTCCGTGTTACGGAGTCTGCTGCCATCGCGGCTGCCAAACTGGTTGGTCGCGGAGATGAAAAGAAGGCCGATGCTGCCGCAGTTGATGCGATGCGCACGGCGTTCAACGAAGTTGATTTCAAGGGCCGTGTCGTGATCGGCGAAGGTGAGCGCGATGAAGCGCCCATGCTATATATTGGCGAGGAAGTCGGTACCGGCAAAGGCGCGGAAATCGACATTGCACTCGATCCTCTTGAAGGCACAACCCTCACTGCAAAAGCTATGTCAAATGCGCTCGCGGTTCTGGCCATCGCGCCGCGCGGGGGCCTGCTGTATGCGCCCGACACCTATATGGACAAGATTGCCGTAGGGCCGGGGTATCCGGAAGGCATCATCAGTCTCGACGCAACGCCCGCTGAGAACATTCAGGCGCTGGCCAGGCACAAGGGCGTGGATGTCACCGACATGACCGCTTGCGTACTGGACCGCCCGCGCCATGAGGGGATCATCGAGAGCCTGCGTTCCGTTGGCGCCCGGGTTGCCCTGATCACGGATGGTGACGTGGCTGGCGTGATCGCCACCACGAACCCGCACACCGGCATCGATCTCTATGTTGGCCAAGGCGGCGCCCCTGAAGGCGTGCTCGCAGCGGCAGCCTTGAAGTGCGTCGGTGGCCAGATGCTTGGACGCCTCGTGTTCCGCAATGATGACGAACGCAAGCGCGCCGAGAAAACAGGCATTACCGATTTCGGCCGCACCTACGCGCTGAATGAACTGGCCTCCGGGGACACGGTGTTCTGTGCCACCGGCGTGACGGATGGATCCATGTTGAGCGGTGTGAAGTCTTCCGATGGCCGTGTGCACACGCATACGCTCGTGATGACGTCGATCGACGGCATGGTCCGCTATGTGCGGTCCGACCGGAAAGTCTGAGCCGGGCGTTTCCCGTGACAGCCCAGATGCGTTAGAATCTCCGGGAAGCGATTCCCGGAGACCTCATGGCTGATCCTGCCCTCAAGCAAGACAATACGCTGTTCGACGTGCAGAGATCGGCCACGGGCCGGTTCTGGACGCTTGCGTCTGTGGATGAGGCCCTGGTGCGCCGCCTTCAGCCCAGCGTGGGTGGATCGGACTTGCTGGCCCGTTTGCTGGCCACGCGCGATGTCACCCCGGAAGAGGCCCCTGCCTATCTGTCTCCCACCCTGCGGGAGACATTCCCGGACCCTTCCAGCTTTTCCGACATGGACAAGGCGGCGGAAATTGTCCTCGACGCCATCCTTGAGAAGAAGCGCGTCACGGTCTTTGCAGATTACGATGTCGATGGCGGCACCAGCTCCGCCATCCTGGCACGATACTTCCGGGCATGGGGCGAAGACTTGGGCCTCTACGTGCCTGATCGGCTGGAGGAGGGCTACGGCCCGTCGCCAGCCGCTTTCCGGCACCTGAAGGAGAAGGGCGCCGAACTCGTCATCACGGTGGATTGTGGCGCGGCGGCAGTTAGCGCGCTGGAAGAGGCCGAAACGATTGGTCTGCCCATTGTCGTGATCGATCACCATTTGATGGCCGGGCATCATCCGCCCGCAGCGGCGCTCGTCAACCCAAACCGGCCGGACTGTAATTCCGGATGCGGACATCTTGCTGCGGCAGGTGTCGTGTTTGTCTTTGCGGCGGCGCTGAACCGTCTGGCGCGGGAGCGCGGCATCGCGCCGCCAGATGGCCTGCCGGACATCATGTCCTTTCTGGACCTCGCCGCGCTCGGAACCTTGTGCGACATGTCTCCCTTGCGTGGCGTGAACCGCGCCTTTGTCAGGCAGGGGCTCAGCATTCTGTCGCGCGGCCAGAATGAAGGCCTGCGCGCATTGGCGGAAGTCTCCGGTATCAGCAAGATGGACAGCGTATATCATGCGACGTTCATGCTTGGCCCCCGCCTAAATGCGGGCGGGCGGGTCGGCGATCCATGGATTGCGGCGAAACTTCTGGCTACGGATGATCGCGCCGAAGCGATTGCCCTCGCAGAGCGCCTGCATGCGCTCAATGATGAGCGCAAGGCCGTCGAGGCGGCGATCCTTGATCAGGCCACCGCACAGGCCGAACAGGCCCTGCAGCGTAACCCGGATCGCGGTATCCTGGTCGCGGGTGGCGAAGGCTGGCATCCCGGCGTAATCGGCATCGTGGCCGGACGCCTGAAGGAACGGTTCCATCTGCCCTGCATCGTCATTGGCTGGGGGCAGGGGCTGGGCCCCGTCGCCAAGGGGTCCGGCCGGTCCGTGACCGGGGTGAATATTGGGGACGCGATTTCCGCCGCCGCGCGCGAAGGAATCATTCTCTCTGGCGGGGGCCATGCAATGGCGGGCGGACTGAGTCTCGAACCCGAACAGATCCCCGCCTTTGATGAGTGGATGGTGAGCCATATGGCGCAATTCACAGCGGAACGGGCTGCGGCATTGGAGCTGCCGGTGGATGCGGTTCTGTCGCCGGGTGCGGCGTCTCCGGCGCTGGTGGACCAGATCGCCGGTATCGGGCCGTTTGGGGTTGGCTCTCCCGAGCCTGTCTTTGCGCTGCAATCCGTGCACGTCACCGGCGTTCGGCAGGTGGGCGCAAACCATTTGAAGTTCACTGCCGAGGATTCCAGCGGCCGTCTGGATTGCATCGCCTGGCGCAGCGCCGACCAGCCTCTGGGCGAGGTGATCCGTCCCAATGCGCGGCTGCATGTGATTGGAAAATTGAAAGCGGATGAGTGGAATGGCCGGCGCCGGGTGCAACTGGATGTAAGTGATGCAGCTGAAGCATGATTTATCTGCAGAAACCCCGTTTAAACCGCTTTACGAGTCCAAGATGAGCAGCTATATCGCCTGTCTTCGAGCCGGTGCGGTCCCTTCGTCTATCGGTTAGGACGCCAGGTTTTCAACCTGGAAAGAGGGGTTCGATTCCCCTAGGGACTGCCACGGCTTGAATTCCATTGAAAAACAATGTGTTACGCGATGCAAAATCGCTGATTTTCAACACACTTTTCAACACGATTCAGTGTCGCTAGAACGCATCTCCCCGGGGGTCATTTGATCGTCGGAAGGGTTCATTATGCGTGCGAGAAGGTATCGATCTATGAGTTATGTTTATGAGAGATCCAATGGACTCTTTGAGATCAGGTATCCGATCCCTTCAGATGTCGTGAGCTACTTTCCAAAACCAAATAGCAAGGGGTTCAGAACTCATATTATCAAGTCACTTTCGACGCGGGATCAGAACGATGCCAACAAAGCAGCCATTGATTGCATCAAGGAGTTTGAAGGTGCGTTTTCCGTTCTGAGAGAAGGCGTCGCTTCCAATGATTTTAAAGCTTTTTGCCGAGTGGCTTATGAACAGGAAACTGCAATCATCACGGAAAGCTTCCTGAGCACGGAGACAGGCAAGAGCGGTCGCCTCGATCAACGCTTAGGGGATCTTCGGAGCGCCCTGACAACTACCGATACTGAGCAACTTGAAGCGCTAGTTGGGTGGCTCGTCGATCACTATTTGGATGTGACCACCAGCAAAAGTGCGTCCGTTCCAAGGGATACACCCATTCGCAATGCGATGCTCAAAGCTGCAGCCGGTGTGCTGTCGGATGCGTACACCCACGGTTTGGCTGAGATTCGCGGCTTAGCAAGACCTCCTCAACCAAAGTCTCCATTTTTGAAGGTTGAGCCAACAGTATTGCCCGCACTTGGAGACAATACACCTTTAACGCCGGAGGGGCGTAAATCTCTGGAGCAATATTGGAAGGTCTACGAACAGGTCAAACAGGATTCGTCGACACCTGTGAAAGCAAAGACTTTGGAGCGTAGACGGGTTGCGTGGACCGAGTTTCATGAACTCACCGGTTCGTCTCTTCCGATATTTAAGGTGCAGAAATCTCACATCTGGGCGTATCGAGATGCCCTGAAAAGAGCACCAGCCAGGTCGGGTTCCATATCTGAGCTCAGACGGTTAAGTTTTCCGGAGAAGCTAGAAAAAGCCCGCAATGGCAGTCATTATGCCAAGTTGGACCCAGGAACCATTAAAGACCGGCTCAGGCAAATCCAAGCTGTTCTTCAGCTGGCCGTAATTCGAGGACACTTAGTGAGCAATCCTGCGGTGGGGGTCACCGAATCGAGCTCAGTTACCAGACCGAGCAGAAGAGCCTACACCACCAAAGAGCTAAATGTAATATTCACGTCGGACCCGTTCGACAGGGCGTGGCCGTTGGAAGATCAGAACGATATATTTTGGCTACCATTGATGGGCTTGTTCATGGGCGCTCGCTTGAGTGAGTTGTACCTCCGAATGGAAGACGTGTTCGAAGACCACGAACATCCTCATGTTTCATTGGTGAGTTATGACGAGCGATCATTGAAGAACAGATCGTCGGAGCGGTTCATTCCAATTCACCCCCGCCTGATTGAACTCGGGTTTCTGGATTACTGCAGACTGATGCGAAAAAGGGGAAACGAGTTGTTTCCGAATTGGGAGTTTCGGGCAGATCAGAAGCCATCCGAAGGTGCCGCCAGACGCAGCTTCAACAGGCGTCTAAAGAAGCTTTTCCCCGAGCGTGAGTATCCGGCCGATACTCATACATTCCGTCATACTTTCGAGAACGCTTTGAGCGCTACTATGATTCCGGAAAGGATTGCCAAGAGACTGGCAGGGCGCTCGTTGGGTGGAAGCGTCGACAACTACAATCGCCAGCTTCAGCTTCCAGACTTAACAAAAGCGATATCGCAGATTTCGTTCGAGGGCATTTCATTGGATCACCTTAAAGCCTGATCCGGAGCATTTGGCTGAGAGTCCCTTCCTCTCCGCCAGCTCACTGAGTTATCTGTTAAGCCTCTGATATCACAAGAAAAAATACAAGTCCCCGTCAATGCTACATTCTGTTTGTGTGACAAGTTGTGTGACGTGTGTGTGACTGACTTTAGCACCAAAGTTTATGCGACGGGGCCGTGATTACTGGTTCATCGTGTTGTCAGTCGGAAATAGTCAACGACCATTTTATCCCGACACCGGACATTAGACGACGGGAAATATTATTTAAAACTGGTCTTCGCTAATCAGGTCCGCAATAAATGCACATGGCTCTCGATCACTTTGTTTCTCAAGTGTACTTGCGCAAATTTCTCGCCCCCGAACTGGGCAACCGAATGTACGCGATGCGCAAGTTGGATCTCGCAACGTTCACCCCCAGAACCCGAGATGTGTGTCGCACCGAAGATGGCAATACGAATCAGTATCTCGTGGATGAGCGGATTATCGAAGACTTTCTCATGGATGTGGAGCCGCGATTTAATGAGTCAGTAGAGATGTTTGCAGATGACGTACCGCTACCCGAGCACATCTATTCTGTCGCTGGGATTATCAGCTATTTTCTCACGTGTTCGCCAGCAGCAATGAGAGTTAATTCAGAGCCAATTCGAGCGATGTTGGTTGAAGCCGCGAGAGCGATAGACCAAGAAAATGAGCCTCCTCAGCCACCTGAGGAAATGGGAGAGGGACATCTCGCCGACCTGCTTGAAGACGGTCGGGTCGAGATGCGGATTGATCCACGATATCCTGGAGCGATCGGGATCGCGAATATTACCGGCCGAGTATCAAAATTCGGAAACTCTAAATGGGATATACTGTTTAACGGCAATCAAGGGTGTGAGTTTTTCACGAGTGATTATCCTGTCGCGATTCAGCAGACCCATGATCCTCGCGTGCTGGCACGGATAGTGCCACTCACCCCGAACATTGCAGTTCGCATTATACCCGATTTAGCGCAGCGAGACGCACCTATCGACTTCAATTTTCCCAACTTTCGATATCGAAAGATCGATATTGGCGCGGGCGAAGCAAGGTCGATCAACAGGTTGCTAGTGCGATGCGCTGAGGATGTTGTGTTTGCTCCCGACTGGCGAGATTGGCGGCCAAATTTCGTGAAGCGAAATAGGAGTTATCGAGTCGATAATGTGACTCAAAGACTTCCAATTCGCGATGGAACCGTCATCCACAATCGCTCAGAGATCGTGCCGCACGATTATCGAAACACCTAGGAGAAGGCCGGCCTATAGATATGGGTGTTCCTCGAACGGATACTGATCAAGGCTCCATAGCTCGAACTGAGTTTCGCATCGTCCCGAGCATTTCTGCAATTCGCCCAATATCCGTTCTTTCTTGCTGTCTGTTAGATTTTCCATGATTGCAATCACCGCTCGTTCAGGTTGGACGCGTGCGATCAAGTCTACAAAATCATGACGAGGCTTTTCACCAAAGTTGGACGCGGAACTTTTCACTTCGATAATATAGCTGAGGCCATCGATCACAGCGGTGATATCAATGTCCGAATAGGGGCGCTTTTTGTCTTCCTCGCCCACCCACACTTCAGTAGGCTCGAGGAAGAAAAAGGAACTGTTCGATCGGTCGCGGCAAATCTTAAGTGCCCAAACTACCGCGTGGACGCCTTGGTCGCGAATGCTCTGGAGAATAAAATCATTGAGCTTGAATTCCCAGTCAAGCTCAAGCGGAATAGAGATACCTTCTTGGCAAACCTCGCATGCGAGATCACTGTCAAACTTAGAGATTGAAATCCAGTTTTTATGTCGACAGCTTCGGCACGGAAGTGTGACGCCCTGGAACAATACTTCTTCGCTGACCAAATCCAAAACGGCATTATTTAGAGCGTCTCGTTCGTGACGTTCCCGAACAGATTTTTCTTCTCTCGGTTCGTCGCCGACCAGCTCACCGCGTTCTCGTGCGCGCTTCCAAAATTCGCTGCGGTATTCAGTCCATTCTTCGGAAAGAGTTTTGAAATTGATCGTTTGCCAAGGTGATCGATACGACCTTGCATAGCGTACAGCAGTGTTTGCTATTTCGTCTAGCTGCTCTTCTATTGGCTTTTCTGTTCTTCCGAGAGTTTTTGCTAGGCGCTCTCTCACCCTTTTTGTGGCTTCGGGGCTAACCTTAGAAGAAGCGCCCCATCGATCCAACTGAGACACCCAGAACTCATGGAGCAGGAATCCTATTGCGGCGTCCAATCCGCCAGCAAAGTTCAATAGGCCGTGAACGTAATCCCCCTGATCTGATCTTATGATGCGATAAAATGGCGAAGAGACAACTGGGGAATCGCGTTTTGCAGGGGAGTAAACCAAATCGCGGGTGAGCGCATGCCTAAACAAATCGCGGTCCGAAGGCATCGAAATTTCTGACACAGAGTTCCCAACTGATGAAAATGTAGTGAGCAGACCATGACGACTGATGCGTCGTTTGTCGCTGGCAACTCTCCCAAAAATGTCAGCCGTTTTTTTACTAATGCCAATCGCGTCGGACATTCTCAGGCGCCTTGAAAACCGCCATACGTGGCGAACGTTGGAGTACCTGGAATGATCTAGAACTCGCGACAGCTCAAAATCGACGGCCCAGTTACCGCTTGTAAACCGCTCCATCCGACTTGCTCTAGATAAGTGTTGGGGAGTGCTCAGTGGCGGTAGCGCCAACTCTCCATCCCAATAGAACTGATCCCAGCCGCTCAGTCGAATTCCCATATTGGGTGCATCGAATTCGTAGTGCTCCAATTCTCGCGGAGTTGGTGCAACTTCCACGGGGTCGTGGGGAGTATAAACTCTGTAATATGCGCGGGGCTGTCCTCCACGAAATCGCTCCGCGGCATGCTCCAATTGCTTTTCTGTTAGCGACGTCGATCTAATCGCGACGTTGCTGTTACCGTTTTGGCCAATCCTGTTATGTGTCTCAGCGTACACTTTTATCGCGTTCACGATTGTATCGGACTCTAGATCTTCGGCAGCAAGCCGAAGGCCATTCAAGGCGGTCTCTCGCCAAGTCGGAGAGAAGTGTCCAATGTTCCAATGAAGCAAACGATCAGAGGGCGTATCGCCTATTACCAACTGGAAATAGTCAGCAGTCTCACGTTCTCGAAGCTCGAACCGCGGCGTGTTGAGGGCCGTAATCTGGGGCAATCCCATCATCGGATTCTCGAGCATATGACGCCAGGCGTCTTCAACGCTATGCACAAACACGCCGTCAGGTTTGCGAAAGAATTTCGTATCTTGGAATTTTTGCTCGTCGCACAGAGTGACGAGTTCCGTGACCATGAGGTCGTCGACGGGTAAAGGAAATTGTTGGAACACCTGCGAGTAGTCACCAAAACTATCAAGTAGGCTCTCTGGCTTATACTCCAGCATCCAAGCCGCAAATAATCTAACCGGCGGCGTTCCCATCAATGGAGACGGGGCGATATACTGAAGAGTTGACAGGCTACTGAGTGGAACTGTTTGGAACGAATACTGGAGAGAACGTAATTCATCCGGGTTGCGGTCTGCTTCAAGTAGTTCCGCAGGGTTAAAATCGCGAATAATCTTCAACCGGAGCGCATCACTCAGTGTCACGAAAGAGTAGATTAGGTCGGCATCAAAGCTGCCGAGCCAATTCCAATAACGCTCACTGATTTTCCCGTCCTCAATAGGAATTATTGGCGAATATCGACCAGCCCATATTCCGAGCGCATAGTTTCTCGCGATATTTAGCGCGGTATGAGCACCCTCCACTTCAATATCAAGAAGGAAGGCGACTCTAATTGGCCGCGATCTGATGCGTCCAAAGACGTCAGGCTTTTCCCATTGATTTCGCATTGAACTTATTTGTCCTCGCTAAACAAAATATGCCTAAGAACCCCATTCTCGTGCAGTGCACCAGTTGAGACAATAGGACTTCGTTGGACAATAATATCAGCGGGGCAACATTGCCGAGTTAGAAATGGTCTGCCTCCCGAAAAGTGGTCCGTTATTTGAGTTAGTTCCGGCTTCAGATATGGAGCTGAGACATGGGCAAGAGAGCCAAGCCTGAAGAGATTATTGCGAAACTGCGGGAGGTGGAGGTTCGCCTCGCTCGCGGTGAAACTGCAGCTTCGGCGGCGCGCGCCGTCGGTGTGACCGAACAGACCTACTACCGCTGGCGCAAAGAGTATGGCGGCCTGCAGGTCGACCAAGCCAAGCGCATGAAAGATATGGAGAAGGAAAACGCCCGGCTTCGGCGCGCAGTCTCTGATCTCACGCTGGACAACCAGATCCTTCAGGAAGTCGTGCGGGGAAAGTTCTAAGCCCTTCGCGTCGTCGTGCTGCAGTCGATCACGTGGTGGAAGAGCTTGGCGTCTCCGAACGCCGGGCTTGCCGTGTGATCGGCCAGCACCGTTCGACCCAGCGCAAGCAGCCCATACGGCGAGATGATGAGGACGCCCTGACATCGGCGATTATCCGCCTGGCCGAACGGTTCGGCCGGTATGGCTATCGCCGGATCACGGCGCTCCTCAGAAATGATGGCTGGCATGTGAACGAGAAGCGGGTTTACCGCATCTGGCGACGGGAGGGGCTGAAAGTGCCGATGAAACAACCAAAACGCGGTCGTCTCTGGCTGAATGATGGCTCGTGTGTGCGGCTGAGGCCGGCGCACAAAGGCCATGTCTGGTCCTATGACTTCGTGCAGGACCGCACCCATGATGGACGTGTGTTCCGCATGCTGTGTGTGGTCGACGAGTTTACACGGGAGTGCCTCGCCATCCGAGTCGAGCGAAAGCTGAACTCACGGGATGTCCTCGACACGCTGGGTGAGCTGTTCGTTCGGCATGGGCCGCCGGAACACATACGCTCTGACAATGGCCCTGAGTTCATTGCAACAGCCCTCCGTGACTGGCTTGAACGGATCGGAGTGAAAACGCTGTACATTACACCGGGATCACCCTGGGAAAATGGCTACTGCGAGAGCTTCAACTCCAAGCTCCGCGACGAGCTTCTGGCGAGGGAAATTTTCTTCGATCTGCGAGAGGCGAAAATCCTGATCGAAGCCTGGCGACATCACTACAACACCGCCCGTCCGCACTCTTCGCTCAGCTATAAGCCCCCCGCCCCAAAAGCCGTCTTGCCCGCAGCGTTCATGCCGCCTTACTATGGGGAGGTGGCAGCATCAACGCTGCTACTTTGAAACCGCCGGGCTAATAAATCTGGTGGATCACCCCTGTGGGGCAGGGCAGAAATCGATGGCACCAAGATAGCGTTTGAAGTCAGTCTAAATGTTATGTCCGCTTTTGCGCCCCTCTCAGACATAAGAAGTACCCGCACCTAAGGCCGGTTTTTAATTTCACGATCTGTGGCTCAGATGCGACCACCCCTCCAATAGGGAAGTTGGGTAAACGAATTTTCCCCCGCGACTAAGACCCAACTATCTCCAAGTCGGTCGAGGAATAATCAAAATTGACGAAAGCGCTGTAAACATTGGTGATCTGGACGATTTTTAACGCTTGCATCATTCATTCCATGGGTATTTGGAAAAAAGTGCCGAGCAAAAGTGTTGGAGCTCACACATGCACAAACGTGGAATGGTCTATCGAGCGAAAAATACTGTACTTAGAAATTTACCCGTCGGCTGGTACTCCGAGCAGAAGCAACTCTGACAGCGTCCGGCGCTAGGGTGAGATTGTTCAGTTAGATCAATCGGACCTCACCTAGCTGGCTCCATTGTGCTGTGCCGAGTCCGTAGAGCGCGTTCGACTATCTTCTGTTGAGAGATCCGCCCAAATCTCAAAACCACGCTGTGCGAGTCTCTCAGAGCGCTGTAGCTGTTGCTTCGCGCTCCGACCTTAGTTGTCATCCAAGACTTGAAGTGCATCGTTCGGGAGTGGGCGCTGTAGGTGCAAGCTGTCTTCACCTCCGCCAAGCCATTCGAGGCATTCGTCTGGCTCATGCAGTATGACAGGCATGGCCTTTTCGTGGATGGGACGCACCACGTCATTCGCATCGGTCGTGAGGAACGCATACAGCTCCCAATCACGCTCCTCGCGCGCGCGTCGGGATTTACCTGGCTGCTCAGCCAGTCGTTCCCCGTGCCAGGGGCGCCAGATCCCAGCAAAGAACGCGATCGGGGTGTCTGGCACTGCGAACCATGTCGAGTCCCTGACTGGTTCTGCGAACGCTGTGAAGGGGACAAGGCAACGATACTCCGGTGACATCAGCCATTCTCGGTTCACGTCTCGCCACCAGCGACTTTCCAGATTGCGGATATTGGTGATGGGCTGGCGCTGGTTCGGGATCGGCGGAAACCCCCACCGTACCATTGCCAGTTCACAACCACCGCTTTCGTGATTGCGGATGATCGGAGCATCCTGATCGGGGTAGACATTCTGCTGGGGGGATAGATTGTCTGTCGCCGGTGTGGTCACAAGCTCGCGTTCCAGCAATCGCATGAATGCACGCATCTCCGAGACGGAGCCCCACTGGGCATATCTGTTACACATAAAAGCAGTGAAATTCGTCTTGTGGGGAATAGCAAGCGCTTGACGCGTGTTCCTGTTTCGTTCTCTTTGTCGTGTTTTCCAGAAGGGAGACATGAAGATGCGAAAACCCGAGACGATCGAGAGCCTGTACTTAGACTTTGACGGCTTCTTTGCCTCGGTCATGCAGCAGGCCATGCCCGCCCTGCGAGGCCGGCCGGTCGGGGTGATCCCGTTCGAGAGCGATGCGGCCGATAGCACCGTCGTCATTGCCTGTTCCAAGGAAGCCAAGGCGATGGGGTGCCAGAATGTTATGCCCGTGCCGGAAGCACGCCGGATCTGTCCCGATATCGTGCTGGTGATGCAGCGCCCGGATCTGTTTCGTAGAGCGCACAACACGCTGCTGAACGAGATTGCCTGTGAGATACCGATAGAGACCGTCAAATCCATTGATGAACTTTGTTGTCGTCTGGATCCTGGGGACATGCGGGCACCGGAAGACCTGGCGGATCGATTGAAGCAACGCATCTCTGAGAATGTCGGTCCGTATATCACCTGCTCGATCGGGTTTGCGGCGAACCGGCTCCTGGCAAAGACCGCCTGCAAGATGGACAAGCCGAATGGCACGACGATCTGGCATCCAAACGACATGCCCGCGCCCTTGCTCAAAGTACCACTGGAAGACATTTCCGGGATCGGCGCTCGCTTACAAGTGCGATTGGAGCGAGCCGGTATCACCACAATGCAGGAATTGTTGGCTACGCAGCCCAAGCAACTCCGCAGTCTCTGGGGGAACGTCAATGGCGAGCGCATGTGGTACGCGCTTCACGGCTATGATGTCAAATCTGTGCCAACCTCTCGCGGCATGTACGGGCATGGACGCGTGCTCTCGCCGGGTTGGCGGACGCCGGACAAGGCAGAGGGGTGTTCACGTCTGTTGTTGATGAAGGCGGCGCGCCGGATGCGTAGGGAAGGGTACTATGCTCGCCGCTTATACCTGTGGCTCGACATTCGCGGAGGAGGCTGGTTTGGAGAACATACACTTCCGAGTGTCCACGATGATCACGCTTGTCTGGCCGCGCTCAAGAAGATCTGGGAGCGCGCCCGGAGACAGATTGGGCGCAGGCCGAATATCATCCGTGTAGGTGTGACCCTGCTTGATCTGGTCCCCGCCAAAAATCGCCAACTAGACCTGCTCACAGATGATGATCAAGAATGCCAGCGGTGGGAGACGCTTACCCATACAATTGACCGGCTGAACACGCAGTTTGGAAAACGGGTGGTCACTCTGGGGGAATGGACGCCGCCTCCGGGAGGGTTCACCGGCGGCAAGATTGCATTCACACGCATCCCCAGCGCGGAGGATTTCTGGTGAGCTGGCTGACGGACATGCGGTTGAAGGATCTGGACGAAAGCCAGTTTCTCGAAGCAACTTGTATTAGGTGCTTGCACACGTGGCTGCAAAGCCCAACGCACCTGCTTATCAAAGTGGACCACCGGGATGTGTATCTGGATGAAGTTGCCAGGCATCTTGCATGTCCACGCTCGGGGTGTCGGCATATTGGTGTCCGCTTGGCGCTTGTTCGCAATGATGACACGAGCGGCTTTGTCGGCGGGATGCCGTGATCTATTCGCAATCGTCCACATGAGACCTTTGAAGGTCGAAGTACGGGTATTTCTCGACGGTTTGAGCCGAAGATATTGGATGCACCCGGGTGGAGGAGGGCGGCGATCCCTAAGACTTCTCTACTTTGCTTCGACTGCGCTCTCAGGAGTCCGTGGAGTGCGTTTCACCTTTCAGTGCTGGATTGCGTCCTGAAGTAGTCAAACGCGCTCTGGTGACTCTCTCTGAGCTTCTACTCCAAGCTTCGTAACGAACTCCCCGCCCGTGAAATCATCGATGGCTTGCGCGGCTGATCGAGAACTGGAGACTGTTCTGTAATCTCGCCAGACCGCACTAACCCTTAAGCCGCAAACCGCCCGCGCCCAGAACCATCTTGCCTGCGACCGTCATGCCGCCTCATAGGTGCGAGGCGGCATGACGTGGTCACTGGAGTTCATAGAAGCTGGCTGACGGCGCCTGTCCGGCGGCATGGAGCGCCAAGCGACGTGCAGTTAAGGAAGCGGCCGAAAGCGCGAGATGGGCATCGGAAGGGATTTGTTCCCGCCCCAACCCTGGAACACCGCATTTTCAAAAAATGCGTGGCCTGGGATGGGGAGTTCGGCGGTGGAATGAGTGACACTCCGCAACAGAGGAAGGAGCGAAATGGCATATGTGACCGCCGCTACGAATATGTCCATGTATCTTCATTTTACTTTAGCATTCTACGCCTATCGTGCGGAGGGTTCAGGGAGAGTCCTTTGCGCGCATCAATTTTCTATTTTGTCGCCTGCGCAGCTGCGCTTGCGGTTCCCGTGACCGCACGGGCGGAAACGGAGTCGACGGCGACTTCGACCATTACTATCACTATTCCTCCCCTTGCTGAGGCAATGGAGGCCGAAGCATCCGGCGCGACTGGTGCCTGGACGGTGTCTTCACAAGGCCAGGGATTTATGGTGGGCGTGATTTCAACAAGGAATGCTGGCGGCGATGAAACCAAGCAGCTTTCTGTTCTGAGTGGAGAGCTCAGTCGGGTGGATGTGCACCTGACTTCCGATGGTGTGGCTACAGGTTTGGAAGGCCGCATTGACGAAGCGGACGGCGCGTTGACAACATACGTCTATCCCTTGCCAGCCAGCGTCCTGCGGGGTGCAAAAGCGGACACACAAATACTATTCTCGGCGATCTAGATCACGCTCGTAGTTCGCGTTGAGAGACCGCTTGTGAGACCCTGATT
>Ga0181370_1000141_pt1 | contig 13245 bp, 8 predicted proteins | sample LowvirmetaG_7_FD_130091 | JGI IMG/M metagenome (GOLD analysis project Ga0181370, IMG submission 130091) | Marine viral communities from the Subarctic Pacific Ocean - Lowphox_06 viral metaG | ecosystem: Environmental > Aquatic > Marine > Oceanic | place: Subarctic Pacific Ocean | collected 2015-12-04
AGATGCGAAGCGCGCGGCCAGTGGTGCGTATTGCGCACCTGTGCGTGCATCCTAGGCCCCTTCGCCGATGCGGGCGGGACATGGTCAAGTTGGAGCTGCGGAAAAGGCTACACGCTTGTCCGACGTTTGCGCATCCTGACAGCGCATCGATACAAACGAACTGGGGAACGAGCGTTCATGAAATTCACATCCATGGTTTTGGGCGTACTGGGGTTTGCGCTGGCAGCGGGTTGCGTTTCCAGCGCCCAGGAATGGGATATTACCAATACGGGCCAGCCTCACCGCGATGTGGAATTCACCCTGACGGAGGGAACGTGGATCAGTGTGGCCGTGAGTCCATCAGGTGACACGATCGTCTTCGACGTATTGGGCGACATATTTTCCATGCCTGCCACGGGCGGCGAAGCACATCTCCTTCATGGTGGTCCGGCGATCCAGCACTCTCCCGTGTTCAGCCCGGACGGGTCGCGCATTGCCTATATCAGCGACCAGGACGGAGCCGACAATATATGGACGTCCGACCCGGATGGCGGCAACCCGATACAAGTTTCCTTCGAAAGCTCTCTTGCGCTGGTGGACCCTGCCTGGAGCGCGGACGGTCTCACACTTGCTGCGGCTCGCATGTTCGACACAGCAGACCGGCTTCACGCCTCCGAGCTTGTGACCTATCCAGCGGGCAGAGGACATGCCGAAGTAATCGTCTCCATGCCAACAAATGGGGAGAATGTGCATGATGCGATCTACTCGCCCGATGGAGCGAGCCTCTACTTCGTTGAGAAAGTGACACCGCCCCATGCGTCCACCGTGTATGTGGACGCCAATCACAAGAATTTCGCGATCCGTAGAAAATCTCTGGAAACTGGAGATATTGAGACGGTTGTAGGGGGATTCGGGGGCGCGCTGGCGCCATCGATTTCTCCCGATGGCAGCAAGATGGCGTTTGTTCGGCGCGTCAAAGACCAGACGATGCTCTTTATCTATGATTTCGCGACGCGGGATCAGGTTCCAATATTCGACGGGCTCGACCGGGACGGGCAGGCGGATTTCCTGGGACAGGGGACCTACTATCCGAGATTCTCCTGGTTTCCTGATGGCAAGTCGATCGCCATCTGGGCTAGCGGAAAGATCCAACGTGTCGATGTTGAAAGTGGGCAAGCGGATGAGATTCCATTTTCGCTGACGGCGCGGCACCAGCTGACGGATCCGGCGCGATTCACTCAGGACCTCGCCCCTGACACGGTGCAGGTGAAGGCGATTTCTCGGCTTGCCCTGTCACCGGATGAGCAGACACTGGTATTCAGTGCGCTCGGTCAGATATGGCAGCTGGACCGTTCGGATAATGGATTGGCCAAATTGTCTGCCACGGAGTCCTCTCAGTCTGATGCGACTTTCTCGCCGGATGGTTCGAAGGTGGCATTCATTGAATGGGATGATGCGCTGGGCGGCGCATTGAAAGTCAGATCTGCCAGCGGAACCACAGCCACCCTGTTCACGTCGTCCGGCATAGTCCGTGAGCCAGTGTTCTCGCAGGATGGATCGATAATCATGTTTCAGATCGCGGCGGGGGACGACTGCCTTGGCGGATACAAGGCGGATCCGGGCGTATACTGGATTCCGGCAGACGGCGGACAAGCCACCTCCCTCGGCGTAGCCGGTGGCAATCCGAGATTCTCTCCTGACGGCGAGCGCGTCTACTTCACAACAGAGGGCTATTTCGACGAAACACTCATCACCACGCTGGAAAGCATAGCGCTGGATGGTACCGATCACCGGGTTCACCTGCGGACGCAGGATTCCGACACAAGCGAATTGAAGCTTAGCCCTGATCTCAACTGGATCGCTTACCGGCATTTCCAATCCTATCATATTGCTCCGTTCGACGCCGATGCTGACATGTCCATTCTTGATGCGGAGAGCGGCGAGCAGGTGGATGCAGCAGGCGGCTATGAGCTTGTCTGGGCTCAGGATTCCGGAAGTGTCTTCTGGACACTTGGGCCGGATGTGTTTCGCGCCGATGTGAGTGAACTGGCACGCGGCCGCCGTCTTTTCTCCAGCGTGGACCTGCGTGTTCCCGCGGACCGGCCTGAGGGAAAGACGGCCTTCGTGGGCGGTCGCATCATAACCATGGATGAGGGTGGAATCATCGAGCATGGAACGCTTGTCGTGGATGGAAACCGGATCGTGGCCGTAGGGCCGGTTGGTGATGTGAGTGTGCCGGGTGATGCGCATGTTATTGACGCCTCCGGCAAAACGCTCATGCCTGGCCTGGTCGACATGCATGGCCATCTGGATACGTGTTACTATGCGTCGGCTGGTCTGCCGCCCCAACAACAGGCATCCCGCTATGCGGCACTGTCCTTTGGTGTGACCACCAATTATGATCCCTACACGTCAGAGCTCCCGACATATGGGGCCGCCGAGATGACCTTGGCAGGTGAGATGGTGGGGCCGCGCAGTATTGCCGTGGGAAGCGTGATTTTCGGGCGCAAGCGCAAGTACGACCCGGTCTATGTTCCGATCAATTCCTATGAAGACGCCGAAACCGTGATGAATCGCAAAACCGCCCTGGGAGGGACGGTCATCAAGAGCTATCGCCAGATCCAGCGCAAGCAGAGACAGATGTTGATCAAAGCCGGGCGCGAGAAGGGGATCATGGTGGACGTCGAGGGCGAAAGCCACTTCTTCAATGGCATCACTGCAATCCTCGATGGCAACATGAACCTTCAACACAATGTGCCGGTTGAGGCGCTTTATGATGATTTCATTCAGCTGATGGCAAAGTCGGACGTAGCTCATACGCCGACGCTCATTGTGCTGTTCGGAGAATTGATGGGAGAGAATTATCTCTACAATTCGTCCCGGCTCTGGGAAGATCCGCGGGTGGACGCCTATGTTCAGACCACGACGAGCTCCTATAGCCCGCTGGCGGTTCCCACTGGAGCGCCCCCATATGTGCGCGGCATGACCGGCCTGCAGGCCGCCGATGAAATCTGGGATATCGGCTTTCGGGCCGCTGCACGTTCTATGAAGGCGCTGAACGATGCTGGCGGACGGGTTAATGCCGGCTCACATGGGCAAGTGTATGGTCTTGCGATGCATTGGGAGCTTCAATTGCTGGCCGAAGGCGGCATGAGCAATCTGGATGTGCTGAAGGCGGGCACGATTAACGGCGCGACCACGTTGGAACTCCAGGACCAGATTGGGTCTCTCAAGGTTGGCAAGCTTGCAGATGTTCTGGTGCTGGACCGCAATCCCCTGACAGATATCCGCAATACGGAGACGGTCTCGCAAACCATGGTGAATGGCCGTCTCTATGACTCCGTGACGATGGATGAAGTTGGCAATCATGATCATCCCCGCCGTCCATTCTACTGGGAAGTCAATGACGTGCCAAAGCACATCAACTGGAAGCCCGCATGGGGCAAGTAATGGTTCACAATTCTACTGATTTCAAAATGAGGCTTGCCGTATGAGTGACGTGTCAGGAACACAGGCGCAGGACACCCCCGCGATTGCTGGCAAACGCGCGGCTGACGACAAGGTGTTCTTCGGACACCCGCGCGGTTTGGCCTATATCGTGTTCACAGAAGCATGGGAGCGGTTCTCCTTTTACGGAATGCAGGCCCTGCTCATCCTGTATATGGCGACGTATCTGTTTCTTCCGGAACACTCGGGCAATGTTGCTGCGTTTGAACCGTTTCGAGGTGTTTTCGAGTCCGTCTTCGGCCCACTCAGTGTGCAGGCCCTGGCTTCGCAGGTGTTTGGTGCCTATGTCGGGCTGGTCTATTTTGCGCCTGTGCTCGGGGGGCTGATCGGAGATCGCCTTCTTGGACGGACCAAGGCCGTCTTGCTGGGCGCTCTGTTCATGGCTGCGGGCCACTTCCTGATGGCATTCGAGGCGAGCTTCCTGTTGGCTTTGGCGACGTTGATTGTCGGATCTGGATTGCTGAAGGGGAATCTCGCGGCACAAGTCGGCGGCCTCTACGAAAAATCCGACAAAAGACGGGATTCCGGATATTCGATCTATGTCTTCAGCATCAATGTCGGTGCCTTCATTGCCCCCCTCATATGCGGAACACTGGGTGAAGTGTATGGATGGCATTACGGGTTCGGCGCGGCCGGCATCGGCATGCTGGTAGGATTGGCCGTCTATTTGTCAGGACGCGCCTATCTTCCGGTAGACGCTGTTTCCAAGAGTGAAGACCGCCCAAAATTGCAAAAAGGGGATGGTGTGGTCATTTCGGCGATTCTGGTCATGCTGGCCCTGACCTCGCTCTACTGGACGGCCCAGAGCCAAGTCTGGAATGCCTATCCGCTCTGGCTGAGATCGGATGTGGCGCGGTCTGTCTTCGGACTGGATGTCCCGGTAACCTGGTTCCAGTCACTGGATTCCCTCGCGGTCCTGCTGCTGGCGCCTCTGGTACTCTGGTATTGGCGCTACCAATCACGCCGAAATGCAGAACCGGGAGACCTGATCAAGCTGGCACTGGGGTGTGCTGTATTTTCCATCGCATTTTTGCTGCTTGGAGTCGGCGATATCCTGTCTGCGGACAAGCCTGTAGCGCTCATCTGGCCGGTAATCTTTCATTTTGTCTGCGCGATCGGTTTTCTCTATGTCGGACCAATTGCACTGGCGTTGACTTCCCGGGCTGCGCCGGAATCAGTGAATTCCATGATGGTGGGATCCTACTATCTCGCCATCTTCGTTGGGGGATTGTTCAGCGGCTGGCTAGCGCGCTTTTACGAGGAAATGTCGGCGTCCGGCTTTTGGCTCATGCATGCTGCGATTGTTGGGGCGGCCGCCATACTCCTTATCGTCTTGCGGCCAGTCCTCAGCCGGCTGATGCGTCTCGATACGGATCGCTCAGCCGACCCTGAGGAAGCCTTCCAACAGGAGATCCAGTAATGTTCACGCGATTACTCACAACGGTTTCAATTCCCGTTCTTTTAGGGGCGGCTGCGTGCACCGCCGAACCCAGTGGCGTTGAAGAGAAGAGTGCCGCTGTCGAAGTCTGTTCAGAGGATGATCCCGCTGACGCATGCGAATATGTGGGTCTGACTGGCCTGCAGACAGCAATTGATGCGTCCAGTCCGGGCGACCAAATTATGATGCAGGCGGGGACCTACCGGCCTGTATCCTATCGCGATGTACCATTTCAGGAACTTCAGGTACGCGGCGCTGTCGTGATTGGAGGCAAGACGCTGGAAATTGTGGCCGAGCCGGGAGCAAGGATTTCCGGAAGTGCGGATTTCCCATCGAGCGCCCTCGTGATTGAGGATTCCACCGTACAAATTACGGGTCTGACCATTTCGGGATTTCATTACGCAGAAGCCGAGGACGACATTTATGACGGACATGGCATTTTCACGATCAACAGCGATGTGACGCTGAACTCCGTCACGATTGAACGTGTTGCGAAGATGGCGCTGACAGGCCGGGAAGACGGTCGTATAACAGCGAAAAATCTGGTAATCGATCACTCCCATCTCGGCGTGTGGCTGGAGGAAACTGCGACTATCGACATGACGGATAGCCAGATCATCTTCAGTGAATCGGCTGCGGTGGCCGCCTATGGTAACGCTTCAGCGGTCGTTTCCGACAGTGTCGTAGAGAGCAATCAGGATGATGGTCTCTACACAGAAGACAACGCCAGGATTATAAGCCGTAATTCCGCATTGCTCGATAATTCGCCCTTTGGTGCGCGTGCGGCTGGCAACAGCCTCATCACGGTATGTGGTGGCAGTATTTCCGGCAATGCAGAAGCCTTCGGGGAAGAGGAAGCAGGGCGCGTCATTCATGATGATGGTGAGGCCTGCAAACCAGTTTAGCTCCCCATAGCCCTCGTCACAATAAAATCATCACAAGCGCCCGCTCGCACTTCGGCCTGCGGGCGCTTGTGATATTGTGTGCTGAAATATGCGTCGTCCCAACGCAAAAGGCCCGACCTCCTGGAGAGGTCGGGCCAGTCACGAGGGGCGTGATGACCGGGGTTTCGCAGGAAACGCCCGGTCATCAACTATCCATTACCCTAGAAATTGTACGCTGCGCTGATGCCGACAACACGGGGACGTGTGCGGTTGGCATTGGCCCAGGCCTGATAGGGGTCAATGGACTTGTTTTCGTCGGTGAGGTTGGTGGCAAAGACTTCCAGGTCAAAGTTCCCGAAGACGACGCCTGCGCGTGCATTGAGCAGGTTCAGGGCATCCGAGCTTTGGGGAAGCGCGGAAGGAAGGAAGCTGGACCGGTCGATATAAGTGACCTTGTCCCGATGGTTGAAATCAACGCGGACAAAGGCCGGATGGTCTGGTGTCAGATCGAAATCGTAATTGACACCCAGTGTATAGCTCAACTCAGGTGTATAATCGGTCGGATCGCCAACTTCGTTGACCTCATCGGTGTCTGCGGTTTCGACAATCTCGCTGTCGAGATAGGCTGCATTTGCTGACAGGGTGAGGCCTGAAGTTGGCTGATAGGCCAGGCCTGCCTCGATGCCTTTCACTTCGACCTTGCCGATATTGCTAGATTCTCCAAGGAATGCTCCATTCACTTCGGTCAGGCGACGACGCACCATATCCTTGTACTCGGTGAAGAAGGCCGCAATATCATACTGGAAGTTACGGGTACTGCCCTTGGTTCCGATTTCATATGTCAGGATGTTTTCAGGGTCATACGGATCAAAGGGCGCGGAATTGAATCCGCCACTTCTGAAGCCTGATCCAGCACTGGCATAGATCGTGGCATCTTCATCATACTGGTAGGTCATATAGGCGCGCGGATCGACCGACTGGAAAGTATCCGACAATTCGGTGCCTGCTCCCGGTGCATATTCGATCAGGCTGGTTTGCTCATCATGAAAGTATCGCATGCCTGCGCCAAGGGTCAGCCTTTCGGTTACGTCGAATGATCCATCTGCGAACAGTGAATACGATTCTGATGTGGAGGCAGAATAGTAGTACAGATCGTCATAGAGGACGCCGCCGTTTTCATAGAGATCGCCAGCTAGAGCATATGCGTATTCGTAGTCAGCGGTCAGGGAACGCTCCCCATCGCTATAGAATGCCCCCACTGTCCAAGCGTAGTTATCATGTGAGTCCGAAAGGCGGATTTCCTGAGAAAACTGTTCAGCCTCGACGAAGCGATCATCATTGCCTTCGACGATTCCGTACGAATAGTTGCCCTCTCGCGGAATATAGGTGAACGGGTATTGATGATCATGGTCGATCTGGGTGGTCGAGGAGGTCAGTTCAGCGAAGCCAAAATCATAGGCCAGCTCAAGATTGTAGATGTTGAAGTCGAATTTCTTCGGGATCATCGCCTTGCTGCGGTCCGGGCCGACATCAACCGTGCGATCCGCTTCCTCATATCCCATGCCCAGTTCGGTTTCGGCCCGCTGGACCTGAACCATTGCCTTGGCTGAGAAATTTTCTGTCGGTACCCAGAGGACCTTGGCGCGAGCATTCAGAAGTTCTGTGCCATTGCCGTCTTCAATGCCAGCTTCAGGCTGGTCAATCCAGCCGCCCCCATCTTCCAGTCCCACCGCGAGGCGCACAGCGAGTTTGTCTTTCACGATCGGAGCATTGACGATAAATTCGCCCTTTTGGCCGATTTCGCCGTCAGAGACTGTGTAGAGTTCGCCCTTGATCTTGCCTTCGACCTTGTCGAGCACAGGATCTGCTGTGATATAACGGATGACGCCGCCGGCTGCGCCTTGGCCATAGAGTGTGCCTTGAGGACCTTTGAGGACCTCAACGCGTTCAAGATCCAACGCCGTGGGGCTGAGTTGATCATATCCGCTCAAGGAGAGTGGGGCCTCGTCCATATACATTCCGACCAGGGCACCCGAACCTGACTGGTTTGCCAGTCCACGGATGAAGATCGTGTAGCTGCCTGGACCGTCTTCACGCATGGTGAGGCCTGGTACGCTGAAGGACAAATCCTGCACGCTTGCAACGCCCAGCTTGGCCAGTTCGTCGCCGGAAATGGACTCGATTGCCATCGGAACGTCGATCAGTCGCTGTTCCCGCTTCTGGGCTGTCACCATGATGGCGGACTGCACCAATTCTGTGTCGTCAACTGGAGCGTCAGCTGTTTGAGCATGCGCGCTCGCGGCATGCATCAGCGCAATAATCGCGCTCCCCGTTGTCCAAAGATATTTACGTTTCATGTGTTCTCCCGCTCGCTTTTGCTACATTACGGTCGAGTAAGACGGACAAACAAAAACTTTGGCAGATGCCAAAAATGAATAGCATGGTGCGGAATTCGCACCTCTGGTGCAGTTGTCACAAAGGAGCAGGAAGAGATTGCGCTGATGCGTTGCAAGATAGCTGGAATCAAAGACCGGCCCGCGGCGGGATCAACTTGTGGCGTTGTCTGCCTTACCGGAGGCGACAATTCCATTGGCCTGTAGGCTCTTTATCGTTTCCGGGGAATAGCCAAGCACAGTGGTCAACACATTCGACGTGTTTGCCCCATGTGCGGGGGCCGCTGTCCTGTAAGTCACGGGCGTGTGGCTCAGGCGTATGGGGCATGCGACTCCGGGAACAGGACCCAGCGTGGCATGGGGCATTGAAATGCGTATGCCCCGTGCCTGAACCTGAGGGTTTTCAAAGACATCCGCCATTTTGTTGACAGGTCCTGCCGGTACTTTGCTCACCTGAAGCAGATTTATCCAATGGGACGTGGATTGCTTTTGAAGCGTTTCGTTCAGCAATTCGGTCAGTGAGGCACGGTTGGCCACACGCGCGCCATTGGTCGCGAAACGAGGGTCAGAAGGCAATTTCGGCAATTCGATGAGATCACAAAGTTCCTTGAACTGAAGGTCGTTACCAACGGCCAGAACAATGTGTCCGTCGCGTGTGGCAAACACATCATAGGGGACAATACTCGGATGAGCATTCCCCATCCGTGTCGGATTTTCCCCGGTTGAGAGAAATCCCTGGGACTGGTTGGCCATTGCTGCGATGAGGCAATCGAGCAATGCGATGTCGATTGTCTGGCCTTCTCCTGTCCGCTCCCGATGCAGCAATGCTGCCTGAATGGCATTCGCTGCATAAAGACCAGTCACTATGTCTACCAGGGCGACGCCAACCTTCAGGGGCCCGCCTCCCGGCTCGCCATCGGGGACGCCGGTTATGCTCATCAACCCGCCCATTGCCTGGATCAGCAGGTCATAGCCCGGCAAGGTGGCGTATGGGCCGGTTTGACCAAACCCGGTGATCGAACAATAGATCAGTCGAGGGTTGATCAGTCGCAAAGTTGCCGCGTCGAGACCGTATCTGGCGAGGCTGCCGGTCTTGAAGTTCTCCACCAGGACATCGCTGGAGGCGGCAAGTTCCCTGATGATATCCTGTCCAGTGGGCGTGGAAATATCAATGCATACAGACTTCTTGTTACGGTTCGCACTGAGGAAATACGACGCTTCCCTGAGATTCGGATCTTCACCTTCCTGAAAAGGAGGGCTCCAGCTGCGGGTATCGTCTCCGCCCTCTGGACGTTCTACCTTTATGATATCTGCCCCGAGATCTCCCAGAAGCTGAGTTGCCCACGGGCCTGCCAATACCCGGCTCAAATCCAGAACGCGAATTTTTTCCAGTGCCTGGGCCATATCAGTTGAAGGCAGCCAGTCCGGTTTGGGCACGGCCGAGGATCAATGCGTGTATGTCGTGCGTGCCCTCATACGTATTGACCGCTTCGAGATTGCACATGTGACGCATGACGTGAAATTCGTCTGACACACCATTGCCACCATGAATGTCCCGTGCTGCGCGGGCGATCTCAAGTGCTTTGCCTGTACTGTTTCGTTTGATGAGCGAAATCATTTCCGGCGATGCCTGGTTTGCGTCCAGCAATCGCCCCACTTTGAGACATGCTTGCAGCCCAATGGCGATGTCGGTCTGCATGTCGGCGAACTTCCGCTGGATCAACTGATTGGCGGCAAGTGGGCGGCCGAACTGGGTGCGATCCATTGCGTAGTCTCTGGCTGCTGTCCAGCAAGCGCGACCTGCCCCAAGCGCGCCCCAAGCGATCCCAAAACGGGCCTTGTTGAGACAGCCGAAGGGGCCTGACAAGCCGCGGGCGTTAGGCAACAGGTTTTCTTCCGGAACAAACACGTCGTCCACGACAATCTCGCCCGTCGCGGATGCCCGCAGGGCCAGCTTGCCTTTAATTTCCGGCGTCGACAGCCCCTCCATACCCCGTTCCAGTACGAAGCCGCGGATGATGCCATCCAGTTTTGCCCAGACGACGAAAACATCTGCTATGGGGCTGTTTGTGATCCACATTTTAGCTCCATTGAGCCGAAAGCCTCCATCGACCGCTTTGGCACGTGTGGACATATTACCCGGATCCGACCCGTGATCGGGTTCGGTCAGCCCGAAGCAGCCGACCAGATCCCCCGACACAAGTCCGGGCAACCAGCGTTCCCGCTGGTAAGTCGACCCATAGGCATGAATCGGGTGGATAACGAGGGAAGACTGGACGCTCATGGCTGAGCGGTAGCCGGAATCCACGGCCTCGATCTCATGGGATACCAGTCCATAGGCGACATGGCTTACGCCAGCTCCGCCGAACTCTTCAGGAAGAGTGGGACCGAGCAAGCCGAGTGCGCCCATCTCCTTCAGGATATTACGGTCGAAATCGCCATTTCGGTTCGCCTCGACAATGCCGGGCAATAGTCGATTCTCAGCAAAATCGCGTGCGGTCTTTTGAACCGACCGTTCATCTTCTGTCAGTTCGGAGTCGAGCGAAAGGGGATCAGCCCAATTGAAGGCAGAGTATTGCGTCATGATTGTTTCCTGGGTGTGAGGCGTGGCCAGAACTGGCTAATTGCCCGAAACACGGTGTCCTGTTTGTTGCCAGCGGCCGGGATTCACAATGACTGTATCATCTGTGAACTGAACGCTGAACGGATAGCGGCCACGTTCGACTGTAAAGGTGTCAGGCGTGGCGGCCAGCAAGGTACGGGGGGAACCCTTCCTGACCTGGAATACATCGCGCTCACCTGTGGCCGAAGCCACGAGCGCGCCATCTTCCACGCGTACCGTCAACTCGGCCAGATGGCTGAAGCGATAGGTGCCCGCATATTTTTGAAGCGCGGAGGCAGAGACAACCAATTCCGGATCCGGCTCTGGTTGAGTGACTTGTTCCTCCGGCATCGCAGCGAGGATTGCGTCCCACATGAGTTCGGAAGCGGTAACACCGATTTCCATGCTGGGCAGCGTCGCACCAGGACCGGAGTCTACTTCATTCGTCGACACCGCATAGAGCACATCGCCGTCAAACTCACTCGCAAAGGGCTGGATGCCACGTGCCATGGAGGTGTGAACCTGAACGGCAAGCCGTTGGAGTTCTGCGGGGCTCAATGCCCGGTTGGTCACGACTACGCTGATGGTTGTATTTTTCCGTTCGACTTCCTTCGTGTCTTCCTCGCCGTTCCACCCAGGCTGGAGGCTGTCAGGCGCTGCGCGCATGAGGTCCGTTGCCTTGAGGGCTTCAGGCCAGTTGTCGCCCTTGTGGCAGGCCACCACGTTTCCTTCACGATCCGTAACGGTGCCAAGCGCATTGACCACGGTGAAAACTGCGATCTTGACATCACCCACCTGACGATACGCGCTGCCCTGTCCGGAGCGGGCATGGCAACCGAAAATGCCACCATTCATGGCCGACCGGCCAGCTCCGTAAGCGCCGTTCGGGAAAATTCCGGGCTCGGCTGCCCGCAGGGCCAATTGGGCAAGGCGCTTGTCCGGATAGATCTCATTGAGACGGCGTCCACCGAAATCATAGATGATAGACCCGACGACAAGACCGACATTGTCCCAGTACCCGCCACGATACCGGTCATCAAGCAGGGCCGTATTCGCGGCCGTTACCGCTTCAAGGCCATACCAGGACCCGCCCGCAAGCACGATCGCATCCAGTTCCGGCTGGGTGTAGCCGAGTTTGAGGTATTCCGCGTTTACCGTGCCAGGCCCCCCGCCTCGTGCATCGACGGCCGCATTTACCTTCTTGCCGAATTTCAACACTGTCAGGCCGGTTGGGCCATCCTCGTATTGGCCAGTACCGATTTCCAGCATCGGCCAATCGAATGACAGCGCCGACTCGCTTTCGAATCCATCGTTGATGAGGGCGGGCAATTCAGTTTGAGGCTTGGGCTCAGCCAAGGCCTCCTGTGGCATTGCTGCGCATGCCGTAAGTGTCAGGGCCGTCAACGCCAGACCCAGAGCGGGGGCGCAGTCGAGTTTGAGCCATTTGCGAGCCGTCATCATTTTGATCCTTGATTTTCCGATACGAGTATATTGGCAAGCGGGCAGCCAGTGACAGATGCAATTTGGGCGCTCTGTGGTGCGCGTGGCGCACCTGTGCGGGATCATTCGATGTCGTGGGCCACACGAAAACCGACCGTGAAGTATCCTTGTGATTGAGGCCCAGGCAGACGGTAACGCGGGGAAAGATAGTCGCCCGCATCGCCATAAGACCCGCCCCGTATGGAGCGTCTGTCCGGTGTGTCGCATTCTGTTCGCGCAGTGCCGTCAATGGGGGCGTCGTCATAGGTTTCCTGATGGCAATCTGCCTGCCACTCCCAGACATTGCCACGCATGTCGTGAATGCCAAACCGGTCAGCTGGGAAACTTGCGACGGGGGCTGTCTCGATCCACTGGTCTTGCCCTTCTGTCTTGCCCCCGCAGCAATCGACCAGACCTATATTGGCTTCGTCATGGCCCACGATATCGTCATCGCCCTCAATGCCGCCCAAGGAGGCAACATACTCCCATTCTGCTTCTGAAGGCAGGCGGTAGGGTTTTCCGGTCTTGTCACTGAGCCACGAGGTGAAGGCTTGCGTATCTTCCCAGCTGACGCAGACGACGGGGTGATCTTCGTCTTGCGCAAAACCCGGATGCTCCCAATTGCGACTGGGATCTAGATGCCAGGACTGGTCATCCGTGTAGATGTTGCAAAGTCCTTCCGAAACATATCCGGTTTGGTGAACAAACGTGCGGAACTGACCGACCGTAACTTCCGTCTTCGCGAGCGCGAAGGGGTGCGCAATCTCGACCGTGTGACGCGGGCCATCAATGTCACCATAACCATAGTCCACCGTTTCGCCCATTTCAAAGCTCGCGGCAGGAATGATCGCCATGTCTGGCGCATCCGAACAAGCGCTCAGGGCTAGAAGGGCGCCCAGCATTGCTGGGCGGGTGAGGGCTATTCGCCAGACCATGTTGATTTCCAATCTATTCCGTTGGTGG
>Ga0181370_1000148_pt1 | contig 12853 bp, 7 predicted proteins | sample LowvirmetaG_7_FD_130091 | JGI IMG/M metagenome (GOLD analysis project Ga0181370, IMG submission 130091) | Marine viral communities from the Subarctic Pacific Ocean - Lowphox_06 viral metaG | ecosystem: Environmental > Aquatic > Marine > Oceanic | place: Subarctic Pacific Ocean | collected 2015-12-04
ACACTTACATTAGGGGAATTCCTTTTGTTGACTGCGAACCGCACCCATCTGTGTCGCTTAATGCTACCGCTTCTTGGGATGGCGATGCTGATTCAATTTATACGATGATGGCATCCAATTTCTTTGGAGAAGTGCCTAATTTCTTTTTGGCTAATCAAGAATTGACAACACTTAAATCGGGCATCATTACGGACGATTTAAAATTTGAGAAGAATGATATTTTTGCTGCAAGAATAACTTTGCAGCGGTCGATGTTCGGAACCAAAAAATATACCCTAGAATCGGGTTCTGCCGGCTCCAATGCTGATTTTGGCCCTGCAGGCGCCGTCGCCAGAAGTGGTTCGGCCGGCGGCTCAAATGGCCGACAGATGCGGGCTCATTTTCCGCTTCCACAAAATCCAGTAAGGGACCCGAATTTTTATCCTCTCTTTACGATGTATAGCCGCCCAACTGCTTTTGGACCTCCCATTTCCGGCCGGCCATTGTGGGGCGCCCTCGGTGTTGCCGGCGAGCCTTCGGCCTCTCTTTTTACTGAGCAAGGAGGAAACCGTGGAGTTCACGATTCTTTTAGTGGCTTTAACGGTGCGTATACGCCGCCGTATTTCGATGGCCAAGCATGGTTTGATGTTGTCTTTGAACCCGCTTCCGGTGAAACTTATAATTTAGAACGCATACTAACGGAAATAAGCGGAATATATCGGAGAATGGATCCTGGGCCCCCGAGGTATAACGACAATATTGCTTATTATCCGTTGATTCCTAAGTGTGCTACAGGCTCTCAAGACCCTGGCCCAATTTATGGCGGGGCGAACATCAACGCTAATTGCATGCAGTTAAGCGCTAGCTTTAACTTGTTTGGAATCGAGAGAGTTAGCAAACAAACAACGGATAAATTCGGAAACTTAATTGAAAATAAAAATGAGACCGCGGGCAAGAGATGGGTCATTCAGTCCAAGTTTGAAACCCCGATGGTGAACTTCAGTAATGTAGGAATTCGTCCGATTAAATCGGGCGATTTTACATTAACAATACCAACGTATGCGTCCATGTCAGTACCGAGAGGGATGTGGCATCAGTTTGGAACAATACCACCTAGCCCTGATACTGGAATATTTCTATCAATTGGAGATATCAATACAAATTGGATGAAATACCATTATGACGTGATCAATATCGATAGCCTGTATAATCGTAATAATGCCGGCCTTTATGGCAAAAACATGTTTAAGGAGATGAAGTCGTTAACCAAATTGCTTGGTTTTAATAAAGATAAAACCAAGAAAAGAATGGGCGAGTTAGCCAGCAAACAAACGATTAAAGAAGCGGTAGTTGCAGTACCTTACGTGATTGATAGGGTTTTACGGGCAGACATAAGTAGTGTATCTGGTTCTTTGTCGGCGGAAAGAAAAAAGTTCATTGAAATTCCAAAAGTCAGATTTGAGGCTGCCACCAAGGAAATGAAAGGAACGGCTGACGGAGATTCTCTAGACACTGCCGGCGAGTCAATTAGAAAGCTTTTACAGAAGATGGAACGATACGTGCTGCCGCCGCAGTTTGACTTTATAAACAATACAGAAATCAAGCCGATTGTAATGTATATGTTTGAATTCAAATATGAACTTGATCAAGACGATCTTTCATACATTTGGCAGAACCTTGCACCAAGAGAATATCAAAAATTATCATTAAAAAGCACCAGTGTCGCTCATGAGCTAATGGACACAGAACTTCTTAATGGAGATGTGTTACAAAATGAGAATCTTCGCTGGATGGTATTTAAGGTTAAACAACGCGGCCAGACTAATTATTACGACAAGATTGCAACACAAGTGGGAGAATCATCCGACATAGCCGATACTGCTTCTGAAAAAACAAAAGAGTATCCAATTGGTTTCAACTGGCCGTATGATTATATTTCCATTGTAGAGATGGCTAAGATGGACGTACAGGTCTTATACAGAGCAAACACGGGCAAGACTTCTTATATTTCAAGTACCGCCGCCGGCGATCATGCTCATACTTTCTCTGTTGACGACAACGGCGATGGAAGAACTTCGTACGATGATGAGCACTATCATAATATAATAGATGGAATAGTTCAAGAAAGCGATGGACATACACATTCGTTAGAAAACGAACAATGAGAATATTTATATTGAGAGAATATTAAATGGCTACATTCCTTAACAAAAAAGAACAAGTTTACGATCTGAAATTAACTTCTTACGGGAGATACTTGCTATCTATTGGGACTTTTAAGCCAACTTATTATGCTTTTTACGACGACAATGTAATTTATGACATAATGTATACTACCGGATCCACGGATGGCCCACCTGAAGGGTCGACTGCGGGTTCGCCGGTAGAAGGCCAAAACAATATAAACAAGAGAATCAAAACAGATACGCCATATCTTGAAAGTCAAATATTATTTCGGGATGTAGAGGATACGCTTCCGCTACTGCAGACCACTGATGGCGGCTTCGATTCTGACATCAATCCAATACTTACGACGCCAGACCCTGATATTTTTACATTTGAGTCCGCCATAGGCGATGCCATGTTAGACGCAGAAAATCCACAAGCCGTTCCGGCGTGGAAGTTGTTGATGATGCAGGGGAATATTTCATCTTCTATTTATCGTGCAGCCGGTAGACTGACCCCACCGGTTGGGTTCCCGTCTGCGACAGAACAAGAGGCTCGCGATGGAATTCTTCTTCATTCTCAAGTACCGCAGATTAACATCACCGCCAGTTATAGTTTGAAAATCGTTGATCAGCTTAACTTGCCCGAGAGCGTGCAAGATGATCATCTTGGTACCAGTATGGCCGCCATCTTTCCATTCGCTGATGGTAACTATATAAGCCTTTTTCCAGTGACTGAACCAATCTTATATCTTGAAGAAATCAACACGCAAACATTAACGGAGAATTTCGATATTGAAGTTTTTGAAGTTGAGAGTGGTTCGTTTGCCGGTCTGTATAAACCGACTTTACATAGGAAATATTTTGAGAAACAAGTGCCCCAAATAGAAAACGGGTTTATGATGATGGAAGCGCCAGTGGCCAATAGAGTACAAAATATTACAACCGCTAGTGTAGAATATTATTTTAATGTGTCGACAGATGCATCTGTTGATCAAACGGTAGCATGTCAAGGCTTGGAGACGTTTGACAAAGGAGCATATTTAATTGATTTCGATTTTGAATGCGACACACAAACAACAAATGCGGCTTTTTATGATATTTATGGAAGCGTGACGGAGCCTGAAATATGTCAAGATTAATTACCTCCGGCGATACGATAGCCAATTTTGGGGAGCTTTTGCCAGCCCCTTATATTAAGCAGATTTATATCGCCAGCGAAAACACGGGGGACGAAGGCGCAGCGGACCCTGGATATGGCACCATAGATGTTGTGCTCGATATCTATGTAAGCGCTCCAGAGGATGCCGACGACGAGGCTATTATAAAAGGAGTCTTGAACTATTATATTTATTGGCACGTATTGAGTACTTCTACAAACGCTGGAGCAGGCGGTAGCACCACCGAAGCCAATTGGGATATAGATGATTTAATAAATAAAAGATATAGCATTTGGGAAATCGTAAAGACAGATGAGGCCGCCGGCTGGAAGGGCGGAGATGGCACTGGCAAATTTACTTTGTCTAGTTTGGTTCCAGACGACGAGGAACTTCCGGAATATGAAGTTGTTTATGATACTGTAGGAAACAGATTATTAAAATTTACTTACTCCTCGGCCGGCGAAGAACAAACTTTAACTTTAGATATGCCAGATAAAGGCTCAGAAGCCACTTCTAGTGAAGGGATAATATGGAACGATGATGGAGTGGAGTACGATTCTGATGTTTATTTGTTCGCGTGGTCCACCGCGCCCGGCGCCCCACCTCCAGCCGCCGGCTCCTCTGGCCTAAGGCCACCAACCGGGTTTGTTTTGCCATCTGATAACACCGGTGATGGCGGAGAGGGTATTACTGGTGACCGGTGGACTACCTTTTTAGATCTTCAAACAAGTGACATTGCTTATGAGCTGGTCTGGACTGACGGCGCTTCGGCGGTTGGGGAGGAATCACTTTGGGTTGACGACGACGGAAATGCCTTTGATGGAGAGCCTTTACAATCGATTTCTAGCCAATATTATTCAACCAGCGCGATAACACATTCTGAAATTGTTTCTTCATTTAGGGAATTATTAGAAAATTATGAAGATTTGGGGGAAACTGATAGTGCCCTGCAAGACATAGCGGGCCAAATTTCTTATATTCTTGTAATATATAAAGATTCGGCGGAGCTATTAACCCAGCTTAACTTCTTATTACGCGCTTTTCCCAGTAAGAGTAGTGTGACGAACGTAGGTTCCCTTTACATAGAATATAGAGAGAAGATTTATACAGCAAATGCAGTAGTAGAAACCGGCACACCACTTTTTAAAAAGATAGTCACCAATACCAAGGTTATCGATTTAAGGGATGTAGAATTTGAATGGGCCGAAGTTGGAGAAGATGAGGAGCGGCTAGACCCGTCGACGAGTGCTTACTACTGGTACGATCAGAACCTCATTCAACTCAAAATGAGCAGGACTTCGTTTAGTGTTTCAGATACTGACTACTATAACAATTATGGATTTTTCTTTTTTGATTATGATAAGGCGCTTTATGAAATTGCACGGATCGGCAATTATTTTAGTATGAATGGTCTTTTTAATATTTTTGGAAAAAACTTCCTTAATAATTATTTTAAGATTTCGCGCGCGTATCTGTCGAAACTTGATTCTGACGGGTCTAGCCGTCACCAGATCCTCGCGTATTTTTTAGACGATGAAGATGAACCCACTGGCTATAAACTCAGCACCATTGAACATGTCGTCTACGCCGACGATGCCACTGGTGTCCCATATGTATATGATAGTAGTTCTGATGAAGTAGCGCGTTCATTTGCATTGTTAAGAAACTTTCAATTGGCCAAAGAAGGAGGGCTTGATGATTATCGCTTAATGTGCTTCGAATTTCAAGATCTTATGAGTTCTGATGATGGTGCAGATGGCCAGATCCGCGCCGAGATGGACCTTGTAGACACCACCTTGGATATAGTAAGTGAATTAATTACGGCGTACGCTTCTGCGATGGAGGGCCTAGAGGAATATTATGAGTTGGCTTTCGCAGAATGCGCCTTTAATACTATAGATGGCAGATGGAAGGATTCTTTTGCGGAGGATATGCATAATACATATGATGGCGACATAGGCAATGCCCCGTGGATTTTTTATCCGGTTTATTATTGCTTACACCAAGACCTTCTTACAAAAGAGTTCGGTGGAGATTTGGTATCATTAATGGACGAAGCCAGAAAAATATCTGCAAAAATCAATCCGGATTATGGGACGCAAGAAGAACTGACGGCGTTCAAGGCTAATTTTGATGGCTTATACGACACATTTTATGCCGAGGGCGCCGACTCCGACGGCGGCAATCTTAGTGCTGTATCTGCTGGTGTTGAGTGGCCCGTGTATATTCGTGATACTTGGGATGAAGATGAGATAGACGATGTGGCATATGAATACGCCTCCGAAGACGATGATAGCAACGCGGTACCGCTCAGCGATGTGACGGCATATGCTGTGCCCGGCACTGCTGTCTCTGGTACCGACGAATTGGAGATATATTATTCTAGTCCGTCAGATGGAGACACCGGTGTTGAATTTGGCGAAGACTTCCAGACATATATTGGTATGAGATGGTGGGGTTATGGTACCGATGGTGGCTCTTTTTATGACACAGATGGTAACGAGATAGATAACATGCAATCCGTGCAGGACATGGCATATGTCTATAACCTCGACACCGATACGCCCCTGACCATTGAGTGGGCTAAATATTATCGCGTTGACTCTAAACCCGATTATAATCGTGTTCTAATAAAGCTGGATACTGATTCCAGCTATCAGATTGAAGCCGGGACAAACTATGCTGCTTATTTTGTGCCAGATGGCGCTTGGGTAACAGCACCTGCGGGTATGGGCGGAAGTGTTGTAGGAGATGTAGTTGTAAGATTTTTTACCGCTATAGAACTAGAATCAACAGAGTAAACATGAACCTGACGAATAATGGAGAAATAATATAATGGCATCAAGATCAAAACCTTCCGATTTCAAAAATGCTGAAAAAACAAATGCACGAAGAAAAAAGCGCAGAACTGTGTCTGTTAATGGCGTAAATATAAATACAAAAACTCAGCCAGACACATATCGAATAGCGAAGAATCTAAAAAGATTTAATATTTCCACCAATAGCAGTATTTCCTCAAACGAAAAAGCTAAAATACTTTTAGGCAAACTTAGCTGTGCTGTCACCCCCGAGAAAAAGGATTACTCTTTAATTAAATCATGTGATGATACTGAAGTGATTGAGAATGAAAACATTTTAGACCTTACCTCATATGATGTAAGTCCGGATCCGGGTACCGCTGAGGATAAGTTTATAGACCCTTATGACCCGTTTTACAATTTGGATAGCGATATTCCTGACAGTTATTCGGACATGAATAGTTCATTTGCTGGTAGTCATGAACCCGACTTCATGTGTTTTGTGGCAAAGTTATATGGCAATGGAACCACTAATGAGATCATGAATGGCGCGCTTAGCGCCACCGCCGACTTACCGCAAACATCGTCTGTGGGTTCTGTGACGGCCACCGGTACCGATACAACCACAACCACAACAAGTTACTAATTAATATGATTAAAACGTATTCAACAGCAGAAGAGAGAAAAACATGTCAGATGTAAGCACATATTGTAAAGACTGTTCGTGCGGCGAGTACTCTACGCGAGAAGTATATTACAGGGCCGGCGGCTGGGCGGGTATATACTCTGCCGATACGCCTAACGGCCAGCGCCTACGGTCGAATTATTGGACAGGGGAGGGCTCTTCGACCTGCGCATGTGCGGAGTACGTCTCGACCGGCGGGAACATTGACGGGTGGTATATATTTGATGTTGATGCGGGCTCGTGTAAAGCTTTTGGCACCATCGACACCTCGACCGCCGCACAGCAATTGGTGATTGAATGGTCGCCGCCAGGACTCTTTAGAGAAGGATATGCATCTGTAGCAGATCTTGATGGAGACTATGCAATTGAAGACATAGCTATTACTTCTGAAGACGATTGGGGTTTTATGGAAGAATGGGACTTTGATGTGGGGCTGGTTGATGCCACTACTTTTGATGACTTGGCCACCGGCGCAGTTGGTATTTGGTTTGAGCATATTCAAGACGAAGATGGCGAATACTTCGATAAAATTTATCATATGACCTTTGAACATGAAGCGCCAATATTAACGTTCGTCTCAGAGGAGGATACGACCACGACGTTCGGCGCCGAGCTTGATAGTGATGAAGAAGCAGCGCTTGAAGACTTATACGGTGTGACCGAAGATGATTTAGAAACACTCCTTAACACTCTTGCGGCCACCATTGGCGAAGTGGTCGCTTTGGCGACTGCAGAGGCTGCTCACACATTTAAAAAGATTAGAAGTGCTGAATTTGATGAAAATACGTTTGATGTGTTTGAAGAAGAAGAGGAGACACAAACTGTTGCTGTTTCTACAACGTATTCAAGCACGGTGACATATTAGTGATGGAGATTTAGAATGGCGATAGAAGAAAAAGATATCTGGATAGCTGATTTGAATTTGTTTTCTGGTTCTTCTGATAGATTTAGAACAACTGTTGGTGGTTATTTTAGTATTGGTAGCGCTTCTTATGGAGAATATTTGCAATTTGAAGAATATGGAACCATTGATCCTACATATCTTTATAAATTAAAAAGAAATAAATCTCTTTCCGTAGAAATTTCTACGGAAACTATAGTATCAACTCAGAAATATCCAATTCGCGTTTACTCTGAGAATGATGCTATTCCCGGTAATGAATTTTGGGAAGCTTATTGGTATGGTGGAACATATGGTGGCGAAAGTTATGATGGAATTTATAGTGAGGATGTTTTTGATGATTATTGGTTTGCAGACTCGCTTCCTTATTCTAAGTTTGAGGTCGCTAGTTTAGTAGGTGGCGGCTCTGTAGAAAATGAAATAGAGGTCTCTTATGATTATAATTTTTATTTGGCAGATTATCAAAGCTATGCCGCAGGCACTTCCGAATTACTTTTGCCAAACATGTATTTGATTGACATGTTTAAGCGGTCTTATCTTCTCGTTGATGATGACGTAACTAATTTAGACGGGTTTTTAACAGAAGATGATAAAGATGATACCGTGACTAGAACTTATGACGATACCATATGGGACTTTGTGACTCTAGACGGCTCAGATGTTAAATTCTTAAATACTGATGAAAGAAGGCTGATATCGTATGGTTTGTCATCAGATATCCCTACCTTGACAGATCTAACATATGAAGTTACAGGCAGAGGCACCGGGCTTATACACGCAAAGGATGATGGCGAAACATTATACACTCTTAACTTGCATGAATATTTAACTGGCGCACTCCCTCTTGCAGCGCTTTCTTCATCTACGACAAGCTATGTTCAAAATGCTTTGCAAAATATAATGTTCGATCAAAACTCCATCTCAAGCGAAGGAAATCTTATAAATACTTTTGTTGATATGGAAGAAAATGCACCAGCTTATCCATATTATATTAAAATTAATTTTTCTGCTCATGGTAGAGAAACGGCCACTGACGATAATTTTAGCGTGTCGAAAGGAGACCATGTATATTTTGCCGAGGCAATTCAAAAAAATAATTATTCCACCAAGTTCCTCAAGAGCCTGAAAGAAGCGTTCAATGGGGAAGTAGACGGTATAAATACGAGAACAGAGGAATATGTTTTATATCAACAAGAATATACATCCACTGAGGAGTCCGACACTGACACATATTCAATAAAAGCAGAAAATACTTCTTTTAGAACTGTTGATTATTTTGATTTATTGATGTATAGTTATAAAAATTATCTATCATTAACGGATAATTGTTTTTTCGTTGGAGAAAAAACCACCACCCGAGAGGCAGCCATGGATACCGTAGGCACGTATCGATATACAAATTCTGAAAATGCATTAGGCACCCTAAGAAATACACTGTATTATTTAACAGATGATGGCTCAACCTCAGCCGATGGGGTTGGCGCCTCAGACGCCAAGGCCGCACTCCTATTTACGGAAGACATGAGCTTTAAAAAATTATTTAATGGTTGGCGCGCCGGCGGAGGTTCATCTAGCAAATATAAAGAAACTGTAGCGTACAGAATTGAAAAAGTTGGCGGAGAGCCAACAGGGGACTCTAAGACTCAGAATGTTCTACAGAATTTTTGGGTTTTTAATTCTTTAGACTTAATTGAAGATATTAACTTGTTTGACTCACAAGTAAAATATGGTGAAAATTATACTTATAATATCTATAAATATGTGGCAGTTGTTGGGGTTAAGTACAGCCTCTCTGACTTGGTACTTGGTCGACTAACTGCAGACCTTGAGGACGAGAGTGGAACTCCGTATTGCATAGAATTTTATGACCCTAGCACCGGCAACGTAACAAATTCTCTTTACGACTCAGACGAGGGAAACAGCACGCTCAGTGAATATAAAAATATAGCAGACTTTAATGTCACAATAGAACCTACTGTTAAAATTTTTGAGATTCCGATGTTTTCTAAAACCTTAAAGGTGCTTGATCACCCACCTAACCAGCTTAATTTAAATCCGTTTTTCTTGTTGGATGCCTCGCAAACTCTTGGGTATAAAGTAAATTATGAGACTTTTGTTGGACAAACATATCCCACTCCGATTTCATCAGCTGATCAGACCCTTAAGACAGATTATCTAAGCGCTAATGATATGCTGGCGAGCGATGACCAGACACTAGAATCGCGCGGCCAGCAGAGATATGTGCAGGTATATCGGTTAAGCGAAATGCCGTCATCTTACACTGACTTTGATGGGCAGCTAATTTCCACAATAGATTTGAAGTTATCAGATTCGGTATATACATTGCCAAGTACAATTTTTTACAATAAGGTTAATACCAACCAAAAATATTATTATCTGTTTAGGGTCCTGAACGAGAACATGTCGCCTGGACAAATATCTGAAATTTATGAAGCTGAGCTGATTAATGATGGCGGCTATACTTACGGGATGTTCGATCTTCTTTTTGCAGAAGATTTGGAAATAGATAATTTTACAAACCCCACCGAGACATTCAAGAAACTAATTCAATTACAGCCTAATATGTCTCAACTGGCGCTTGATGACACTGACGTTGATTATGAAGGTTATGCCGAAGATGAAATTGTTAATATGAAAGTAAGTGTGGCTGATGATCCCATCTGGGATAAAACATTCAAGATTCGTTTAACATCAAAGAAAACGGGTAGAAAAATAGATTTAAATGTTACTTATAAATATGATATCAGTAGCAATTAAAGAAAACGTAAACTATTTATGGGAGAGAGGTAAATAAATGGCTTTTTTAGACAATTCAGGTGACATTATTTTAGATGCCGTTTTGACAGAAACAGGACGGCGCCGGATGGCGGCAGGCAAATTCAAAATATCAAAATTTGCTCTTAGCGACGATGAGATTAATTACGCTTTATACAACAAGAACCACCCTTCCGGGTCAACTTACGCCGATTTGGAAATTTTGCAGACACCGATTCTAGAAGCGACTACGGAAGTTAACTTATATACGGGCTTATTGTCCTTGTCAAACTTGAACATCTTGTATATGCCGGAGCTTCTACAAAATGAAAAGCTTAATGGCGATGCAGTTAAGCAGAAGAATAACACAATTTATGTTTCCGTCAACTCTGAAACGCAAGCAGCTATTGACACAGGCTTTGGATCCGGGTATAATGTATTAGCTGGTCAAACAGGCGGTGGTTCCGCGATAGTTCTTGAGTCTTGTATTAACAACGCAGATGTCTCAATGACTTCCACTAACCAAGATTCATACATCGTGAGTACGAACATGCTTGACACCTCCTTGAGCGTCACGTTTAATACCAACTTTATTACGTACCCGCTTGGAATTGCCTCTACAGCAACATTTGCGAATAATACAGACGGCTCGTGGGCGGGCTCTATTGGAACCTTGTCCTCTATTACGAGTCTTTCGCCTTCTGAAAGAGATGACTTTAGCACGGCAACCGCAACGATGGTAAAGGCTGGCGTCTATACACAGGAAGGCGCCACTGTAGATGCAACAGCTTATGTTAAATCTTCCGGAATTGTCGGTAGCATGACCGCAATTAATATTGCAGTTGACCCCGCACTGACAACCACAACCGGACAAACAGCCGATTCGCGTTGGTCTAAGTTTGGCTCAACTGGACAATCGATTACTAGTCTTGCGGGTACTTATTCAACACTTCCCACTTCATTGGAATTAATGACGGATAATAGTGGCGCGACATTAATGTTACCGATCACCCTTATTAAGCAAGACACAACATCATAAGAAATTTGGAGAATATGAATGGCAGTTAAAAACTTTGAAACACTTAATACCAGTACGGATATAACCACAACAAGGACATTGCTTCACGAAGCGATTCCGCTTACTGGTACTATCGTCTCCGGAACGTATTACGAGACAAGAAAGCCCACTGGCGATACCAATATCAAAAACTATTCTCACGGTATGTTTCAATCCGTGTATGATTATCCCTATTTGAGTTCTTCTGCGAACCATATTTTTGATATATCTATTGGTTATGCCAATTCATCTGGGCTGAGTAGTTCTGCAAACGAGCAAAACGGAAAGAAGATTAACATCTATAACATGATGGCGCAGTCCCTCCTTGGCTACGACGTGTCTGGAAATATTGAAACTTTTGAGTCTGACTTGGATTTGTCGGATAACGATAATCAAATGTTAGAAGTTTGCTTTATCAACTTCTCGCGACTATTAACGAAAGATCAGATTAAGAAAGGCTCCTTCAGCCTTCAGCTGGGAACTGGCTCTTGGGCTAGTCCATTTGCAACTGGCCCGGGCTACGGCATCACTTTAACAGACCTATCGGCATCTGATGATAGTGGCATAAATCCAAATGTTGTCGCCGGCGAATATGGACTGCTATACAACTCTCCCTTCACCGCATCAGCAGTGGGCGCTGTTTTTTATCAAGCGGGAGTAGCAGTTATTACTGCTTCTGTTTTTGCTAGTGCCAGCGGTGACACCTTCGGCCGCCAAGATCAGCTTGCTTCTAATAATGGAACAATGTATGGTATTACGGGCAGCTTGAAGAGTATACCAATTTCTTCATCTTGTGACGCTATTAGGCGCAGACTTTATAACTTATCCTTTAACAACACCACGGAGCTTAACTCTACGGTTTATTTCTGCAGAGCTGCCTCAACTAACTTTAATTACAGCGCTAATCCAACTTATACGACAGGTAGCAAGCTAAGAGTTAAAAGCGTGGCTTCAGACACTCCTGTTTCATACATTACAACTGTTGGTTTATATAATTCTAATAATGAATTGTTAGCCGTAGCAAAACTTTCTGAGCCTTTGAAGAAAGATCCCACAAACGAGATAACGCTACGTGTTAGATTAGATTATTAGAGTACCGCAATGTCCTTAAAAAAGTTCGGACCAAGAGATATTATTACCAATACAATGAGAACTCACCCTAGTTGTGAGTTTTTCATTGTTGAGGGTAATATCTATTATAATAATATTCCACATGTGTCGGGAGCCGGGCACTTTCCGCACACGGGCTCGGGCATCAGTGTACCTGTTAGTTCTGGATATGTCAGCCTTTATGAGATGAATGTCGATAGGTTGTCTGGTAGTGCACTCCACG
>Ga0181370_1000149_pt1 | contig 12828 bp, 10 predicted proteins | sample LowvirmetaG_7_FD_130091 | JGI IMG/M metagenome (GOLD analysis project Ga0181370, IMG submission 130091) | Marine viral communities from the Subarctic Pacific Ocean - Lowphox_06 viral metaG | ecosystem: Environmental > Aquatic > Marine > Oceanic | place: Subarctic Pacific Ocean | collected...
AATTTGCTCTTGCGCATTGTCTGTCTCCGTTGCGACAGACTCTCTATTCAAATGCGGGACCAAATGGGTCTCAGGTCAAATCCAACTTCCTTCTTTGTGTACTGATCTTTAAAAACCTTTCGAATACGACGGTCCATAACGTCCACAATATCAGATTGGTCCCACATCAAACGCAAAAAAAATGCTTCGAATTTTTCTTCTTGAAATCCAGAATCTCGAGTTTCTCGAAAAACAGTGTCGAGAAGATCAATTCTCATTGCGATTATAATTTTAAGATTTCGAATTTTTCTGAATTTTTTTATGGCTTCGATAAGGGCACGTATAAGTCGATAGCGAATTTCAGATCGTGCCCAGCCGGTATCTAGATCGTCAATTACTATGAAGTATGATTTTTGTTGGTCTTCAAGAACGTCGCCCAAGGCGTCGACCACCTTGTGTAGTTTTTGTATCTGGACAGCCGAGACCGCCTTTTGGGCTTTATCCCGATATTCTCTTCGTTCCTGCTCCGATAACTTGTTCGCGCTGCGAAGCTTTGCCAATATCGTCGCAGCTTTTCCCCCCATTTCGCTTTCTACCGATTGTTCGGCCCTGGAGATGATCTCTTTTATTCGTAGTTCGGTAGTTGTCCAAAAATCTGACCCACCAAACTCTCGAAAATAATCCAATGCCTCGGCATTCGACTCTTTCTTGTTTCTCGGTGCAAAGAACTTTTCTAAACTTTCTCTAATGTTGCTTTCTTTGTACTTCAGTCGAAGCACCTCCACTGTCAGAACATGCTTCCACAGGGCTTGAAATAGAACGTCAAGCGAGACACCTAATTCGTTTAAAAGTTGGATCGCGCTTGAGTTTTCAATATAGTTCATTGAGAACTCTTGTGGATCTATTCTGAGAGTCCGCTCGGAATCTTCCACGTGCTTGATTAAGGCGCTCTTTCCGGCACCTACTCTGCCTAGAATTATGCTTTCATTTCTGTTCGTGTCAGAAAGAATATCCGCTGTTCCGTTATCGACAAAACACTCTGATAGGAATTGATCGTCTTGTTCTGCTGCAGCTGCGCCAACGATGACGCCACGCCTATAGGTCACTTTAACTGGGGCTCTGCTCACTAAAACTCCATCTTAATGGAGTTAGATCAGGCCCAACTCCTCTTCCCTCAGCCGCTTCACTTCATCCCTCAAACGCGCAGCTTCTTCGAACTCGAGGTTCGCGGCGGCTTCGCGCATTTGTTTTTCCAGGTCCGCGAGGACGGCTTTGAAATTGTGCCCGGTTTCACCTGCAAGTGGCAAGGCTTTTGTTTCGGCAGTGCCGCGCGCCTTCGTCTTGTCCTTGCCGCGGCCGCGGGCTTTCGGGACGCCGTCCTTCTTCTCGCCGAGTTCGCCGAGAATGTCGGCCACGGCGCGCTTGATCGTGGTCGGCGTGATGCCGTGTTCCTCATTATAGGCGACCTGTTTCTCGCGGCGGCGGCTGGTCTCGTCCATGGCGCGCTGCATCGAGCCGGTGATCCGGTCGGCATAGAGCACGACGCGGGCGTCGGCATTGCGCGCGGCGCGGCCGATGGTCTGGACCAGACTCGTCTCTGAACGGAGGAAGCCCTCCTTGTCCGCATCAAGGATGCCGACAAAACCGCATTCGGGAATGTCGAGCCCCTCGCGCAGGAGGTTGATGCCGACCAGCACGTCGAACACGCCGAGGCGCAGATCGCGGATGATCTCGATCCGCTCGATCGTGTCGATGTCGGAATGCATGTAGCGCACGCGCACGCCATTCTCGTTGAGGAAGTCGGTCAGGTCTTCCGCCATCTTCTTGGTCAGCGTCGTGATCAGGCTGCGATAGCCCTTCTCGGCGACGGCCTTGACCTCGGCCATGACGTCATCGACCTGGTTGGCGCCATCCTTCGAGACGGGGCGCACCTCGACCGGCGGGTCGATCAGGCCGGTCGGGCGGATGACCTGTTCGGTGAACACGCCGCCGGTGCGGTCGAGTTCCCAGCTGCCGGGCGTCGCGGAGACGTGCACGGTCTGGGGGCGCATGGCGTCCCATTCCTCGAATTTGAGGGGGCGGTTGTCCAGGCAGGAGGGGAGGCGGAAGCCGAATTCGGCCAGCGTCGATTTGCGGCTGAAGTCGCCTTTGTACATGGCGCCGATCTGGGGCACGGTCTGGTGGCTCTCATCGGTGAAGACGAGGGCATTGTCGGGCAGGTATTCGAACATGGTCGGCGGCGGGTCGCCCGGCTTGCGGCCGGTCAGGTAGCGGGAATAGTTCTCGATGCCGTTGCAGCTGCCGGTGGCGGCGAGCATTTCGAGATCGTACTGGGTGCGCTGCTGGATGCGCTGGGCCTCGAGCAGTTTTCCGTTGGCCTCGAAATGGGCGACCGTGGCCTTCATCTCCGCCTTGATCTTGCCGATGGCCTGGTTGAGCGTCGGGCGCGGGGTGACATAGTGGCTGTTCGCATAGATCTTGATCGCGGGCAGCTTCTGCATGGTGCGGCCGGTGAGCGGGTCGAATTCGGTGATGCTCTCCAGCTCGTCGCCGAAGAAGGAGAGCTTCCAGGCGCGGTCCTCGAAGTGGACCGGGAAGATGTCGATCACGTCGCCCTTCACGCGGAAGGTGCCGCGGGTGAAGGCCATGTCATTGCGGGTGTACTGGTTGGCGACGAGCTGTTCGGCGACGCTGCGCGGGTCGATGCGCTGGCCCTCTTCGAGCCGGAAGGTCATCGAGGTGTAGGTCTCGACCGAGCCGATGCCGTAGATGCACGAGACCGAGGCGACGATGATGACGTCGTCGCGCTCCAGAATGGCGCGGGTGGCCGAGTGGCGCATCCGGTCGATGGCCTCGTTGATCGAGGATTCCTTCTCGATATAGAGGTCCGAGCGGGGGACATAGGCTTCGGGCTGATAGTAATCGTAATAGGACACGAAATACTCCACCGAGTTCTCGGGGAAGAAGGATTTGAACTCGCCATAGAGCTGTGCGGCGAGGGTCTTGTTCGGCGCGAGGATCAGGGCCGGGCGCTGGGTCGCCTCGATGATCTTGGCCATGGTGAAGGTCTTGCCGGTGCCGGTCGCGCCGAGCAGGACCTGGTCGCGTTCGCCGGCCTGGATGCCCTCGACGAGTTCGGGGATCGCCGTGCGCTGGTCGCCCGCAGGCTCATATTCGGAATGCACCTTGAACCGCTTGCCACCTTCCAGCTTGACCCAGTCGCGGTCAGGCCGGTGGGGCGTCCAGTTGTCAGACGGCAGGGCGCCGGCGGCATCGCGGGCGAAACCGTCGAGCGAAAAGACGCTGGGCGCTTCGGAAACGCCTTTGGAAGGAGGGGGAGGAGCCATGCTGAACGATATGGGACGAAAGCGGCGAGTGTCTAGGGTGTTCCTGTTGTGTTCGGTGTATCGGCAGGCCATTCCAAATATCGACAAACACACCTGTCCACCGAGGGTTGGGAATCTAGGTTGCCTTCAAAGTTAACTAATGGTTAGCATCTCATGTTGAGGGGACGAGGCGATGAATTACACATTCTCGGAAAACGGAGTTGTTGTTGAGCAACTAACCGATCAGGGAATGCATCTGGAGTTCGGCAACAGGGATTTAGAACGCTCTGTTGTGTGTTTATTGGGAATCGTTGGCACTTTAGGGACAGTCCTGTTCCTGCAGTTGGCGATCACCGATCCAGGCGCTCGGCGATTTGCTTTTGTATTGGCAATTGCTGTTGCGGTTCCTTGTCTGATTGCGTGTTTTGCTTGCTATCGATCATCTGCCATCCGGAACGCCCGCATGCCATCCAAGAGCAATGAAAGGTTGCCTCACAATCATGTGGGCGGAGTGGGTGCTGCGGTCATATTTTTATTGGCGGGCTTTGTCTTCGTTTCAGCTTATGCGGGGCAGAAACTGAATGGGGCGATTGTGATTCCAGAGTGGATGGGAATTGCCGTTGTTGTTGCATTCGCGACTGTGTTTGCGTGGGTATTTTTATTTTCTCGCGTACTTGAGCTGGGCGGTGTCCGCGGCGTACGCAGATTGATGGAGCGAGCTGCTGCGCCTCTTGTGCCCTTCGGCTATTTCTTTAGCGCAATCGACAGCTGGTTAGTCTTCGTTGTGGCGCCTGCAGTCGGGGCGACGTTGAGAGGAGATATTGTTCGGTATGCAGTGTTTTTTACCCATATTGTGGTTGGCTGTATCTTTGCTTGGCATGCGACCGCCCCACTGGGTTTGATTGGGGCAATGTGGGCCTTCATCGCGGTAATATCCGTAGCTCGCCGCTGGTCTTGGATTGAAACGGACAGGAACCGCCTGATTCAAGATCCAGATATGAAGCCCGACTTGCTTCGTATTGGGCTTCATGATGACCTCCGCGACGAGGCTATTTCGGGACTACTTTTGTTGGTGCTGATACTTCCTATAGCAATGCGTCAATTCCAGCTCTTTGACTTTGGGTATCCGGTTTTTCAAGTCGAGACGGGAGCCATAGACAGACTGGATGCTTGGGTAGGTTTTTTTGGAGTCGAGTTGCTGAAAGCGCTACCGTTCCTTGCGTGGGCTGACATTTATAGTGCCGAGGCGGGAACAAGAATCCATACGAGCGCCCCGCTATCAATGCACGTGCTGCTGGTGGCCCGCGCAATTATTGATCTCGTATTCATTGGTGCGATCCTGCAGGCGTTGGCAATCTCGGTGTCGCTTTCCAAGAATCGCCGGGATTTCTTGGAAAGACGGGCAGGTGTGGATGCACTCGACCCAAGAATTGAGGCTCGTGAACTCGCTCGGCTGTCTTTTAGGAAAAATGGTGAATGGCGCTTTAGAGAAGAAATAAAGCAGTACACCCACTACAGTCCGAGTCGCCTTATTCGCCTTAAGGTGAAAACGAAAAAAGGGTCCCGACTTCAAGTCGCTGTTGCTGAAATTATAAGGCGTTCAGGGCTCGATATAACACCGCCCGCCGAGTTGCTTCCTCAAGTAACTGCGTCGAAAAGGATCGACCCAGCCGAAATTCGTGCGATTTTGGATGAAATAGATGAGTTGAGACAGTACGATCTAGACTATCTCGCAATTGCGCGACGCCAACTGAATTGGAAAAGCGGTGTGGAGGCTGAGAGAAAGAGATTAGTTCAGATGATCGTCTCAAAAGTTGACGTTAGCCCTCAGCGCGAGAGAAAGCTTTCTGAAGTGTTGGTTGGAAAAGACGCCGATAGTCTCGCGAATATTCGCGTCCTCGTAGTGCAGTCTCTAGCGAGAAATGCTCAAGCAAATCCACAAAACTTAATGCCGCTTTCTCACGCTTTCCATTATGATCGCGCCAAGGTCGTTCGAAATACTGTCGCAGCGCAAATGAGAGCGCGTAAACTAACGCCAGTGAGTGAGAACGAGGTTACTATGCTGGAAATTGGCCGTAGAGTGGCTTCCGTATAAGTAGTTACTGGGAAAAAGAAGCTGACATGAACCCCCTGACCGAAGCCCGTATCGCGAATGTCCGCAACCATATGGCGTTGGAGGTGACGCATGACTGGGATGCGGTCATCGCGACGTTCGAGCATCCCCGCTACGAGATGCATGGGGGCGGGCAGGTGTTTGACGGGGAGGCGGCTGTGCGGCGCTATTTCGACCTGTCGCGCACGCCCTTTCCGGACCAGGACAATGAGATCATCTCGATTGCGGTGGATGAGGCGACGGACAAATTGCTGGTCGAATTCTGGCTGACCGGAACGCATACCGGGCCCTTGCAGGTCGGCAAGACCACGATCGAGCCGACAGGGCGGCGTTTCAAGGTGCGCATGGCCGCGACGTTCGAATTCGCGCCCGGCAGTGACCGGATTATCTGCGAGCGGCCCTATTTCGACCAGGGCGGCGTGCTGCGGGCCCTCGACCTCGTCTGACGCGGGGACTTCCGGAGTCTGATAAACGGGCTTTGATCGCCTGCTGAAAGACTGCACGCGAATGGAACCAATACGTCGTTCACGCATACTAATTGCGATGACCGATATTATGCCAACTCAGTCCAGGACGGATGCCGGCCCCACAGAGATGCGACGCAGCATACGTGTGCGCCTCCAGACGGCCGGGCGGATTGTCCTGAAGGATTACAGCGACGCCCGCAGCATTCTGGTGCAGGATTTGTCGGTCGACGGCGCTTGCCTGATGATTGGCGACTGGTCCGATTTGCCGGAAACGTTTCACCTGCTGCTGCGCCGGACGCCGGCTGAGCCTCATTTCCAGGTCGACTGCACGGTGCGCTGGCGCGCCGGAGCGGCCGTGGGCGTCGAGTTTGAGCGCTCGCTTGGCGGATACCTGCTCGCCGAACTGATCCGTCAGCCCCTTTACGCGCACTAGGCGGCGCGGCCCTCGGGCAGACCTGATCTGATCTAATCCAGATTTTCACGGCCCGTTGCGCGTTCCCTGATGCGCAGCTGCGCCATCAGGTCTTCCAGACGCGGGGACGGCGGCGCTTTCAAACTGTCCTCGAAGGATTTCCGAAGCGCGTCCCGCAGCGGATCCCGGGGCGAGTCCTTTTCATTTTCATTGTCGTCCGAACGAAAAATAAGCCGTCTCTTTTCCTGCATGCCTGCGTCCCACACACCCGCGCAGCCTTAGGTATTCAGCTGGTCTATTCCGGCCGAAAAAGGCCTAAATCAGCGACGGTCTCTAGGAAGTTTTGCGAACCTTGTCGATGGTCCCTTCGGGGCCCTAACGGCCTGTGCACATGCACAATTGGCTTTCTGGCCTGCATTGTGATCACGGGGCGGAGGACGGGGCGAATGTCCCGTGAGTGGGGGGCATCCCGGAACGGGTGTGGAAAATTAGTATGACCAGTCGCAACGTGTTGCAAATATTGCAGAGGCGGAGATCAGGCCGGGGCGGCAATAAGGGTTTTCGCACGTGCGAAGGCCGTCAATACGGAGGTGTCCCTGATTTCCGGCGTTGAAATAGATTGAAATAAACCGTGAAGCCCATGCGCCCGGCTTTAAGCCGTTTCGTCCCTCAGGGGTGAGCAGTTTCAACGTTTGCAAGTGCGCGTTGCCACGCTGCCCTCGCAAGGCGAAGCCGTAGGGCGATTCAGATTTGAGTGAAATTTCACCCTTCCATTCAACCAGACTTCCACCTCGCTGTGTCAGAACGGGGCGTAACGATACGGGACGAGACTGTTCCGCTTTGTGTCAGAAAAACAGGGTTCAGGGGCGGCTTCAAATCCGCTCCGTGTATGGAAGGGTAGTATTCGAGATGGCCAAGACGGTACTCGTAATTGATGACGATCCGACACAGCGCCGCCTGCTTCAGGCGGCTGTTGAAAAGGCCGGGTTTGCCTGCCGCACGGCACCTGACGGCGAAGCGGGCCTCGCGCTTGCCGCCGACCCCAAGGATGGCATCGACGTGGTCCTGCTGGACCTGACCATGCCGGGCCTGTCGGGCATGGACACACTGGAGCGCCTGTCGGCCAAACGCGCCGACCTGCCCGTCATCATGCTGACCGCCACAAGCGGGATTGATACGATTGTTCAGTCCATGCGCCGCGGCGCGGTCGACTTCATCGTGAAGCCGGCCAATCCGGAACGCGTCGTCGTCTCGATCCGCAATGCATTGAAGCTGCAATCGCTGTCGGGGGAGGTGAAGCGCCTGTCCCGCAAGGCCGAAGGCGGCATGAGCTTTGACGACATGATCGCCACGGCGCCGCCCATGCGCCAGGTTATCCGTCTCGCTGAACGCGCTGCCAGCTCGGACATTCCGGTGCTGATCCTCGGCGAAAGCGGTGTGGGTAAGGAAGTTGTTGCGCGCTGTATCCAGGGCGCATCCGGCCGGGCCGGCAAGCCGTTTGTGACCGTGAACTGCGGTGCCATTCCGGAAAATCTGGTCGAGTCGATCCTGTTCGGTCATGAGAAGGGCGCCTTTACGGGTGCGGTCTCAAAAGCGCTCGGCAAGTTTGTCGAGGCCGATGGCGGCACGCTGTTCCTCGATGAGGTCGGTGAGTTGCCGCTGGACGCGCAGGTAAAGCTGCTCCGCGCGCTGCAGGAAGGGGAGGTGGATGCCGTCGGCTCACGCCGCCCGACCAAGGTGGATGTGCGCATCATTTCTGCAACCAACCGCGATCTGTCGCAGCAGGTTGCCGAGGGCACGTTCCGCGAAGACCTGTTCTATCGCCTCAATGTCTATCCGGTCGACATGCCGTCCCTGCGTGAGCGCCGCGACGATATTCCGGCCCTGGTTGATCATTTCGTGAACCGCTTCAATGCCAGCGAAGGCGCGAAAGTGTCCGGTGTGGCCGATGACACGATGAAGATCCTGTATGCCTTTGACTGGCCGGGCAATGTCCGTCAGCTGGAAAATGCCGTCTTCCGCGCGGTCGTCCTGTGTGACGGTGACCAGTTGCGCCCACAGGATTTCCCGCAGATTTCCGGCCAGATGCCGGATGCGGCGACGCTGCCGCAATCACCGGTCAGCATGGTTCAGGACTCTGCCGAGCCAGCCCCGTCGGGCGATGCCGGTCCGGTTTCCATCCAGGATGAAGCAGGCGAACTGCGCACGCTGAGCGATATCGAGCGCGACATTCTTCAGTATGCCATCGACTTCTATGAAGGCCATATGAGCGAAGTGTCCCGTCGTTTGGGGATTGGCCGCTCGACGCTTTACCGCAAGGTCCGCGAATACGATCTCGACGTGCGCCAGGAGCGCGAGGCGAGCTAGGCCAAGGCCAAAGGGAAATGCCGGCTCAGACCGGCCATAAAGCCCCGCCACACCGGCGGGGCTTTTTCATTGGGCGGCAGGCATCGCGTAGGACATGGTGACGTTGCAGCGCTCATAGCGGTGGCCGTAGCGGCGCATGATCTCGTCATCATGCCGGAAGCCGTATTTTTCATAGAGCCGGATGGCCGAGGCGCATTTCGAATTGGTCAGCAGGAAGAGGTCCTGGATTTCCATCTGGCGGGCCCGTTTCAGGATTTGCCGCATCAGGAAGTCTCCGGCCCGGCGCCCACGTGCGGAGGCCAGTACGCCCATCTTGGTCAGCTCCACCCCGCCATCCTCCATCGGCATCAGCGCGCAGGTGCCAATGATGCCAAGTTCCGGATCTTCGACAAACAGGATGGTGCCGCCCTTGTCGATCACCTTGGCGCGCGGGTTTTCGATCATGGTGATGTCTTCCGCTTCCAGCCGGAACATCTCCTCGACCCATTCGCGGGTGATGCGGTCAAAATGCGGGGCGAGTTCGTCTGAGAATTCCACGATTTTCAGACCCGCCGGATTGGCCAGCGTCTCGATCCGCGCCGACAGGGGCTGGTCGGCGAGACGTGATTCCACGAGACTGATTTCCGCCAGCAAGTCGTGGTCAGGGTAGAGGCAGAGTTGCTGGGCGGCCTCGCGCACAGCGGGCCAGAAGCTGGCCCGCATTTCCGCGACAAGGGCTTCGCCGGACGGGGTCAGGAAGATTTCCTTCTGGCGATTGTCGCCTTCGATCGGGCGCGTGTCGGTCAGGCCCATCTTCTGGAGCGCATTATGAATGCGCGTGATGGCGGGCTGGCTGACGCCGGTGGTCTCGACGGCGGCGCTCACGCTGAGCGGGCCGTTTGCCTCCAGAGCGGCAATCAAAGGGAAGTGCGTCGTCTGGATCGGGTAGGCGCGCGCGTCGAACACGCTGACGGCCTCCGCCTGCAGCCGGTCGGCAAGGCGCTTCAGCCGGCTGGCGAGGCCGAGATAGCCGATGTGTGCGAGAATATCCTGGTTCATCATGGGTTTCCATAATCCGTTATATAACGTGTTATGCAATTAGGCTCAGGTACAGGCGGCGTCAAGACGAAATCCTGATCTTCCGGGCGGGGAAGGGGCCCTAATGCCGGGTGTAAGCCTTGACGATTTCGCCAATCTTGCGGGCATCGGCTTCGCGCGGGCTGCCGGTGCGCCAGGCAATGCCGATCTGGCGGCCGACGACAGGATTGACGAATTCGCGCACGGCCACGTCCGGGCCGATGTTCAGGCCATTGTCGGTTGCGAGTTTTGGCAGGAGCGAGACGCCGAGCCCGCCGGCAATCATGTTGACCAGCGTGCCGAGCGAGGTGGCGGCGACCTGATCGGTGCCGCTGCCGGTTTTCATCCGGCAGATCGACAGCGCATGGTCCCGCAGGCAATGGCCATCCTCGAGCAGGAGGAGATTTTCGCCCGACAAATCCTCTGGCGACAGGCCGTTCTTTCTGGCCAGCGGGTGCGCGGCAGGGGCGGCAAACAGGAATTCGTCATCGAACAGGGGCAGCATGTCGATGCCCGGCACATCCCAGGGCAGGGCGATCAGGGCCGCATCCAGCGTGCGGGTGCGCAGCTGGTCGATCAGGCGGGGGGTCTTTTCTTCATGCAAATAGAGCTTGAGATCAGGGTATTGCTCGCTGAGCGCGCGCACCGTGGCGGGCAGCACGAAGGGGGCGATGGTCGGGATGGCGCCCAGATGGAACGGGCCGGTCAGCAGGGCGCCGGCGCTCTGGACCGACTGGACCAGGGAGTGGGCGTCATTGATCAGCGCATTGGCGCGCGCCACCGCCAGTTCACCGGCATGGGTCAGCTTGGCGCCGCGGGGCTCGCGTTCGGCCAGTTTCACCCCCAGCAGATCCTCCAACTCCTTGATTCCGGCGGACAGGGTGGGCTGCGTCACATGGCACGCCTCGGCCGCCCGCGAGAACGAGCCGGTCTCTCCAAGAGCCACTAGATACTGCAGTTGGCGAAGGGTGGGTATAATCATAGAGACAATCTATACCGCGAATGGGAATTATCAATTTTCCTTTTTGCCGCAACTGCGAGAAAGCACGCGCACCGGGCCCACCGTTCCGGCAGCCTAAAATCTTATCCCAGGAGATCCACTATGCTTGGCATTGGCGAAAAGCTTCCCGAGTTCACCGTTACGGGCGTAAAGCCGAAATTCATGCAGCATGAGCAGAATGGCGAGAGCGCGTTCGAGCCCATCACGCAGGATTCCTTCGAGGGTAAATGGAAGGTCATCTTCTTCTACCCGAAAGACTTCACCTTCGTTTGCCCAACCGAAATCGCTGAATTCGCCCGCCTGGCTGGCGACTTCGAAGACCGCGACGCGGTTGTGCTCGGCGGATCCACCGACAACGAGTTCGTGAAGCTGGCATGGCGCCGCGACCATGCCGACCTGGCTGAACTGCCGATCTGGCAGTTTGCCGACACCCGCGGCGAGCTGGTTGATGGTCTCGGCGTGCGTGAACCATCCGAAGGCGTTGCCTATCGCGCCACCTTCGTGGTCGATCCGCACAACGTCATTCAGCACGTCTACGTGACCAATCTGAACGTCGGCCGCAGCCCGGCAGACACGCTCCGCGTGCTCGACGCGCTGCAGACCGACGAGCTGTGCCCATGTAATCGTCCGGTTGGCGGAGATATTTTGGAACCAGCTGCCTAGGTCGCGCATATATAGAGCGCACGCTGGAACTCCTGGGAAGACGTCCTACTCCCTCCCCCACCCATGGGGCGTCTTCCCTTCAGCGTCGCGAAAGGTCCGGCAGGTCTTCCGTCCACCCAGTTCCAGGACGTTGGCACTCCCACCCCAAAGCCAGAAGGCTTGTCGGGCCCATTCGCTCCCCCACATCGTACTACTGACTCCGGAAGGATGAGGATTCATGTCTATCGAGTCCCTGAAATCTTCGCTGCCTGACTATGCGAAGGACCTGAAACTCAATCTCGGCTCGCTGATGAATGAGACGCTGCTGAGCGACCAACAGAAATATGGCTGTTTCCTTGCCTGTGCCCATGCTGTGGGCGAGCCCCAGACCCTGGCCGCGCTGGAAGCCGAAGCAGCGGCCAAGCTGAGCCCCGAGGCTCTGAAGGCTGCGAAAGCGGCCAGCGCCATCATGGGCATGAACAATGTCTACTACCGCTCGATCCACCTGATCAGCAATGCCACCTACAGGACGCTGCCGGCCAAGCTGCGCATGAACGTGATTGGCGCGCCGGGTATCGAGAAGGCTGATTTCGAGCTGTATTCGCTCGGCGTGTCGGCCGTGAATGGCTGTGGCATGTGCCTGGACGCGCATGAGGCTGAACTGCGCAAGCACGGCCTGTCGACGGAGCAGATTCAAGCTGGCATCCGGATCGGCGCAGTCGTCAATGCCGTCGCCCGCGTTCTGGCCGCAGAAGCCGTGGCGGTCGCAGAGCCGGCCTGATATTTCGCACCCGCGCGACCCAAGACCCATAGAGAGGCCCTGAAGCATTGCTTCGGGGCCTTTTTTGCGATTCGAAGCATTCGCGAAGTGATGCGGAGCCGAAATGACCAATTGCAGGTCATCGCCCTGACCAGCTGTGGAAAACGGCAAAAAAAGACATGTCCTTTTCTTCATGCGCTGCCTGCCACAGCAGGGGAGGGCAGCGGCCTGATTCAGAACGGAAAATTTCGCCCCGCCCATTCCTGCCCATATCGGTGTTCCGGCATGTTCCCCATATATTTCACCTTTGTTCCAATGGTTTCCGGATGTGGATATTTCAATTCCTCCGCCCCGCCCATTGAGGCCCATAGTGTCCCATGATACTCCACGTTAAGACATGGTTTACCCATGCGGGGTTTAGGCAGAATAAGTCAGGGTTGGCGGGTGTTTGTTTCCACCTATGAAAGCGCTATTGATGCAAAAGGACGGGTTTCGATCCCCGCTTCCTTTCGCGCTGCGCTGGGCGGTGGAAACCGGATTTTCCTCTGGCTGGCGCTGGACGGATCGGGCTGCCTGGAAGGCGGCGGCGAAGCCCTGATGGCAATGTATCGCGCGACCCTGACCCGGCTTGCCCCGCACTCCCCCGCCCGCAAGGCGCTCGTCACCCGCATTATTGCCGGGTCCGCCGACCTGAAAATGGATGATA
>Ga0181370_1000156_pt1 | contig 12388 bp, 10 predicted proteins | sample LowvirmetaG_7_FD_130091 | JGI IMG/M metagenome (GOLD analysis project Ga0181370, IMG submission 130091) | Marine viral communities from the Subarctic Pacific Ocean - Lowphox_06 viral metaG | ecosystem: Environmental > Aquatic > Marine > Oceanic | place: Subarctic Pacific Ocean | collected...
AGGTCGAAGATTGTTCCACATGGGTGTACCCAACCTGTATGATACGGCGCAGATTTTCTGCTCCCTCTTGAGCAGCGAGCTTCGCAAGACGCGTTCTGTCGCCTGAGAAGTCGATTAGCACAGACGGCTGACCGAACGCCGTGAAGATATCGGAATAGGTGTAGACTCTATCATGCAGTGCCAAACTGCGGACAAATCCTTCATTCGATTTTGAGGTCGCACCAATCAGGGAAATGGAGGCGCGAGCAAGGAATGCAAATCCGATCGCGGTCTTGCTAGAGGCGCTTGTCACGATGATTTGTTCGGCTCCGAACCAGTCATTTTCGCTCAAATAGCGGTGAAGGACGTTAGATGTGATGAATAGCGGGTGCAGAAGCGCTTTTAGGCCGAGCGTGTTTTCATCGGCGATATCGACAGCTGCGTACTGATTGTAAACGGGGTTCAGGTCTACTCGGTGATCGTCGCGCGCGCGAAACCCAAGCCTGGAAACAGATCCGGTCATGGTGAAATGGGATGCCATGGGGACAAGTCCGAAGTACCGCGCGCCAGAAGCGATACCTTCAACGCTTGAGCTGATGACTTCGGCAAATCCCCAAGTCGGAACATGTCCCCATCCTTGATCAGCCGGGAATAGCTGCCAATAACCGAGTTCATCGCCCAGTATGGCGTAAGTGATGACATTGCTCGTCAGCGCGAACCGGTCAACGCGCAGGAAAATCTGATGATTTCGGTCTGCTGGCCTGTCTGTACTTACAAGCTTTACCGTCGAAATGTCGGTGTTGAGCGTTTGAAGTGTCCACATGTCCAAGAGCTGCTCCTTCATTCGATTAGCACGAGATCAGGAATGAAATAGGCGAGCGATGCACACCAGTGCTTGTTTGGCACCTCAGGTTGCGCAGAATGCAACGTGCTGATCCGCGTTACGTTTATCTGGGAGGCGGCAAGCTCATGCCACGCAAGATGGGAGCGTGCTCAGGATTTCGACCGTGTCAGGTCTGCCAACCCTCTCACCATTCGAGGCCACAATTCGTGACGCGAAGGGCAAATCATGTTAGCGAATTGAAAGATGCGGATCGGCCGCGTCGAACTTGGATAGCAGGAAAGGAGTGCACCACAGTTTGCACTACAAAATGCAGACGTTTTGCACCACAAGCGAAGTGTTTAACGCTGCAATACGTTGACACTATTTGATTTCATGTTGGATTTTCAGGCGCGTCACTCGCGCCATTTCTTTCAGGGTGACGCCTGATGCCTCCCTTGAAATCATTGAAAATACTGGAGAAACCTTAGGGGCTCCAAATCTTTTCGCCGATGATGCACGACAATTTGCACCACAAAATGCAAACTTTTTGCACTACAAACGGCGATGAAGCATTTCTCACTTGGGGCAAGATTTTTAAAGGATCGCGGCGGCTGCTGGCGTTTTGTGCGGCGCGTTCCGCAACGGTTTCAGGATGTCGACAAACGTGGCCTGATCCAGGTCGCCCCGTACCCAATCCACCGAAATCGCCATGATCTGACGTAATGGGCTGACTGAAGCTGACGATGCAATGTGGAGCAGTCTCGCGCTCCGGACCCAGGATATCAAACGCACGGGCAAGCGCCGCCACGCAGCGCTTTCGCGCGACGGTTGCGCGGGCCATAGTGAGATCTTTAATCTGAGGCCGGATGATATCCCTTCGCGACATTCATGAAAAAGCCATGCCCACCATCTTGCATGCCCAGAGGAGGGCCCTGAATGGCTGGATGGGGGAGAGGACATTTTGCGCCTGGGGCCCCCAGATGATGACCTCCGAGCACTCAACCAGCACCCGCAACCCTACGTGGCTTTCTGAGACCCTCACATGCCGCGCAGGGCTGCGCGTCGGCGGGGCCGCCCAAACCATACCGCAGCCCATCCCAGTGCAGCCATCGCGGCCCCCGCCAAGGCGACGGCAGGAAGGCCGAAGCCGGCGGCAATCACGCCGCCGCCAAGTGCGGCGCCAATGGCATTGCCTAGATTGAAGGCCCCGATATTCACCGCAGAGGCCAGATTGGGGGCATCGCTGGCCGCCTTCATTACGCGAACCTGCAGCGGCGGAACCAGGGCGAAGCTTGCCACGCCCCAGAGGAAGATGAGCAGACTGGTCGGTATCGGGTACGGCATCATCCAGGCAAAGGCCGTCAAGACGAGGCTCAGCCCTGCCAGGGTTATGAGAAGCGTACGGTCTACGGATTTGTCAGCGAACTTTCCGCCAAGCCAGTTCCCCAGGGTCAGGCCGATCCCATAGGTGACGAGCATGCCGGTGATGAAGCCTGTCGAGGCTCCGGTCTCGTTCCGCAGGATGGGGGCGATATAGGTAAAGACCGTGAACATGGCGCTGGAACCGAGCACGGTCAGTCCAAGCGCGGCCAGAACCGTGGGGCGGGTCAGCGCCCTCATTTCCCCAAGGGCGCTGACCCCGGCAGGGGCGGGCAAAATCGGCAGGGTGAGGCGCAGGGCGAGCATGGTCACGCCACCAAGGCCGGCAATGCCCCAGAAAGCCGCACGCCATCCGACCTGGTCTCCTGCCCATGTGGCCAGCGGAACGCCGACCACATTGGCGAGGGTCAGGCCCATAAACATGGCGGCCACCGCGCTGGCGCTACGGCCCGGCGGCACGATGCTGGCGGCCACGATGGCGCCAACGCCGAAAAAGGCGCCATGATTGAGAGAGGTAATCAAGCGGGCGGCGAGCAGGGCGGCGTAATTATCCGATATCGCGGCCAGGACATTTCCCAGAGTGAAGAGTGCGGCCAGACCAATCAGCAAGGTGCGCCGCCGCACTCGCCCGGTGGTCAATGTCATCAGCGGGGCACCGAGCACGACCCCCAGAGCATAGGCGCTGATCAGCAAGCCGGCGGCCGGGATGGACACGCCGAGGTCTGCTGCGATCACGGGGAGCAGGCCCATGGGGGCAAATTCCGTGACGCCGATGCCGAAGGCGCCAGCAGCGAGTGCCAGCAAGGGAGGATTGAGTTTCATGACAGGGACCTCGTGATCAGACCATTGGCGGGTTCAGGCGGGCGAATCCGTCCTGATAGTGATAGGGGGCGTGCGGATAGGGGGGCAGCAGGTCACTCGCCGCGTCCAGCCGGGCTATCTGGTCCGAGGTCAGCGTCCAGCCAATGGCCCCCAGATTCTGACGCAGCTGGTCTTCATTGCGGGCGCCGATGATCACAGAGGCCACGGTGGGCCGCCGAGTTAGCCAGTTGAGCGCAATCTGCGGGACGCTCTTGCCTGTTTCCTCCGCGATCTCATCAAGCGCCTCCATGACCCGATACAGATGTTCCTCTGCCACTGGGGGCGCAAATTGTTCCGTCTCATGCAGGCGGCTGCCTGAAGGGGGCGGAGCGCCGCGGCGGATCCTGCCGGTGAGCCGGCCCCAGCCAAGCGGGCTCCAGACCAGCGCGCCTACGCCCTGGTCGGCCGCAAGCGGCATCAGATCGGCCTCATAGTCCCGTCCGACCAAGGAATAATACACTTGGTGTGCTACGAAGCGTGGCAGGCCATGCCGGTCAGCAGCTGCCAGGGCTTTCATCAATTGCCAGCCGGGATAATTGGAGACGCCGACATGGCGCAGCTTGCCCGCGCGCACGAGCAGGTCGAGCGTGCCAAGCAATTCCTCAACCGGGGTAGAGGCGTCAAAGGCGTGAAGTTGCAGTATATCGATATAGTCTGTCCCGAGCCGGCGCAGGGCGTCTTCGACGCTCCGGACCAGCCGGTTGCGGGAGACGCCCCAATCATTCGGGCCGTCCCCTATTGGCAGGCCGGTCTTGGTCGAGATCAGGACCTTGTCCCGGCGCCCCTTGAGGGCCGCGCCCAGAACCTCTTCTGACGCGCCATTCGAATACACATCCGCCGTATCGAAGAGAGTGACCCCTGCTTCAAGGCAGATGTCGACAAGGCGGCGCGCTTCCTGCGCGTCGCTAGTGCCCCAGGCCCCGAAGAGCGGCCCGGTGCCTCCGAACGTACCGGTCCCAAAGCTCAGCACGGGAACTCGAAGCCCCGATGCGCCCAATTGACGATAGTCCATGCTGGTTTCCTTTGGCTTGCGTTGAAAGCAAAGGTAAGGGGAGGAAGCGCGGCCAGTACCGGCCCCTCAGGCGAAAGAGTTTTGACATGGACGCAAAGATGGTCACCCCTACCGATCGGGCCCGTGCGCTGGAAATCTTTACAGCGGTGGCGGCCGAAGGCAGTTTCTCGGCTGCGGGACGACAGCTGGGCCTCACACCGTCAGCGGTCAGCCGCACCGTCGACCGGATAGAAGACAGGTTGGGCGTGCGATTACTCTTGCGCACGACGCGCACCCTGACCCTGACCAGTGAAGGACATGCCTATCTCTGCGCCGCCCGCCGGATACTGACCGACCTGGATGAGGCCGAACAGGCCATTGCCGACCAGGGCGCGCCGCGCGGCCGCCTGCGGGTCAGCGCCGCGCAGGCACATGGACGCCTGTGTGTCGTGCCGCTGCTGGGAGCTTTTGTAGCCCGGTATCCGCACATCCTGGTGGATATCAATCTGAGCGACGGCTTGGTCGACGTCGCGGCCGGGCAGGCGGATGTCGCGATCCGGTTCGGCCCGCTTTCTGACAGTAATCTCACTGCCCGCAAACTCGGAGAAAGCCGAAGGGTTATTGTCGCCTCCCCCGCTTATCTTGCCAGGCATGGCACGCCGACCCTGCCGGAAGACCTGCACGGGCATAATTGCCTCAGCTTCAATTTCCGCCGCGCTGAGCCGGTCTGGCCCTTCCGACGGGAAGATGAGGAATATGCGCTGACTGTAAGCGGTAATATAGAAGCCAATAATGGCGAAACGCTTGGACAATTGGCAATGGCGGGCGTCGGCGTGGCACGGGTCGGCGCGTTCAGTGTCGCAGCGGAAATTGCCGACGGCCGACTGGTCCCCTTGCTGGAAGCCTACAATCCCGGCGATGTCGAGGAAATCCATGCCGTCTTTGTCGGCGGCGCTAATCTGCCTGCCCGCGTGCGCTGCTTTGTCGACTACCTCGTCGAAGCCCTGTGACATCCCTCCCTCGTCAGATCAAAGGCCCCCGGACGAAACTCCTGAATCCCCACGAAGCCTTCCATGTCTGCTTAGAGTGAAAATGCATGCATGAATTGATGATCAGATAACGTCTCGTGGCTCCGGATGCCGGCACCGATCTATGGAACGATTTTTCGCTCCCAATCGCAGATTCCGAAGAAGCTCTACATGCACGCGAGATCGCGGCTATTCTTGATGAATTTCTTCAGTGAATATTAGGCGGGGATTTGCTATGAGTTCAGACATGATATCAGGACCACGAGCCTATTTGAGCAGAATTTCGCTCGCCATTGTGCTGATGGTGATGATGGGATTCGGCTCAGCTACTGCAGATATCCATCCGGTCGATACCATTGATGCTGAATGTGCGTCGGTTGATCTGGCAACGCAGATCATTGATCTGGAATCTCGTGATGACGAAGAGACGCCGGATCATGAGCATCACGCTCACAATTGCGGCAGTTGCCATTTCCACGTCGTCGGAACGGGACTTTCCTCGTCGATGCCCGGCCGTCTCAACAACGGTATTCTACGTCCTCGCGGCGGGGAATCCGCATTACTCGCCGAACCTATGGGCCTCTATCGTCCCCCGCGTGCCTAGTCTGACCCGATAGCGGCGCTTGTTGCGCTGTCCGTTCGTCGTTCAGATTACCACGAGGACTTATTCTCCATGTCAAAATTCAGCCAGGGTGCATTGTGCATCCTGATCGCTGCCGCCTTTGCGGGTGGTGCGATTGCCGCGCCGTGCAGCGGGCCTCAGGCCGATGCGCAACCTATAACATCGGATACGAAGCTCACACTCGATATCGTTTTGGAGCAAGTGCGCGGCGCCTCTCCCAGCGTGCGCCGGGCCGCACTGGAAACGCGGGCCCGAAAGGCAGACGCCGCGCAGGCGGGCCGCCGACTAAATCCGTCCATCGGCCTCGAAGTAGAGAACTTCTCGGGCTCAGGCCCGCTGGCCGGCTTCGACCAGAGCGAGACAACCCTCTCGATTGAACAGACTTTTCTTGAGAATAAATCGCAATGGCTGCTCAGTAAATGCAAATCATTTGCAATTCAAGACAGTCCCGACAGGGCCTTCAGAGCTCTCAAGTTATCAGGAAGCTCGGGTGCGGGGCAGGTATCCCACACTCAGGTTCGAAGGCTTGATCTACGGGAAAGACTATCTCCGAAATCAAGCAAATCTTAAGACGAGACCTCAGTCTTTTTGGCAAAAATTAAGTTATATTTGAGGGTTCTGGCCTAGCTGTATTCTTGTGATTTGGGATCAGTGTGGCGTGGCAATGAAGAGGTTTATAAGCCGGACTTCTGACGGGTCCCAGAAGGCCGGGGCCTTGTGGTTCTGCGTCCTATTTATGCTCGGCTTTGTTCCGCTGGCGCTGATATTCGTCTTTGCACCCTCGGGTGTGCATCTTCCAGCCTGCTATCTGCTTGCGGCAGTCTGTGTGGGGTTGGCAATTTTCCTCTTCAGGGACAAGTCGACATCCCTTGCCAACAAACTCTTCGCTTCCACAGCGGCAACAGCCGGTGCGGAGCCAAAAGTGTCTGGCCAGAATTCACTGACGGGCTTCTCGGGTCAGGAAACGCTTCTGTCGATCCTTGCTGAGGAGCTTACCCCGGCGCTCCCTCCAACCCTTCTCGGAATTATCCGCATTTCAAATTATGACCGGATGGCCGCTATCGATGTGGCCGTAGCGGATCGGGTGCTGAGCGCATTCCACCAGCGGCTACAGAATGCGCTTGGAAAAACAAGACGCCTCGCGCGCGTGGAACGAAATTGTTTTGCAATCTGGTTTGGCGGACCCGGCGACCTGCACGCGGCAAAAGCAGAGCTTCAAGCCCTGAGCTATGCGTTGACACAGCAGATTCGCGGAGACGCCTTTACCATTGAGCCTGAACTGGAAGTCGGATCGGCGGCGACGAGCCAGCAGGCGGAACCCCCGGCAGAACTGATCAGCCGTGCGCTCGCTTCCCTGGCCAAGCCAGGAGTAAGGGGCGGTCTTCTCGATCCTGTCCCAGAGGGCTCAAGGACAGACTTGCGGCGCCGGTTTGCGCTGGAGCAGGATTTGCACCGGGCTATCGGCAATGGTGAGTTGGCACTTCATTATCAGCCTTTCATCGACACCTCCGAAATGCGGGTCACAGGCGCAGAAGCCTTGTTGCGCTGGAGCCACCCAGAGTTGGGTGCGATATCGCCCGGCGAGTTTATTCCGATTCTGGAAGAGTCCGGCCTGATGCAGGATGTGGGGATATGGGTGCTCAACACCGCTTGCCGACAGCTGCGCGAATGGCGCGGTGCCGGAAGTCCGGACTTCAAGATGGCGATCAACCTCTCGGCCCGTCAGCTACAGAACCCAGATTTGAAGAACATGATTGGCCGTACAGTGTATAATCACGGTCTCTCGCCATCCGGTATCGAACTCGAATTAACCGAAACCGCGGCCATGGAAGATTCGGCGCTCACTTTGGAATTGTTCAGCAGTTTGCGAGAAGCGGGGTTCAGCCTCGCTATTGATGATTTCGGAAGCGGTTATTCGAGCCTCAGCTACCTGAAAAACCTACCCTTCAGCAAGCTGAAGATCGACCGCGAATTTGTCTCATATGTTGATCAGAGCAGCGCGAGCCGAGCCATCTGCAAGGCGCTGCTTGAACTCGCATCCGGCCTTGGCATCTCGGCCATTGCGGAAGGCGTCGAGCGTCGCGAAGAAGTCGACGCTCTGGCCCGCATGGGCTGCACCAGCTTCCAGGGATACTATTTCGCCAAGCCGATGGATGCTGCCTCCTTTGCCGAGATGACGTCTAACTCAGACTGGCTGGCAGAGCTCTGCTCGCCTGCCGCGGCCATGAGCAATGAATTGAAAAGGCGCTATTCATGATGAGATTGATTGCGACCCCGGCGCTGGCAGCCATGCTGATGACCACAGCATGCATGCATACACCCGAGGAAACGGGTCCGGTAGAAACAGCCCAGCCGGTTGAGGAGACGCGTGAACCTGCAGAAGTGCAGGAGACCACGCCGCCTACGACACGGGAGCGCGCGCAGCGCGCTATTCAATTGCTCGGCGAAGGCAAGGAAATGCCTGCAATGGTCGAGCTGGAAGCCATACTTGCCGAGGTGCCGCAGGACACGATCGCCCTGAAGCTGCGTGACCAAATCCTGAAAGACCCCGGCGAATTACTGGGCGAAAGCCACAAGACGTACACGGTCAAGGAAGGCGAAACGACCTCGTCACTCGCGCGCAGATTCCTTGGGGACCCTCTGCTTTTCTATGCTTTCTCCCGTTACAACAATCTTGAGGCGCCAAACCGGTTGATGGTGGGGCAAGTCCTGAAGCTGCCGGATCGTTCCGTCGAACAACCAGAAGCGCCGGTGGAGGCAGTGGAAGTTCCGAAGCCTCCCGTTGAAACGGAAATCGTATCCTCAGAAGATGCGGCGACCGCGAATGCTTTGCGTCTGGAGGCTCTGGAAGAGCTGAACGCAGGTGAGGCCGAGACTGCAATGACCTTACTTCGGCGCGCCCTGGCCCTCAACAGCAACAATCCAAACATCGCTGCTGACCTGGCAAAGGTCGAACGTATCCAGGCAGCGCTTACCAAATCGAGATAATTACGCCGGGCGAAGCAACAGGTGTCGTAACGTCCGGCCAACCAAGGTGAACACATGAAACGCGTCGGTCGGTATAAAATTGAGGCACGCATCGGGCAAGGTGCGATGGCCGAAGTGTATCGTGCGTATGATCCCAAAATCGACCGTGTGCTGGCAATCAAGGTTCTCAAGCAGGAGTATTGTGAGAACCCGGAATATGCGAAGCGATTCATTCGCGAAGCGCGCGCTGCGGGCGCCCTCTCGCACCCTAACATTGTGACCATCTACGATGTCGGCGACGCTTCGGGATATCCCTACATCGCCATGGAACTCCTCGCCGGGGAGTCGCTGGACAATGCTCTGCTGGCGCGTGGGCAATTTGGTATTGGAACCGTCCTCGGCATTGGTCAGCAACTGGCCGATGCGCTGAATTACGCTCATGCGATGGGCATCGTTCACCGCGATATCAAGCCGTCAAATATCATACTCGGACAGGATGGCCGTTCGATCAAGATCCTGGACTTCGGGATTGCCCGTGTCGCTGAAGGTGGCGCAGAAGCCCAGAAAGAAGGTCTGATGATGACCCAGATGGGGCAGGTTCTCGGCACGCCCCGTTACATGAGCCCGGAGCAGGCTTTGAGCGGGGAAATAGATGGCCGGTCTGACCTGTTTTCGGTTGGCGCGGTCCTCTACGAGTTGCTCACCGGACGACCGGCATTCAACGGGAACAGCATTGCCACGCTCGCGGTGCAGATCACGCAACACGAGCCTACGCCCATCAACACTGATCCGGCCTGCCCGCGTGGATTGGAATTCATTGTAAAGAAGCTGCTCGACAAAAAGCCTGAACGACGTTTCTCGAGCGGGGGAACCTTGCTTGAAGCGCTGAAGCGGGAAAGAGAAAATTACGACGCCGTATATGCGGACGGACGGCGCAGACGTCTTTCATTGCAATTGCGATTGACACTGTCGGCATGCGCAATCTCCATCGTATGCCTGTTCGCGGCGGGCTCATTCGTCGTTGGCCATCAGGACAAGACGATGGAGCGGCTCGCGGTCACGTCAGGATCTTCGATTGCCTCTTTTGTGGCGACAAACAGTGCCCTCCACGCAGTGGAGAATTCGCCCTTGCCGGAGGAAGAGCAGGACTGGCTGAACGTCCAGGCTTTCATCAACTCGGCTTCGTCAGATCCCAATGTCACTGACATGACCGTCGTCGACCGTCAGGGCGTGATCCGTGCGGCTTCTGATCTTTCCCTGGTGGGGACGGTCAACACCGACCTCAAGGATCAAGGCAAGCTGACGGGCGACAGTGGGGTGAGAGTGAGTACGGTGAAAGGCGAGGACGGGGTGGAAAACTTCCGTTTCACACATCCCATTACCTATTCCGGTCTGAACTTTGGCGTCGTGGAAGTCGGCATGCCTAAAAATGAGTTGCGCTCAGCTGCGGGCTACATGCGCAACATGCTGATAATCCTGGCAGTCCTTGTGGTCGCCATGGTGGGCTGCCTAAGCTACATCGCGACGCGAACTCTTCTTCTTCCGCTTCGTCGATTGAAAGTGGCGCTGAGGGATGCTGCAGGAGGCGATGTCGACTTCCTGATCTCTCACCAACGGAAAGATGAATTCGGCGAGCTTTATGACAGCTTCAATGCGTTTGCCGTTTCAGTTCAGTCGCGCGGTGAGCCAGATTCCGAAATGGCATCTCGTCCGAATGAAACGGTCATCCTGTCCGAGCCGGACGAAAACGATGACACGTCGACGCCCACAAAACTTGCGGTGGTGTCCCGATGATTACGCTTCGTCTGTTCCGTGAGGATGATCCCGGTCACCTGATCGATTCCTACATCATGGGTGATGGGGACGTCACTGTAGGACGAGATCCTGCGGCAGTTTGGGTCATTGAGGATGCGCACCGGCAATTATCACGCTTTCACTGCACGATCTGTGCACGCGACGGGCGCCTCTTCGTGCGGGATACAAGTACCAACGGGGTTTACCTTGGTGCCGATCGGACGCGGGTGGAGCATTCGGTGGAGACAGCTGTTCCGGCCGGCGAGAGTATTCAGATCGGTAATTTTGTCCTTCAGGTCGACGTGGACCAGAATCTCATCGAAGATCCGGGCAATGCCTCGGATATGCGCAAGAAGGGCGCCCCCCTTTCTGATGACATGTGCGAGTCCCGCACCAGTATAACGAGTGAAATCTGGCCCGAACCGGATCGAAGAGCCAAATCTCGGTCGGACGATGCTGAAGCCACAAGTGAAGTCGTCATGCTGGAAGCCTTCTGTGAAGGTGCTCAGCTGGACCCGTCCTACCTTACCAGCGAAGATCCGGTTGAGATCATGCGTCGCCTCGGAGAGATGTACCAACAGGTAGTGGTGGGTCTGGGAGACCTGATGAGTGACCGGGCGTCGATGAAGGCCGAATACAGCCTTGATCGCACAACCATCGGCGCGACCGACAATAACCCCCTCAAATGGGCACCTACTCATCGGTTGGCTGTCGATCTGATTTGCAATCGCACGGGCGGCTTCCTGAAGGGGGGCGACGCGATCAAGGAATGCTTCGAAGACCTGAAAGGGCATTCACTCTGTCTCGTCGCCGGTTCCAGGGCGGCGGTGAACTCTGTGTTGGAGCGACTGGACCCCAAGATGATAGGCGCTGAGGCCAAGCCGAAAGCGGGCTTGTTCATGGAGCGATCGGACGTGTCCATGCGTTGCATGAAGTCTGCGCATGCTGAACTCTCGAAGGATCCCTTCAATGATCCGGACAGCACGGTCAATGTTGCCTTCAAGCGCGGCTATGAGCAGCGCGCTAACGAGTTGAAGGCAAAGGATCCCTGTGAATGAGCTGGCACTTTCCTTCAAAAGACATGAGCGCGGTTGCGGCCCGTTCGCGGCGGTTCTGTTTCCAATCAACCGGGCGGACTGATTGCGGGCAGGTCCGTACCTTGAATGAGGATGCATTCCTCGAAAGCCCGGATGCGGCTCTGTGGGCAGTCGCCGATGGCATGGGTGGCCATAGTGGTGGGGACGTGGCCAGCGCTTTGGTCACCCGGCGTCTGGGGCGGATTGCGCGCCACGATACAGCATATGCCTTGCGCCGCGAGGTGGCGCGGCAGCTTACACAGGCAAACGACGAACTCCTTACCCTCTCGCAAAGCAGCGCACGGGGCAGCATGGGGGCGACGGTCGCTGTTCTGACGGCGTGTGATGGTTACTATTCCTGCACCTGGGCGGGAGACAGCCGCATCTACCTCCTGAGGAGAGGGCGGTTCCGCCGGATCACGACCGATCATAGTCTTGTGCAGTCACTCATCGATGCAGGTGAAATCACGCCGGAGGAAGCGCGACGGCATTCCCAGGCGCATGTCGTCACACGGGCCATCGGTGCAAGTTCCAAGCTTTCCCTGGAAACCGCGAACGGCGAATTAGAGGCGGGCGACCGGTTCCTTCTGTGCTCGGATGGATTGACCTCGGTTCTGGAGGATAAACATATCCTCTCTCTGATCGCGGGTGTCGACAAGGAAACGGCGATTGATCGCCTGATTTCGAACACGCTCAATGGTGGCGCGCCGGACAATGTGACGGTAATTATAATCGACGTGGCATCCCAAGGCGCATAGCCTGCGAACCTGATATTGTAAGCTCAATGAGCGGCTTGAGAAGTGTGAGCCTGCGGCGCCCGTGCTCGTGCGCAGTTCGACTGCCAGAAAGCTTCGCGGAAGGTTGAGC
>Ga0181370_1000164_pt1 | contig 11915 bp, 14 predicted proteins | sample LowvirmetaG_7_FD_130091 | JGI IMG/M metagenome (GOLD analysis project Ga0181370, IMG submission 130091) | Marine viral communities from the Subarctic Pacific Ocean - Lowphox_06 viral metaG | ecosystem: Environmental > Aquatic > Marine > Oceanic | place: Subarctic Pacific Ocean | collected...
TATTTATCTTTCATAGGTTTAATTTTTAAGAACTCTGAGTATTCAGATTCAGGAAGACCAATTGTATCTAATAAATGCGCGTAAGCTGCCATATGTACAGTTTCCATAGCAGAAAATACTGACAACATCATTTTAACTTCTGTCGGTTTAAATACGTGCATGCAATGGCCCATGTAATAATTATTAACTTCAACATCGGCCTGGGTAAAGAATCTAAAGATTTGCATAAGTAAATTCTTTTCTGCAGGAGTTATCTTTGTCATCCAGTCCTTAACATCTTCTGACATAGGGACTTCTTCTGGTAACCAATGAATTCTTTGCTGGGTTAACCAAGCATCATAGCACCATGGGTATCTAAATGGTTTATATACTGGATTTCCTGATAGTAGTCCTGATTTTTTATTTATCATTTTTATTCTAATTTAGCGTCTATTCTTTTTTTTAACTCGGCTCGTTCTTTTTCAACTTCTTTTAATTGTTCTTTTAATTCAATACTTTCAGGATTTTCTCTTACAAGTTTTTTAAGCTCATAATATTGTTTTGTTAGTTCGCGATATTCGTATGTATCTATTCTAAGATTAATTTGCTCTTTTATATCTTTTATTTCTTTTGCATCTACATATCTATCATCAATAAACCACACGCCCGTAATAAATGTGATAATAAGGGCGGCACTTGCTAATGTTTTTAATATTTTCATTAATTAAGCCCTGCACACCATGCCAGTAAAAATAGAGCCGCGAGTAAAATCATTGTAAAATATCTTTGTCTTCTTCGATATGTTTTTAATCTCCGAAGACTTAATCTTCGAAGCTTTAATGTCTTGTATCTCATGCATCCTACCCATTATTGACACCACTCGCATTCGTTTGTATCATCTACTACTAAACCTTCTTCTTTAGGTCCACATTCACATTTTTTACATGCGCAGGTGCCATATTCATCTGCATGAAGATCCCCACTACAATGACAGTCGTGGTTACATTGCTTACACTTAGCCATCTTATTCCTTATTTAGTAGCTAGTGTGTATAATATGATTAGAGCTATAACTACACCAATAGTAACTTTTTTATTAGTAATAGCTAATGTCCATAATCTTTTAGCTTCTTGTTTTACTTTTTCCATATTTTCCTCCTATTTTACTTCTTGTGTTGAACCCCAATTTGGCCCGGCGTCGCAGTCTACTTTATTAGGTATCTCTAAGTCAACTGCATTTTCCATTATTTCTTTGATTTTATCCTCATTACCATCAATAGATATATCTAATTCATCATGAATTTGTATATGGGGTAGTATACCTTCTTTATATAAATCTAACATTGCTTTTTTTGTCATATCTGCAGCAGATCCTTGAATTACTTTATTCAGAGCTTTGTAAGTAAATGCTCTCCGTGAAGGATTTTTATACCAATAATTTTTTCTAGGGTTACCATCTTTATCTTCTATAGTTATTCCTTCTTCATCTTTTAAAAATTCTCCCATCCTTTGAAGCTCAATCATTCTTTCATGATCTTCTGCGGGCACAAATTTTCCCCAATCACTTCCTCTTAAGATTGGTTCATATTTAGGAAATCTACATTTTCTATTTAATAAAGTTTTTATTTTCCCTGTATCCTGTGCTCTGTTCATAATTTTATTTGTTAACTGTTTTACAAAAGGAACCTTAGTATGATATTGATTAAATAATTCAGTGGCTCTATCTTTGCTAACTCCCAACTCCGCCTGTAGTTTTGCTTTACCCATTCCATAAAATAATCCTAAGTTAATAGTCTTGGCCTGGAATCTTGGAATTTTTGTCATGTCTGCTACAAGTTGGTGAAAGTCTGCGTTTGAATTTTGCTCATATGAATCTGCAATTTCATTCACAGAAGGTAGTCCATATTTTAATGCATAATGTGTGACGAGTCTTGGTTCCTGTTGCGAGTAGTCAAAACAACCCCACCTGCATCCTTCTTCAGGGAGAAATAATGATCTAATCATAGGACCTGTTATTGGATCTCTGGCAGGAATCTGCTGGAGGTTTGGGTTCTGGTAAGAGAATCTTCCAGTTACTGTTCCTCCATCATCAGATCTAATTTGATTAATTTCTGCATGAATTCTTCCTTTATGTTCATGATCTAAAATAGTTTCAATAAAAGTTGTATTCACCTTGTTTATTTTTCTGGCTTCTGCTATCATTTTAATTACAGGATGAGAATGATTAGAGAGGAAATTCTTAGTAAATGATGGAGCCCCAGTTTTTACAGTTCGTTCGTAAGTTAAATTTAATTTCTCAAAAATTTTTTGAATCGATTGTGCAGCCCATATTTGAACATCTATTGATGTTTCTTTTTTTATTTTTTGTAATAACAGGTGTTCTTCTGCTATTAATTTTTTCTTTAATTCATACGTGGCTTGAGTATTTACTCGAACTCCTAAAAAACGCATGTCGACGAGACACGGGAAAAGATCAGTCTCAAGATTAAAAATAGATTGACAATCTTCTTCAATTAATAATTTTTTTACATGTTGCCAAAGTTTAAAAGTTAGTTCTGCATCTTTTTCAGCATAGGCTCCAACCTCCTGGGCAGGTAATTGCCACATATCTTTTTTTGCATCTAATCCTCTTTCTTTAGCGGCTTCATTTAAAGCTTTTTCATTTTTACCTTCTTTTAAATAATGCCATGACAAAGTATTAAGTGTGTAAGAGAATCTATTCTCATCCAGAAGAGAAGAAGCAATCATAGTATCTACTACTAAACCATTGATTTTTAAGCCTAAATTACGTATCCAACATATGTCGTACATTGCATTATGAAATATTTTTGTAGCCGGGCATTTTAAAATATCTTTAAACCATTCTAATGTTTTTATTCTATTAGAGTTAGGTCCTTCTTTATGAGCTATTGGAAAATACCATTTACCATTATAAGTAGCTACAGAGATTCCAACAACTTCTCCATTACCTGTGACCGAACCTGATCCTTTCCTTTTTAAATCTGTATCTCTGGTTTCTAAATCAATTGCTATTTCATCATAGGATCTTAACTCCGGATATTCTGTGGGTTGTACCCATTCAGTTGCTGGTAGTAACATTTTTATAAATTAACCTTTCTTATTTTTATAAATTGACCTTTTTTATTTCTAATTTTAAATTTTTTTCCATGTTTATTTCTTCGATCATTATGGATTAGATTTATACAACTACACCATTCATCAATACAGTCATTATCAAATAACCATTTTGAGTGTAGTTCTAAAATTTTATTTTTTGGTTTTATCATCATTCATTTTTAAAATTTCTAATTCACAGTAATGAATTATTTTCTCTAAATCTTTTTTCTTATCTTTATCTTTATAACGACAAACATATTTAACAACACATCCTTGAAAAAAAGATAAATCATTTTTAGAAATAAATTCATAAGGTTGAATCTTAAAATTTTTATAATGTGATCCCCCAATCTGTCTTTCTTGAGGAAACGCCCCATGAAATATATTTTTATTTGTCATTTTAATACCTCCATAATATTTATAAGCATATATGTTAAAACTATTGCTATAAATAGATTAGATGTTAATACTCTCATAGTTGATACTCCTTTATTTTCTTTTTTGCTTTTAGTTTATATAGATTAATTCTCGCCCTGGTGCTACCAACATACCACACTCTATGCTCTTCATCTTGTTTGTCAAGGCTTAGACTAATTCCTTTTTGGACTTTTCTTCCTTGGTGTAAAGATAAAATTACATTATCTTCTTCACCACCTTTAGCTGCATGAATAGTAGACAACCAAATTCTGGCACGTTCTTTTAAATTTTCTTCATTATCTATTAAATTTCTAAGATATAAAATTTCTTTTTGATCGGTTGAAAAAATATTATACCAAGGGATTTTTTTATTCCATTCCCCCGTCGGCATAAAATCTTTTATATCATTTATTTCTTTTAGCTCTAAGTATTCTCCCATACACCATTTAGTATAAGATTCAGCCGCTGTATATAGTCTAACTTTAAAACTTTTACCTCTATTGCTTTGATAATAAATATTTTTTTCTTTTAAATCTTTCATAATATCTAATAAATTACTTTTAGTTCTAGTAAGAATAAGCCATTTTCCTTCTGAAAGATCCACTTGATCTAAATGAGTAATTTCTTCGACATGGCCTTCCTCATTTCGAGGATAATATTCTTTATGTTTCCTGATGCCTGCTATACGATTCACAGGTACTTGTGATGCATGTTGCACGGTTCTTGATATTCTTCTTGAGTATCTAAGTACACGTTCTTTAGCCGGTTCCTTTATAAATCTATTTACATCGGCGCCAGCCCACGCAAAAATTGCTTGATCATCATCACCTGCTAAATAAATTTGTTCGCAATGATTTTTTAATTTGTCATAAAGCTGCCATTGCAAAGGGGATAGATCTTGAGCTTCATCAATAAAAATTGCTTTAAAAGCAGGGATTTTATCAGAGTCTATTGTCATTTTAATCATGTCATTAAAATCATAAATTTTATTTTTCTTTTTATATTCTTCTATATTTAAAGCTATATGCTTTAATACATCCCAATCTATTTCATGATGATCATGTTCATTACGATCATATTCTTCTCTTATAGTAGTATCTCTATTGATTGCTCTTCCTATCATTTGAAAATAAGGATTATTACAGGTTAAAAATTGTGTCTCTTCTTCATTATATCTATCATTGAAGTTTACACGAATACTTAATTTTTTTCCTAGTTCCTCATAATGATAGGGTTGCATAACTTGTTCTTCAGTTAACCCTAGTATATGAAAACAAAAAGCATGAAGTGTTTGAAAATAAGGAACTATTTTTTCTGATACATTTACCCTCCCCCGAGCTTCTTCTGCAGCTTTTTTAGTGAAAGCAAAATAACCAATCTTATGATAAGGAGTTCCTGTTCTTACATAAGCTCTTACTCTTTTAAGTAATCTAAAAGTTTTTCCTGTACCAGGTGGACCATAAATTTTATTAACCTTTTCCATTAGCTTTTTTAAATGTATTTATTAATTTACCCTTCCATCCAAAATTGCCGTGATGTGTTGTTTCCCCCTTCGCTACAGCATAAAATTTAAAGCCTGCTTTTTTTGTAAGTTTGAAAAATGATACATCTTCTCCATACCACGCACCTAGTTTGGGATCAAAACTATTTTCCCAAAAGTTATATAAATATTTTTTAGCTTCATCTGTGATTCCATTTGCATGATTTATTTTAAGTGTAGGATGATCTTGCATTAATTTTTCATAAACTCGTCTATGAATTAAAGTTAAACCAGCCGGTCCTTTACTTATTTCTATTAATCCTTTGTCATCTATTTTAATATTTCGCCAATCTTTAAATTCCACTGAGAATTTTTCTGAATTATCGTGAGTTTTTTTTCTGTAAGGTACACATATTATATCTTTCTCTGCCACTATCATCTGACCTATAACATCAGGTTCAAATTCTACATCTGCATCAACAAATAATTGATAATTAAATTTAGATTCCAGGAACAAAGCAGTTAATATATTTCTTCCATATCCAACATAAGGACATTTAAAGGTACTTATATTAGCTTTTATTTTTGCCACTGTAAATTTATCAAATAATTTTATTAATGATAAACATGTTGCCACTTGCATGGTATCGTATGTAGGCATACATACAGATATTGAAGGCGGTATCTTCTTCATACTATATTTTCCTTATCTTCTATTTTTATTTTTTCATCTGGTATTTCATCTTTTTCTAGATCTTTCCTAGGAAGTTTTAAGCATCTTCTAGGCTCATGAGAAGTTTCACTTTCTCCTTTTGGAAATCTTTTTAAACAATTAAAGTCTCCTTTAAAAAATTGTTTAATCATTGTAGCTGTTCGAGCTCTATCTTGGGTCCAATCTCTTGTTCTTATACGATCATATAAATATTCATAATTAAAATAATAATAATCTTTATCTTCCAACACTGAACCGCTGCCGAAAGCTACGTCTGTCTTAGCTTTAGGACCATTTACGAATCTAATTATTTCATCTTTTAAAATATCAATAGGACTAGTACCTACGGGTGGTTGAATTTCTTCAAAATTACTCCATAGTCCATTCAGTATTGATTGAAATTCTGGACCTTTAAGAAGAGGTGGTATAATATCTGTTTGCTCTCCAATTAAATTTCGTAACTCTTTCATTTCTGTAATTTTTTTAACATCTCGTGCATGAAGTTGTTCAACTTTTCCATTATCTAAAGCTACATTAATCATAAATTCTGGTTTAGGTTTATAATTTATTCTAATCATTCCAGATAATTCTGGCCATGATGTCTCTTTATAACCGGCTACCCCAAATTTTCTTCTTAAACAAATTCCTTTAACGCAATTAGAAGAGAGAGGTACTTCATTACATAAGAATCCTTTATTTGCATTCTTCCATTCTTTAATTTTAGTTTTTACTTTATTATCTCCCCACTCATCATCATATACAATAAAGTCTCGGGCAGCCTCCAATACTTTCTTTTCCCACACATCTTTATATTTCTTCTTAGAAAAAACCATATAATTATATAAGAATCTATCTCTTTCATCTTTTAATTTTTCATCTTTTTCTTTTATTTTTTTACATATCATTTGAAGACATGGTGGTCCATCCTTAAATTCTATTGGTCCCCCTCTTAATTCTTCATTTATTTTTTTTCCACCTGTATCTTCTAATGTTTTTTTTGTTTGAAGATTTAATTTTACTACTTCTATAAATTCTTTTAAATCTAGTTGACTGCCGTCTGGTTTATATGCTCTTCGCTCTGTACTTTTATAATAAGGAAGATTAATAAAACTACCTGATGTTTTTACATTATTTTGATTCGTACCTAAGTGTGTTTGTTTAGGAAATATTTCGGTTTTGGGTGGTAGTTTAAATAAAAATAATAAGTTAGATAAAAATTCTCTTATTAAAGTTGCTGGTATTTTTTCTTTAGTAAAGACGTATAGATGTAATCCCTTACTCTTAGATTCAATTGGAATAACAGGAAGTTCTTTTTCTTCAATAACTTTTAAATATTGTTGTAATGGAAAATTTCTATAGTTTTCTGGATCCACATCAATGGCGCCAAAACTTACCATTCCATTATCATCACAAGGTTGAATACCTATGGCACGTTTCCCTGCTAAATGATCTTCATAATCTTTTTCTGTAATAGGTTTTTTAGACCAACCATAATCCCCTGAATCAAATTTTAATTTACCGCTCTCGGCGTCAATGTAACCATTCTTCACATTACAGAAACCATAATCTCTTTTTAGTCCACTAAAATATTTTGCAAATTCTTTCATATATATTTTTTATTATACCTTTTAAATGTGGCACAATTAAGGGCGGATCCACTCTCGTTTCCCCGCCCCCCTTGCAAGCTTCCCATATAAGGGAATTAGACGATGTCCTGTTTAGGTTTGATTTTATCGTACTGAGGTTTCGCTGCACCTTTTGATACAGTTTTCTGAAGTTGCTGTGCAATTTCATATATCTCAGCATCCTTTTTGTCATTCACATCAAGATTTCTAATTCTTGATGGTTTGTAGACATGCCAGCTTTTGCTGCCCTGCGTTCTTCCCATAGTCTTTAAGTTATAGACTGCTGAATAAACTGCAGGATTAAAGGAACCCTTTTCATCTGAGAATCTAAGATTCTTAATCAGATTATTAAGTTCCCTCGCTGGTGTGAGATTTGATGACCTCATTGGAATAACTGCAGGTTTTAACTCATTATTTACCATTGCTAGTACATAAAAATATGCAGTCTTTTCAACATAGTTACCATTTGGTAATCTATATCTTCCATTTTTTTCCATAACGGCATCTTCTGGAATCTCTAAATGAGTTCCAACTGGAGCCGAAGCACTATCGCCTCTCTCCTGCCATTCAGGAAATCTAGTTTGTGTATGTGCAACAATCACATCTAGACCTGTGCTACCGTCAATGAGTTCCCCGAAGCTTGATGCATAAATCATGCCTGGTTTTGATCCATCAACGTGTTTAGGATCTCTCTCATTACATTCTGGAGAAAGTTGATGAAGAATTTTTAAAAGCGGAGTTGATACATCATCCGATTTAATTTCTTCAGCGCCTTTACCTGCGTCTGCTCTGAGATTGATATTAGCTAATGCACCTGCATTAACTTTTTTAGCTACTTGACTTTCCATAATAACCTCCTTAATAGTTTAGTGGTTTAGTAGTTTATTTTTTGGTTTTTATTTTCGTTTGATTTCCTTCAAACGTTCTGAAGAACTCGGGAGGAATTTTCCCTCCGCGGATTTGGAAATCCTCCAGAGTTGTTCTAAGAGTAGAAGCATGAACCGCAACCTTTCGACTGGGATCATAACCTTGTCCTCTTGCAAGGGTCGCATATTGCTCCGCCTTGTTATCTTCGTTTAGACCGAACTTAACTGTGATTTCATTTTTCACAATCGCTCCCAGTCCATTCTCTCGAAGCCAGTTATGTGCATCTTGCTTTTTATCAGCAAGTATTGAAGCACCAAATATATGTTTAACTTCTATCTCAGAACCATCCTTTAATTTTATGGTTTTAAGATTAAATTCATTCATTAAATCTGGAATAATAATTCCAGAATAAAATTTTTCTCTTTCTTTTAATTCTTTTACTTTTAATTCTTCATTAGAAATTTCCTGTTGTATTTCTTGCAGGATTTTAATTTCTTTTGAAAGTTGGTCGGGATTAATTTGAGTCACCTGAGATGGTGCATCTTGTCGTAGATCTATAGTCATTGCTTTCTCCATATATATTTATTAATTTAATTAACTAATTGCACTGATAATTATACATGGAAAGTTATAGGATGTCAACCCTATTTTTGATAAATATTTATATTAAGAGGATAGTATGTTTTTTCTTGACGATCCCATTTTAATACATTTGCTTTACCATTATTCATATCGCCTACTAACATTCCTATCGTAAAAATAATAGCGGGATCCCCTGATAATAAAAAATAATCCTTTTCAGTGGCATCTTTTAGAATGGTTTTAAGTTTAATAACTAATGGCCCTGGAGATAGTACCATTTGTGAGAATTCAGGTAACATTGTCACAATGTCGCCATATTTCTGGGCCCCAATAACATTATATCTTGGTTCCCCCTTTGCCGTCCCGGGAATTTCTTGTATTAAATAAACTTTTGATTTTATTCCATCATTAGTTGTAATTGTTTTAACAAATTCTTTATGTGGTGTTTGCATATTTTGAAGTACTTGACTTTTTTCCTTTTAATTATATATATAACATTAGAAATCAAAAGTAAATAGATATGGATTATAAATTTAAAACGAAGCCTTATACGCATCAGTTAAAAGCTTTGGAACGTTCTTGGGAAAGACCTTATTTTGCTTATTTTATGGAGATGGGAACTGGTAAATCTAAAGTGTTACTAGACAATTGTGCCATGCTTTATGACAGAGGTGATATTAATGGATTACTTTTAATAGCGCCAAAAGGTGTATATAAAAATTGGTACGAGCAAGAAATACCTCTTCATCTCCCCGATCACATAGAAAAGAAAGTAGTACTCTGGAAAACATCTGATAAATCTGGAGAGCAACTTAAAAAATTAAATACTTTATTTGCTACAGGTACAGACTTTCATATTCTTATTATGAATGTTGAAGCTTTTTCTTATCCATTTGGATGTTCTTTTGCTCGAAGATTTTTAGATTCACATAAAGCAATGATGGCTATTGATGAAAGTACTACTATTAAAAATCCTAAAGCTAAACGTACTATTAATATTTTAAAATTAAAACCATTAACTAAATATAGAAGAATCTTAACTGGTTCTCCTATTACGAATTCTCCCCTGGATCTTTGGAGTCAGGCTCAGTTCCTTGATGCATGGCTCTTGGGTTTTGATTCTTATTGGGCTTATCGTGCACACTATTGCATTATGAAAACTATGAATATAGGAACACGGGCGGTATCAATACCTATAGGTCCTAATAGAAGAAATTTACCAGAGCTTGAAAAAAAGATAAGTGACTTTAGTGATAGAGTTTTAAAAGATGATTGTTTAGATTTACCTAAGAAAACATTTGTTACTCGTCATATTCAATTAACTACAGTTCAGAAAAAACTTTATGAACATATGAGAAAATATGCAATAGCAGAACTCGAAGGAAAAGTATGTTCTACAAATACTGTTATGGTTCAGTTACTAAGACTTCATCAAATATCTTGTGGATATCATTCATCGGATGATGGAAATGTACAAGAAATACCTTGTAATAGAATAACAGAATTAATGGATATACTTTGGGAGCTTTCAGGCAAAGCTGTTATTTGGTCTCATTATCAAAAAGATGTTGAAAGAATTATTACTGAAATAAAAAAAGAGCATGGAGAAAATTCTGTAGTAGATTATTATGGATTAACCCCACAGGAAGATAGACAAAATAATATAAAAAAATTTCAAGAAGATCCAGAGTGCAGATTTTTTGTAGGAACCACACAAACTGGCGGGTATGGTATCACCCTTACTGCTGCAAGTACAATGATTTATTATTCCAATGGTTATGATTTAGAAAAAAGATTACAATCAGAGGCACGTATTGATCGTATTGGTCAAACAAAACCTATGACTTATATTGATCTTGTAGCTGATGAAACTGTTGATTTAAGAATTCAAAAAGCTTTACGAAGTAAAATGAATATTGCCAGTGAAGTTATGGGTGAAGAATTAAAAAAATGGATATAGAAAATAAAAAAAAGATGGGAGAATATTATCAAAAAAATAGAGAAGAACTTTTGGTTAAAAGAAAAAAATATTATCAAGATAATAGGGAAGAAATATTAAAAAAACAAAAAGAATACAATTCAAAAAATAGAGAAAAAATTAATAAAAGACAAAGAATATACAGAGTTAAATATAGGGAAGACAATAAAGAAATTCTCTTAGTTAAACAAAATATATATACTAATACAGAAAGAGGTTTTATGATAGCTTTATGGAATGCTATAAAATCATCATCAAAAAAATATAAAAGAATTAATAAATTTAAAGATTTTGATGAATTTTATAATCACTGGTTAGAACAAAAGTCTAGGTATGGTAGGAAATGTCCAGCAACTGGTGTGGAAATGACTACTATAAGAGGTGAAAATAAACCTGGAGAACATAAAACAGTTAAGACCAATATTTCTGCAGATAGAATATTATCTACAGGGGATTATTCCCCTGAAAATTTAATTTTTACAACTTGGAAATATAATAGTGCTAAAAGTAATATAACACCTAACATGGCTAAAGCTTTTTTAACGATTGTTAAAGAAAGATATGGAACGGAGGATATAGAATGAGAAAAAAATTTTTAGAATTTTATGAATAGGGATAGGAACTTTTGTTAAAGGGCATGTGGTGGTGTCCTGTTTGACCAACAAAGTTGGTTCGGTTTTCCTAGTCCCTATTTCTTACCAGTGCCGTTAAACCAACGACCACCACTTATATCTCAGAAAATGTAGGACATACGCGCGAGGCGTTGTGATTTTCTCTAAGCAATCTTATTGACATCTCATTTCTGAGAATATTGGCCTGTTTATAGAGCCCTTGTCGTTCTAATCGATTTATCGCTCGAACACACCCGGCTCTTTCAAAAAATTTAAATATTTTCATCATATTATTTTAAACGGAGCGCCAAGCGCCCCGTTTATGTGGTTGGTTATTATTTAACTTCGATTGATCTAGGCTTTTTGCCTTCTGGAAGAATCTTGTTTAAAGAAACTTTCAGTAATCCGTCTTTCAACTCAGCACTTTTGATTTCTACATCATCAGAGATAGTGAAAACTTTAGAGAAGTATCTTTTAGCAATTCCCTTATGGATAACTCCATTAGATTCATTGCTATCTTTTACTTCTTTAACAGATTTGATAGTCAA
>Ga0181370_1000167_pt1 | contig 11796 bp, 10 predicted proteins | sample LowvirmetaG_7_FD_130091 | JGI IMG/M metagenome (GOLD analysis project Ga0181370, IMG submission 130091) | Marine viral communities from the Subarctic Pacific Ocean - Lowphox_06 viral metaG | ecosystem: Environmental > Aquatic > Marine > Oceanic | place: Subarctic Pacific Ocean | collected...
TCCGTCAAACTCTCTGCGCTTCATCCCCGCTATGAGGCGGTGAACCGGGCGCGCATCATGGATGAGATGTATCCGTCCGTACTGGACCTATGCGAGCGGGCGGCCAAGGCGAACATCAATCTCTGTCTCGACGCAGAGGAAGCTGACCGGCTGGTGCTGAGCCTGCAAATTCTTGAGCGATTGGCCCGTGAGCCGTCCCTGAAAGGATGGAATGGGCTGGGTCTTGCCGTACAGGCCTATCAGAAGCGGGCAGGCGAAGTGATCGAGCGGCTGAAAGAGCTCGCCGAACAGACCGGCCATCGCTTCATGGTGCGGCTTGTGAAGGGCGCCTATTGGGACAGCGAGATCAAGCACGCCCATATCGAGGGCTATCCCAATTTCCCGGTCTTCACGACCAAGGCGGGGACGGATTTCAATTATCTGGCGTGTGCACGCCAAATGCTGGAAGCCCGGGACGCCATCTATCCGCAGTTTGCCACGCACAATGCGCATTCGGTGGCAGCTATTGAGCTGTTGGCGGAGGAAGTCGGAAACGCTGCATTCGAATTCCAGCGTCTGCACGGCATGGGAGAGGCCCTTTATGGCGCGGCCGGGCTTGGCCGCCGGGTGCGGGTCTATGCCCCGGTCGGCGCGCACAAGGATTTGCTGCCCTATCTCGTCCGGCGCCTGCTGGAGAATGGGGCGAATACGAGTTTCGTCCACTCCTTCCTTGATCCGGACGTGCCGGCTGAACACGTTGTCGCCGATCCTATCGTCAAGGTAGAGGTCGGTCCCCGGCGCCATCCGCGTATCCCGACGCCCCCACGTCTTTACGGCGCCGAACGTCGCAATTCCTCCGGGCTCGACCTGAGTCAACGAAGCGTGCGCGAGGACATGGCCGCCGCGATCAGGAGCTTCCGCGATAGCCCGGCCATTGCGGCGGGGCCGATTGTTTCAGGCAAGGCCGTTTCCGGCGGCGGCGATATGGTCCGTGTCCCCTTCGATACAGAAACCGTTCTCGGCAGTTGCCGGGAGGCGCAGGAGGGTGACATCGACAAAGCCCTGACCGCCGCCACCAAATTCCAGCCTGGCTGGGATGAGTTGGGCGGCGCGGAACGCGCCAAGCATCTGCGCGCCATGTCTGATGTGCTCGAAGAGAACGCCGAACGCCTGATTGCGCTGATGGCCCGCGAAGCAGGAAAAACATTGCCTGACGGGATCGCGGAAGTACGAGAGGCCGTCGATTTCTGTCGCTACTACGCCATGCAGGCTGAAACGGACTTCACGACGCCGCAGAAGCTGCCTGGACCGACCGGCGAAACCAATCACCTCTCCCTGCATGGGCGCGGCGTCTTCTGCTGCATCAGCCCGTGGAATTTCCCTCTGGCCATCTTTACGGGCCAGATTGCAGCAGCGCTCGCGGCAGGGAATGCCGTAGTGGCCAAGCCTGCCGAACAGACACCTTTGATTGCCTTCGAAGCGGTGAAACTGTTCCAGAAGGCCGGCCTGCCGGTTGATGCGCTGCATCTGTTGCCGGGCGGGGGTGAATCCGTCGGCGCCAAGCTGATCAGCGATCTCCGTGTGTCGGGGGTTTGTTTCACCGGCGGCACGGTGACGGCGCGCATCATCAACAAGACCCTGGCGGACCGCGATGGCCCGATCATTCCGCTGATTGCAGAGACGGGCGGCCTGAACGGCATGTTTGTCGACACTACGGCGCTGCGTGAGCAGGTGATTGATGACGTGATCCAGTCGGCATTCGGCTCTGCGGGCCAGCGCTGCTCGGCGCTACGGATCGTGTTCCTGCCTGAAGATACGGCAGATCACCTGATCGAGGGCCTGATCGGCGCAATGGATGAATTGAACATTGGCGACCCGGGTCTGCCCTATACTGACCTTGGCCCGGTCATCGACGCGGAATCCCGCGCCTCCCTGCAAGCCTATGTTCTGACCATGAAGGATGAGGCCAAGCTGTTGCACCAGATTTCTGCCGGGCAGATCGGGGAGACGGGCTATGGTTTCGGACCCGCGCTGCTGGAACTGAAATCCATCGACCAGATTTCCGAGGAGAAATTCGGCCCTATCCTGCATGTTCTGCGGTACGATCCGGACGATATTACCGAGGTTGGCTCAGCCCTTAAAGCCAAGGGCTACGGGCTTACCTTGGGAGTGCATTCGCGGCTTGAAAGCTTCCAGCGCGAGGTCCGCGAGGCTTGCCCGGTGGGGAATACATACGTGAATCGCTCAATGACCGGCGCGGTTGTGGGTGTGCAGCCCTTTGGCGGGGAAGGGCTCTCCGGCACCGGACCGAAAGCCGGTGGACCCCACTACTTGCATCGTTTTGCAACTGAGCGCACCCTGACGGTGAACATCACGGCGCAGGGCGGAGACGCCGAACTGCTCAGCCTGTAACGGAGGTCCGCATGAAGAAACTTGTTCTGGCAGCGCTGACAGGGGCGCTGGTACTGACGGCCGGGTGCCAGAAAAAGGTGCGGGACCTTTCCGATGTGAGTGAGACGTCAGGCGACGCGGACAGCACAGGCGGCGAAGAGACGACCGTCGATGTCGCGGCGATTGCGTCGGTGGACGACCTTCCGCGCGAGATCATTGTCGATGAGGATTATCTCAAGGCCGAAGTGACAATCGACGAGGCCGTATTCTCCAAGGCGCCCGCCCTTGGCATGGATCTGGTCGAGAATGCGCAAATCCGTATCGAAGCGATGACTGCGGATGCGCAGGAATACCAGAAAGCGGACCCGAGCTATTTTCGTCCCTATGGCCTGCGGATCAAATGGGGGATTGTCGCCGAGGCCGGCAATATCGTGAGCCTGGAAGGGTTCCATTACACTTTCACCGGCGGCGCGCATGGCAACTATTTTACCGCGGGGCGCCTCTACAATGGAGTGACCGGCGAGCCGATGCGGCTCAGCGCGTTCCTGCACGAACCACAGGCCGCCATTCAGGGGCATATGGACACGGTCTGGACAGAAATTGCCCGGCAGAAAGTGAAGAAGAGTGGAAACGTATCAGACCTCAAGCGTTTCCGGAGCGAGGCGATGGAACTGGTCAGTGCGGACATGGTGCTGGCGAGCGAAGTGAATTTCGTGCCCTCAGACGTACCGAACAGGTTCGGCGGATACACCATTCATTTTGCGCCCTATGATATCGGCTCCTACGCCGAAGGCGCGTATCATGTCACGATTCCGCAATCGAAATTTCGGGATGCGATGAAACAGCAATATCTGGCGCTTTTTGATGGGGAGCCGATGGCAGTCGAACGGCTCGGTGAATAAGACCCCGCCAGCACCTACTCGACCGTATCGTGATCAATTTTCAGGATTCGCAGGCGCGAGGTGCGTTCTTTCTGAATATCCTCAAGGCCTGGCCAGTCTCCGCCGGAACTCAGACGCGCGTATAGTGGCGCGATTTTCGGATCCGCATCATTTTCAGGGATAACGCACACGGCAATATAGTCATAGGGTTCCAAAGCTTGGCGCCGTAGCTCTGTATCCGTCAGAATAAATGTCCGGAAAATGCGTTCCATCCCCGGCGATGCGCGGTGAAATTGAAGAGCTGCAAGCCTATGGGGTGATCCGGAACTCTGGATGTGATCTGCCAGCGTGAGCGAGAGGCCGAACGGGGCTACAAATCGCGAAGGCGGCAGTGTGTCCACCAGGGACAGATCTCCGCTCAGGCAGGTATCCCCCCTCATATAGTCAATCATGGAGAGCGAGCGGCCCTGCGGCTTCACAAAAATCTGGAACGACAGGAACAGCGCGATGGGGGCTGCCAAGGCAAGCATGAGCGGGCGGAGGGTCTCAGACTGACGTAATTTGTCTACGACCAATGGGATAAAGAGTGGGAGGAGGGCAGCAGGAAACCTGTAATTCCGCATCTGCCACGCTGTCAGAATGACTCCCAGGCTCGCAATGAGCAGGAGCAGGAAGACTTCAGAACGTTGACCTTTCACGCTCTGCCAAGCCACAATTACCAGCGTGATGAGCGCCAGGAAAATGAGCGTGAACATTTGCTCGCCATAGGAGAAGGCCGTGATCGGATCCTTCTCCTGCATCACATGGTCCAGCCAATAGGTATGGGCTGTCTCATTGACCATGGGGTAGGGGCCAGCATGGCACTCCGGAAAAGCCAGCCATAATCCCGCCAGCACAATGATGTCTCCGCCCATGAGTATCGCCATGCGGGGCAAGGGAGCTTCCCATCCTGCCCATCGCCAGACGAGTGCCGAGCCCGCGCCTAGAATCCCACCTGCCGCTAGCGCGCTGACCCATGGCGCGGACAGCGCATCGCAATGGGTTTGGAACATGGTATTGCCATTCAGCAGCAATCCCACAGGAAGCGTGAGCACAACAAGCGTAATGCATGTCCAGACGAATTTCCGGGGCATGTGTGATTGCGGCTGCATGGCGCCGAGGATGGCGAGACCGCCCAGCCCAACCGCAATATAGGGCGCACACTCCAGCCCAACTGCGACCGACAGGATACTGGAGATTCCGATAAGGATTCCGGCATGGCGATGCGGCGAAATAATGCCCAGGCAAAAGGCGAACAGCAAGACCATCTGGACATTGTGATGGTCAATCCGGTTCGGCATGAATTCGAGAATGGCAAAATATGATGCCACGACCGAAATGGCGAGCACCCGGAGTCCCGGCGTCTTCCCCCGGATTTCCCGGATCAGATTTACTCCCAGCCATGCATACGCAACGAGCCAAAGCGGCGGCACGATGAAGCGTGCAACCGCGAAGGCGGTGTCCTGTCCCAGCGCAGGCTGGAAGAGCCAGGTGACAAGGACATAAGGAAGATCAACCAGACGCGACCAGGGTGAGACATAGGGACCGGGCATGGCAAGGAAGGGCCAGGTCAGATCGTACCAGTCCTCATCTGCGAGGAGGTCTGTTATCTGAAGCCGACGGGCGAAATCGTCCACGCTCTGGACTGCGCTGCCATTTATTGCGTCGAATCCCAGCAGGCAGATCGCAGTGGTCAGGAAAACAGCCATCGGCAAGAGGGATGCAAGCCTCTTGTTCTTACGCGTATGATTCAGCCCCATAGCCTCGAAACTCCCCATTGCCTCCGGAGAGTAGACTAGACGGAAAACATGAAGAAAAGCCCAAACGGGCCACCTACAGAATGGTCAATCCATACAGGCATTATAGGCGAAATCACGCCGCTTCGATCCGTCTTCCAGGGCGATATGGGCGAGCAGCATGTCGCTGTCGCGCTCATAATGGATGAGTTGCGGATAGTCATGCGCGCCATTCAGGAAGGTGACGGACTGGTCGTCCTGCAGGCTCTCGACGAATTTCGAAGGGCCGACACCGGCCGGATACACGTTGAGCACGTAAAGTGGGCCGGGCTGGACATGCATCTGCTCGAAGAAGCTGACGCCGCCCTCATCCAGCGTCAACGCATAGCCGAACAAATGGCCGGCTTCGGGCGTTGACCAGACTTCCTTGGCCTTCCCGTTTTCGCTGACCCAGCAGCCTGTCAGCCAGCCAAGCGGATGCTCCTGTGGGGGCGGCTCAATCGTCTGGGCCGACGCGCAGCCGGCGAAAGCGAAGAGGCCAAGCAAGGCGCGTCTCATGAGGTCACCAGTGTGCAACCAAGGCCGGGATCAAACCGCGCTTCTGACTTCACAAGTCCGCCGAGCACGCTGGCGCGGGTGACCTGGCCATCATCGGTAAAGGTCACAGCGCTGACATCGGATGTGAAATCGGTCTTGCAGCTCTCCAGCCCGCGCTCGGCAACGTGCAGACAGGAGCAGACCATCTTTGCGCCATAGGCTGTCGAGACTTCGGCGAATTCGATCTGTCCCTTCAGCCAGAAGTGCCAGACGAGCCCGCCAAGGACGACAGTGACAGCCATGACGACCAGAAGTGCTTTGACGAGTTTCATGAACTGCCCCTAAGTTTCCCGGAAAGAGTAGGGGAGAGACGCCATGTGGCGCAAGATTTTCGTTTCGGGACTGGCTGCAATTGTGACAGCGGGGGTTGCTGCCGCGCAGGCTCTCGTGCCCCTTCCGCCCCAGCCGGAGGGTCTCGCCTGGCCCACGCAGGGATGGGAGACAGGCGAGATTCCGGAAGAGACCACGGCCCTTGTGCAGCCACTCATCGACCAGGCAATGGCCGGCAGGCTGGAAGACGAGATGGGCGAGACCCGCGCCCTCATTATCGTGCACCATGGGAAAATCGTGGCGGAAGCCTATGCCAATGGCTTCGGACCGGACATGAAGCAGGTTTCGTGGAGCATGGCGAAGTCGGTGACCTCTGCCCTGGCGGGCCGGGCTGTGGAACTCGGGCTGATCGAGGATTTGGACGCGCCGATGCCCACGCCATTCGAGGATGGCGATCCGAGAGCGGAGATCAGTTGGCGCCAGTGGCTCACCATGACGGACGGGCTCGACTATACCGAGATCGGCGCCACGAGCATGGCAGAGAATGACGTCATACAGATGATGTACGGACCGGGCCGGCTCGATGTGCTGGAATATATCAAGGACGAACTGCCGCCGCTGCATGAGCCGGGGGCGGTATGGAACTATTCGACGGCGGCGTTTCACCTGATTGGACATGCCTTGCAGGGAGTGGCGACCAGCGATTCCTCGTCTCCCGCCTTTTCCGACTGATTCAGACGGCAATTCAGCGACCCGATCGGCATGAATGCCGTCATCGAATTCGACCCCGCCGGCACGTATCTTGGCGGGTCCCTCGTCTGGGCTTCAGCGCGGGATTTTGCAAAGTTCGGCTACCTCTACCTGCGCGATGGCATGTGGGACGGCGAGCGTTTGCTGCCGGAAGGCTGGGTCGATTTCTCGCGTTCCCATCCTGAAGCCCCAAAGGAAAACGTCTATGGTGCAGGCTTCTGGCTCACCACGGATGGTGCAGTGCCAGTGCCGGATTACCAGCGCCGCGACGCGCCACCTTGGGACAGTTTTGCGGCTGAGGGCCATGAAGGTCAGACGATCTTCATCGTGCCGAGCCGCGATCTCGTCATTGTGCGGCTCGGCCTGATGAGCAATGAGGGGGAGAACTGGCCCCGCCTGTTCCGCTGGAATCAGGCGCTGGCAAGCGCCTTTCCCGTCCTCGAGCCGGGTGAAGTCCTAATCCCCTGACACCATGAAATGTGCCATCAGGGTCGTGACAGGTTTGGATCGTTCGTCCTGCCAGGCTTCGGCGCGGACCGAACACATGCGGCGGCCCATCTTGGTGATCTCGGCGCGGGCATACAGATCCTTCGCATGGCCCTGGCGCAGATAGTCGATCGTCAGATTGATCGGGCGCGGCGGCCGGGGCAGATGCTCCGTCACGAGAAACACCTGTGCCTGGGAGGTCAGCTCAAGGAAGGCCCCGATTGCGCCGCCATGAATGGCCTTGATCATGAAATTGCCGATCAGTTTTTCCTGATAGGGCATGATCATGGTCATCTCGTCGCCCATGACTTCGCATTTGAGGCCCATCTCCTGGGCGAGCGGCGTGCGGGCAATGAAGGCGCGGACCTCGTCGGCGCGGGTCTGGCCGGCGATTTCAGTATCGTCTGCCATTACATCGTCCTCATGCTGTCGACTGAACGGGGCTTGTTGATGGCGAAGGCGCCAGCAGCGGTCGCGATCATCTTGTCGCGGCTGTCATGATAGGCCCAGGCGCGCGTGAAACAGATGTTCCGCGTGACGTGATAGCACTCGGCCTCGCCAATGATGTCGCGGCCCTTGTCAGCCGGACGCATGTAATCGAGCCGCAGGTCCAGCGTTGCCACGAAGCGGGGCTTGGGGAGGGCGGAACTCGCGGCTGTGCCACAGAGATTGTCGAGGAAGGCTGTCAGAACGCCGCCGTGGATGACGCCTGTGTCCGGATCGCCAACAAGGCGCTCCTTCCAGGGCTGCAGACCCCAGACATGAGCTTTCTCGATACGGGTGAACCGGAAGCCCATGCGACGGCCCCACGGGATTCCTCCGCTGATCATCTCAATGTTTTCGTTCATCACCTCCCAGGGTTCGGGAGATGACGTGGCGTCATCGCTCATATTGGTCCTCATTCGTTTGACGAGTCGTTCTGCCCGGATAACATCATCGGGAAAAGAACGAAAACAAAGAGCTCACGTGGAGGAAGACAAAATGGCATTCGATGGCGCGACGAAGCCCAAGGCCTGCATCATCGGGGCAGGGTGTTCCGGTTTCACCATGGCGAAGCGGCTGAAGGATTTTGACATCCCGTATGATTGTTTCGAGATGTCGGACAATATCGGGGGCAATTGGTACTACAAGAACCCGAATGGGGCCTCGTCCTGCTACCAATCCCTGCACATCGATACCTCTAAATGGCGTCTGGCCTTTGAGGACTATCCGGTGCCGGAGGACTGGCCGGATTTCCCCCACCATGCCCAGTTGCTCCAGTATTTCCACGACTATGTCGACCATTTTGGTCTGCGCGAGACAATCACGTTCAACACGGCGGTGACCGATGTGGCGGACTTGCCCGGTGGGCGCTGGAAGGTCACGCTGTCGACTGGTGAGAGCCGCGAATATGATGTGGTCATCGTGGCCAATGGCCATCACTGGGATCCGCGCATGCCGAAATATCCGGGCTCATTCGACGGCCATCAGGTGCATTCGCACAATTATACCGACCCGTTCGAGCCGTACGATTTCCGGGGCAAGCGGGCGATGGTCGTTGGCGGCGGGAATTCCGCGATGGACATCTCCTCGGAATTGTCCCAGCGGCCGCTGACAGAGCGCCTGTTCATTTCCATGCGACGGGGCGTGTGGGTGATGCCGAAATACATGGATGGCCAACCCTCGGACAAGGCGGTGCTGCCGGCTTGGCTGCCGTCAAAGGTCGGACGGGCGCTGGCGCGCAAGAAGATCAAGAAGACGATCGGCATGATGGAGGATTATGGCCTGCCCAAGCCGGACCATGAGCCTCTGGACGGTCACCCCTCTGTGTCCGGTGAATTCCTGACGCGGGTTGGCTGCGGCGACATCTGCCCGAAGCCAGGCATTGAGCGCCTCGATGGCGACGGTGTCGTCTTCACCGATGGCACGCGCGAAAAGATCGACGCGATTGTCTGGGCGACGGGCTACAATGTGACTTTCCCCTTCCTCAAGCAGGATGACCTCACGCCGAAAGACAATGTCTTCCCCCTGTTCAAACGCATGGTGAAGCCGGGGCGGGAGACGATCTTCTTCCTGGGGCTTGCCCAGCCCTTGCCCACGCTGGTGAACTTTGCCGAGCAGCAGTCGAAACTCGTCGCGGCCGCAGTGAACGGGGATTATGCGTTCCCGTCAGCGGATGAAATGGAGCGGATTACCGAAGAGGACGAGAAAGAGCATCTCGGCCATTTCTATGACAGCCCGCGCCACCGGATGCAGGTGGATTTCAATCTCTATTGCCGGGATCTGAAAAAGGAGATTGAGCGGGGAGCCAAACGCGCGCGCGTTGTTGCCTGATGTTAACCGGTGAGGGGGCATAAAGAGGACCCATGACCCGTTTGCTCTTGCTTTCCGCCGCCTTGCTGCTGGCTGGCTGCGCTTCGCCGGCGCCGGTCAAGATTCATTATCCCCCCCAATCTGCGCCTAGCGCGGGGGCTGGCGCGCCGCCGGCAGCTGCTGCCACGGAGCAGGGGCCCTTTGCGCCGAACGCGTATCTACGGGCCTGCTATGGCATTCGCGTATCGAATTCTCCGATTGTCGACGAGGATGGCTGGGTGCTGCACTACAAGCCGATTGTAGTGGTGAACGGCATCCCTCTGGCGGCGGCACCCGCGAATGATGTTTGCCTGACCTCCGGCTTTGGGCAGCGCTTTGGCCGGCGGCATGACGGTATCGACCTACAGTCGCGGCCTGCCGGAACGATCTATGCCAGCGCGCCGGGGAAGGTCATCGAGGCGCGTGTCTCGACGGGTTACGGCAACATGGTGCTGATTGATCATGGCAAGGGCGTCTACACGCGCTACGCCCACCTCGCCTACATCCAGCCGGGCGTTATCAAGGGCGAGAAGATTGGATTCGGCCAGCCGGTCGGCTTCATGGGCTCCAGCGGGAATGCCACCGCCATACACATCCATTTCGAGATACTGACCGGCAATTATAACAATCCACGCGGCTCCAAGGGCCTCGCGCCGCGTGACCCGTTTTCATTTCCGCCCTATGAGTATGCTCAGGCCTATTAGGGGCTGGGAGTAGTTTTCCTCATTTTCCTTCGGGTCGTATCGCGATAATCGTGTGGGCCATACGTCAGCGCAAGCTCGACAGAGTCAGCCACGCCGCTGAGAAAGAATTCCCGTCAGCAGCGTAAAAAGTTGACGGGTAATGACGCCTTGGTCATGATGTGGGGCTTCCCCGAGGAAAGGCGTGTATGAGCTCCATCGTAAAGACACTGGCCGGTTCAACCGGAAAACGGGCCAGATCCAAGGCTGCCAACCGACGGGCCATCCTGCAGGCGGGGCGCCGCGTGTTTGCGCGGATCGGCTTCGAAGCCACGACGGTACGCGACATCATCCGGGAAACCGAGCTCGCCGCCGGCACCTTCTACAATTACTTCAAGTCCAAGGAAGAAGTGTTCGAGGCGATTGCCGAGGACTCCACCTATCGTTTCCGGTCGCGCCTTCAGGACGTCCGGGCCTATGCCACCGATTTTGAAACCTATGTCCATGATGCCTATCGGGCCTATTTCGGCTTTATTGCGACCGAAAACGAAGAAGCGATCCGCAATGGTGCGCCGCACCTGGCCCTGATCGGGGTACGGGTCGATACCCCCGAAATGCTGGCCGTGGCAGAAGAAATCCGCGCCGATCTTGAACATGTCCTGTCTGGCGAAGGTGGCCCCAAGATCGACACCGCCTATCTGACGGCTGCGGCCATCGGAATTGCCCGCGAAATGGGTGAACACATGTTGCTGCGCCGTCCGGTAGATGTTGACGGCGCAACGGAATTCGCGACGGCCTTGCTGCTGGCGGGCGTGCGGGAGATTGCCGCGAAGTAAGGAGAAACGCCTCTTGGCGTGGACGCGCTTGCAAGGCTAAGCTTTCTGTCAACAAGACAGGACGGGAGGCGACCATGAGCCTGCAGCAGATAATCACCAAATTCATCTTCAAACTGCCGGACGGCTTGCTCGTGCGCATGGCCGGGGGCAAGCCGGTCGAGGTGCGGGGCCGCGTCCTCGAGCCGCAATTGCAAATGGTTGCATGGAATGGCCGTAACGCGCCGCCCATGTCGTCGCTGGAGCCGGAAATCGTTCAGGCGGCCGTCAAGGAACAGCTAGGCATGTTGGCGGCGCCAATCGAGTCCGGCGTGACGACGGAGAATTTCACCATTCCGGGGCCCGACCGCAACGAAATCCCGGTGCGCCTCTACACCCCGTCAGTCCAGGATTCCTCCGTGCCATTGCTGGTCTATTACCATATGGGCGGCGGCGTGGTTGGTGACCTTGAGACCTGCAATGCCTGGTGCTCGATCCTTGCCTCCGTCACCAGGGGCCCGGTCCTGTCGGTGGACTACCGGCTGGCCCCGCAGAACAAATTCCCCGCAGGCATCGATGACAGCATCGCCGCCTATGAATGGGGCGTGCGCAATGCCGGCAAGTATGGCGCGCCGGAAGGCATGGCGGCTGTGGGCGGCGACAGTATGGGCGGCAATTTCTCGGCCATCATCTCTCAGGAGATGCAGCGCGAACACAAGCCGCTGCCCGTCTATCAATTGCTGATCTATCCGGCCGTGGACATGGTCGAGGAATTCCCGTCGCGCACCGAGTTCGGAGAAACCTTCTCTCTCAGCACAGACACGATGAACTGGTTCATGGAGCA
>Ga0181370_1000168_pt1 | contig 11792 bp, 15 predicted proteins | sample LowvirmetaG_7_FD_130091 | JGI IMG/M metagenome (GOLD analysis project Ga0181370, IMG submission 130091) | Marine viral communities from the Subarctic Pacific Ocean - Lowphox_06 viral metaG | ecosystem: Environmental > Aquatic > Marine > Oceanic | place: Subarctic Pacific Ocean | collected...
CACTCTCTGCGAGTTTTGGAGTTTTGACCAAAAGCCTCAAGTCATTACTATCTTTACCACCATAGACAAAAGGACTGCGAAAGTGTTCTATCGCCTCATTGTCTATATCGGCAGTACCATCGAATATTGAAACAATAAATTCGATGGACGGAATGACAAGACCATCAAGAAAAGTCTGCAAAGCAGATTTCTTGGGTTGTGTAGCTTCATCACCTTTAATCGGTGCAGTTACGTTATTTGAGTTAGCCATAATATGGTTAAGCTCCTTCTATTAGGTTAGCAGTCATAAGACTGCCTTGACTAATGTAGTCAAGTCTTAACTGCACAAATAAAGATTTTCGGTTATTCGGTTCGGTTATACTCGTCGAGAGTTAAGTTTGGTATAATTGCAGTCTAATGGCAGCTCCTTCGGGCAGTGTATTGGTGACTGCCGTCACCGCAGAGAAATCTCTGCATAAATGAAATTTTAATCTGCGAGAATTTACCACTAATGACCGACAAGACCAAAGGATATTTACGGACACGCCAAAATCCGGGATAGCCTAGAACTTACGGGTAAAACTGCATACTATGCAAGAAAAATCTGCACTTGGTGAATATGAGGACAAAACCTTCAATTTACGAATAAAACTGCATACAAACCAAGCATAATGCTTCCGAACGAGATTTTTCCGAATCTCGAAATCCGATGGGGGGTCGCCGTTGCCGAAAGAGACTGACACACATTGTAAGCCTATTTTTTTCAAAAACCACTTATTTTCGCCCCAAAAATTACACCAAAAAACAGTAATTTGCAACCTGTATATATGTAGGTAGTATGTATTTCTATGTAGTATGTATTATGTATATGTATATATGTATATATATATATATATATATACGCATGGGACATTTTCCTTGTTTGGCTCCCTTTTTTTGCTTGACATTACCCCCTTTTTTTCGTAGATTAGCCGTATGATAGTCGAAGGTGATTGTTTAGATGTAATGAGTACCATGGATGACGCATCCGTGGATTGTGTCATAACCGACCCTCCCTACAATATCGGGAAAAACTACGGAAATGACTCCGATTTGCAGGATTCGTCGGATTATGAGGAATGGCTCTCCAAAGTGGGGTCGGAAATCATGCGTTTAACCACCCCGGAAGCGTGGATAGCCGTTTTTAACGGTGCAGACCGCATAAAGACCACTATTGACGCTTTCGGAGCCGAAAACCACGTTTGGACGGCTTGTTGGTATGCCCCGAATAAGCGCCATAGAAGCGTTTATGGGTTCAGCCTGTGGCAACCTATCGTACTGTTCCGTAAAAGTGGCAGAGAATGGCTAAAACTGCGTGATTTTTACTCGTATACGACAGGGTCGGAGCACTATGACCACCCCACACCCAAGCCTTACGGTCTTATTAGGCATTTGGTGTCCGATTTCTCCAATGAGGGGGACCTAGTTTTGGACCCATTTCTCGGTTCTGGCACCACAGCGGTCGCTGCATCGGAGCTTGACCGCCGTTTTGTCGGTATTGAGCTTAATGCGGACTATGTAGCGGTAGCAGAGAAGAGGATGGCAGAGGAAACTAACCAGATGCGGTTGTTTCAAAAAGACAGAAATGAAGTTTTAACTTGACTTTTAGGGAAAAAAGTTGTATATTAGGGCATGGCTAGTAATAAAAATAAGAATTCAGCCAAAAAACATTGTGCAAACTATGGAAAAGGCACAATATCAGGAATTTGTGCTGGTGTAATGATAAACAGGGATGGTAGAATGTGGTTAAATGAGGATTATGTGGATAAACAGTGCTTTGCCGACAAGGAATGCAACTATTTTAACAATATCGTTATTCCGGGAATACCCGCACATGGATAAAAAGAAGCAAAGATACATCAATATCAAGGGTCAATGGTACACTATCGGTCAATTTGCCCGCCTTGAGCGCAAATCTCTAGATATTGTTAAGGAATTTAGAAAACATATCAATAGCTCGCCTTCCGGGAGTAAGGGTCGTTCCGTGCCTCCTATGGGAGATGGGTACTTATCGTGAGGTTTGCATTCATGGATGATAGGAATATTGGCAATAACAAGGTAGTATTGGACCTTATTGACCATAGGCTTGAGGAAGGCAACAAAAAGTTTGGACGAGAGATACCGGTAGATGGTACTTATGACCTCGTAGACGCCCTAGAGGAAGCTTTAGATTTAGCTATATACCTCTCTTCTAAGATAATTGAGCTTAGAAATAGGAGATGGGGGGTCAAAAGAGATAGTCCTACTATTAATAACAGACCAAAGGCAATGGTAGAAGCCATAGAGAAAGAGACAATGGCCCGAATGGGTCAGGCTGGATGCAGAGGGGGTGATTGTGACTGACAAGGAACGCGCCACATTTAGCCTTAATGACGTGGATATAGACCCAGTTATAGTGGAACCCGGCTCTTTTTTCTATCTTTGGTGTTGTGATTGCCGATTAAGGCATATTGTGTTCGTAGATAAAGAGAAGAGTGGTACGGTAAAGATTGGTCTTTCTCGCGACCACGTTGCCACACAGAACGCAAGAAAGCTTGAAAACATAGTTGTATACAAAAGAAATGCCAGAAAAGATAAAAAAGCAAAGTAGACGAGCGGTAATCGTTCCAGACATTCATTTTCCAGAGCAAGACCAAGCTGCGGTCAATTGTGTGCTTAAGGCCATGAAGATGGTCAAACCGAATATTTTTGTATGTTTGGGGGATATCGGGGAGTTTCATAGTGCCAGTGGATGGAGATACAAGCGACAGAAGCGTCCACCCTTGGAATTCATACTTCCAGAGATAGATGGGGACATTCAAGCGACCAATGATGGCTTAGACCAGTTTGACAAGGTTTTAGATGCGATTAAGTGCAAAGAGCGATATATGCTCGAAGGCAACCATGATGCTTGGTTAAACTCTTTCGTAGAGGAGCATCCGTACTTAAAAGAGTATAAGTTCGCCAATGCAATGCGACTGAGCGACAGGGGGTATAAATACTACCCTTATGGCAAGCATTTGAAGATAGGGAAGCTTTATATGTACCATGGTGGTCATTTTAGTTCCGTCTATCATACTAGGACACATGCTCTTAATCTTGGGAAATCAGTCGTATATGGACACTTGCATGATATTCAACGCCATAGCGTTACACACGTTGATGGTGCACATGCAGGTTTTAGCTTAGGATGTTTAAAGGATATGTCAGATGAAGCAAATGCATGGCTTAAGAACAGAAAGACGAATTGGGGACATGCTTTCGGCATTGTGGATTGGTTTAGCAATGGCGATTTTAGACTCGATGTTGTGGATATTACGAAAGGTAAGACGTTTCTTTGGGGAAAGATGATTGATGGAAACACTTAACCTAGGAAGCATGATAGCCCAAATGAAGGTTTGCGGGTGGCAGTATAACGATACTGATGACGAAACCGTGAAAGAAGAACTAATGAAGAAGATATTGGACCTTATTGATGAGATAGAGGTTCCCCAACTTATTAATAATTGGGAAGGGGAAGCTTGACTCTGAGAGCGTATTGCTTCACAGGTAGGGATGTGGTTAGTGGCATATAAATAACTCGGTAGGGAAGTGAAGCAATACGTTGAGGTTCAGAAGCATAAAAGATAAAAAGCATGTTATATACGATAATGAAGAAGAATTTAAATCATGCCAAGAGATTAAAAAGACACCAAAGCATTGGAGAGATGCAAAAGAGGGGGATTGGTGCATATCGGACGATGGTCAAGTATTACAGATACTTAAGAAGGGAACATTCGTTACTGCCCATGGAAAGGATACTCAGTACGTCAGAACGCTTCTTGGGACATATTCGTTGTTATCTAAGAAAGAAATGGAGGGAGACATACCAAAGAACCTCTATTCCTTCTCTCGTGACAAGGACCATCGACAGGTTCGTGCTACTAACAGGCGTGCCAATTCTAATGAGATATTGTTTGCAGAGTACGTTGTACAAGGCATTGACCCGTCAGAAGCCTATCTTAAGGCATATCCCACAAAGAATCGAGCTTATGCACGTCAGGAAGCAAGACTCCTACTCAGGCAAGAGCGGGTAATAAAGTTGATTAGAAAAGAAGTAAAGGATGCACTCACAAAGGTTGGTATCACTCAGGAGGACATATTAAAGGAATTATGGGATATTATATCGGAAGGTGATAATAATTCCAGTTCAAGGGTACGTTGCTTAGAGCTTTTAGCCAAGATATCAGATATGATGCCAAACACAGAAAAGAAATCAGAAACATTGACAGTGTTCCAAGGGTTTACCCCGGAACAACTTTCATCAATAAAAGGGGGCGAAACCAAGGTTTTGGCTGAAGTAAATGCAGAAATCAATGAGGACTGAGTCAGCACTGCTATTTGGGGATGTTCATACCAATTGTCCGTCCTGTAATAATGAGGTTCATTTGAATATGGATACTTCTCTATTTGATGAGCAGAATAGATTTAATGGGTGGCAATGCCCATTTTGTGAAAGTTTGTTTAATAAGCACGATGAAATCATCTATTTGGGAAGTACCAATGAGGAAATAGGTTTTGCGTAAGTGGCTTGATGATTATTTAGATATTGATGTAGTTAATTGGGAGCGACACGATGCCGTACAAAAGAATAGGAAAGACAGTCTATGTGAAGAGGAACGGCAAGTGGGAGAAGAAATCAACTGCAAAGACTATAACAAAGGCAAAAAAGATGATGAATCTTCTACGAGCAGTGAAGCACGGTTGGAAACCGACAGGTAAGAAGAAGAGTGTCAAGCGTTCTTAAGAAACGGCGAAAGAAGATTAAGAGACATAGATGGAAGAAAAAGCAAAAACAAAATCGACACAAAAAGAAAAGGCGTTAAGGGATACATCGAATACTAGCCTTGATTCAAAGGAAGCACTGCTAAAGCAGGCTAGTGCTGACCTTATATTTTTTGGTAGAGCATTTCTTCCTAGGGACTTTCTACTTAAGAGTGAATCTCCTACATTCCATTATGAGATAGGAAAGAAGCTTATATCTACTAAACCCGGCGGAAGGATATGTAATATTGTTCCTAGGGGATTTGGTAAGTCGGTTCTTGCAAAGGCGGCTATATTACACAAGATATGCTTTGGTACTAAGGGAGACCCGCAATTCATAGCGTGGGTAGCCGAGGAGCAGGGTCAGGCTATTGACCATTTAAAATATATTAAATCCCACTTGGAGACAAATAAATATCTTAAATACTATTTTGGTGACCTTGCTGGAGATTTGGTAGGGAACAGATGGACGGAGAAAGATATTGTTACCGCCAAGGGGGACCGTATTATTGCAAAAGGTACGACACAACGCTTACGTGGTCGTGCCGAGATTGATAGGCGGTATACTGGTATTGTTCTTGATGACTTTGAATCTGAATTAAATACAAAGACACCAGATAGGCGTGCGGAAATCAAGAAGTGGATTGTGTCTACGGTATTTCCTTCCTTGGAAGAGACTCCGGGTAATGAGGGATGGATTTGGTTGCTTGGAACTATTGTGCATTATGATTCATTCTTGCAGATGGTTTATGATGGATACTCTTCCGCTCAAAAGGATAATCGCTCCTATCCATGGGATGTGATGTTTCATCAGGCTATTGAAGATGGAAGGTCTATTTGGAGGCAGCAATTCTCAAGAAAGAAGCTTGAATCCAAGAAAAAAGAGTTTTCAGAAGCTGGTCTTATTAATAAGTTTGCTCAGGAGTATATGAATGATGCTCGCGATACATCCAATGCAGCATTCAAAATTGATAGGGTACAGTACTATTCTGGGCATTTTCAATCAAAGAACAATTTTGCGTATTTAATAACCAATGATACTGCAATACCAATATATGTTTATATGGGAGTTGATGTAGCACATACCGCTACTTCGACGTCTGACTATCAAGTTATTATTGTTATTGGTATTGATTCTAATAAGAACAGATATATACTTGAGTATTTTCGTGAGAGAATACCGACGTTCGATATGCCTGAGAAGATTATAGATATGTCAAAGAAATATCAACCGTTAAGACGCGTTACTATTGAGACTGTGGCCGCTCAGGAGATGGTCAGGGATATGACAGATAGGTTATCCATAAAAGAGAGAAGATTGACTCCGGGTCTGTTTAAGGGTGCAAAGCCACCTAAGGGTATTAAGAAAGAGGACAGACTGGAAACATCACTGGGTCCGATTATTAATAGCCGAAAGCTTTATATCAAAAGAGAAATGTCAGAGATACTGGATGAAATGTTTGAACATCCAAAAGCCAAGAATGATGATTTACTGGATGGATTGTACTATGCGAACTATTATGCTTGGCAGAAACCACCTGTCAGTGGTGCTGTGAGTATAGATTCATTTCATAAGATTGGCAGGCTTTCTGGCAGAAAAAAGCTAAAAATGGGGTATAATTGGCTCACTGGGGCCAGAAATATGTGACTTTCTGAAAAAAAGACTTGACTTTTACAGTTTTTTTTCTTATATTACGTGCTGTAACCTTTTTACAGCATAAATGCCCAAAATAGAACTATCCCCAGAAGCAGAATATAACCAAGACTTATATAGGCAATGGCGTGATGCTAGGTCTGATTGGGATACTGAAGCTCGCAAGGATACAGACTTTTATCTTGGAAATCATTTTACAAGTAATGAGTCCAGTGAGTTATCATCCCGTAATCAGGCTGATGTTCCAATGGACAGGATTTCTCCTGCCATTGAGAAGCTCAAAGCCGTTTTAACGGCAAGACCTCCCGCTTTTACTGTATTACCAAGAGAAGATTCTGATGTAAAGATTGCTTCTATTTGGAGAGATATTCTTGGATATGTCTGGGATGTTTCTGAGGGTGATAATCAGATGAAGCAGGCTATTACTGATTATGCTGTAGCTGGTGTTGGTTATTTATATGCATATGTAGACCAAGAAGCAGACTTCGGTAGAGGTGATGTCAAGTTCACTTATGTCAATCCCTTTCGTGTATATGTACCGCCTGACTGCAGGGATAGGTGGTTCTCGGATGCTGAGGGCATCATCCTTTCTACTATAATGACCGGTGAGCAGGTCGTTAACCTCTACCCACAATTAGGAGACCAGTTAGACGCTGAGACAGGAGAGTCAATTCGTGGTCTTATCCATGATATTTCTACGTACAATGAAGAAGATTATCCCGATGCACAGAATACCAATTCTATGGCTGTGTTCACTCCCGCAGAAGTAAAAGACAAACAGTTCTCAAGCACTTATAACAATCAGAAGTATCAGATACTAGAAAGATTTTATCCTACTAAAGTTCCTTTTTATCGTGTGATTGATGCACGTGATGGAAGTGAGCAACTTCTTGATGAAGAAGCATTCACTACGTTACTTGACGAAAGCCCCGGTCTGCTTGAACGAGGATTCTTACAGTTTGAGGAAGTGTTACAAACACGTATAGCGGTTACGGCTACCATTGGAGAGCTTGTGTTATATGAGACGATTTATAACATAGATGTATATCCAATAGTACCCTTACCGAATATTTGGACGGGAACACCATATCCAAAGTCTGATATATCACGTGCAAGACCTATGCAACGATTGCTCAATAAATTATGGTCCTTGGCACTTTCTCACGCACAGGCATCGGCTGGATTGAAGCTTATTGTTCCAGCAGGTTCCGTTGATAGTCTATCGGACCTTGAAAGAGAGTGGTCCAATCCAAATGCCGTTATTGAGGTAGATACTACTCAGGGAGAACCTCATTATCCGTCGCCACAGCCACTATCGGCAGAGTTTTACAGGTTAATTCAACAGGCAGAGCATTATATAGATTTTATATTTGGTATTCCTGAGATGGTACATGGTTTTGCTGAACAGGCCCCAGATACTGTGAGGGGTACTGAGCGCATGGTAGCAATGGGAAGTGATAGACCAAAGTCAAAACTCAGGGATATTGAATTTAGTATTAATCGTCTTGGCAGAGTATTGTATTGCTTGGCAAAAGGTCATTATACGTTTCCGAAGATGTTTACATTAACGCAGGCAAATAATGACATGACTGAAAGAATGGTTAATGTTTATGACGATAAGAGTGAGGCTGTTAACGATATACAACAGGATAGATTGAATATCGGGCAACACGACGTGAGAATACAATCAGGAAGCACACTTCCAGAAAGTAAGTGGGCGACATTTGGTGTGTACCTTGAAGCTTTTCAGCTTGGTATTATTGATAGGGTTGAGGTATTGAAGAAGAATCCTGAGATATTCGATAAAGAAGGAATATTGCAGAGAATGGACGAAATGGAACAAATGAGGCAGTTGGTAAACGATATGGATTCCCAGATTAAGAACTTAGAGGGTGACCTACAGACTGCACAGAGAGAAACAATGCACGCCAAGCAACAGTCAGAAGTATCAAAATTTAAGTCTCATCTCGCAGAGATTGAGGCTAAAGCGGGTGCTGACCGTAAGGTCACGGCATCCAAACTGGACGCTGCCGTTAAGATAAGTAAGGGTGATTTGAACAACTTACTTTCATCAGAAAAATCGGCAGCACAATCAAAAACATAACGAAACGGTGACGCTTCACTAGGAAGATTCTACATGAGTCCAGTCCTTAAAAAAGAAGACATCGAGGAGGTAGGTTATGGCAACAGAAGATAACGTAGTCGATTCGGTATTAGGTTCACAGGAAGACGAAGCGACCGACTTATTTGCGGAAGAAGCGTTCGATGACGAATACAACGAATTCGAGGGCGAGGAAGAGAGTCTGACTTCAGGCACTGATTGGGAAACGGAGGCGAAAAAGTTTCAATCTATGAAAGACAAGGCGGAAGCCCGGTTGGAAGATTGGCAACAATTCAAACCTCTTGTTAACCTTCTGGAGAGCAGACCCGATTTGGTTCAAATGATACAAGAGAACATTACATCGCAGGTGAGTAACGGGAACGCACGTATTTCTGAGGAAGACTTTAATCCGTGGGATGCGTATTTTAAGCCGGATTCTCCATCTTATCAGTTCCGTGAAATACAGGAACAAGATAAAGTGAACTCGGCTATACAAAAAGAGATGGGAGTATTGCAGGAACAGGTATTTATCAATAATCTTACAAGTGAACTGCAAAACACTTATAAGATGAATGAAAATGAGGCAAGGGAGTTTCTTACGTTTTACGCGCAACCGAAAGAAGACTTGTCTCTTGATGCGCTTGTTGACGTGTTCGTGAAATCAAAAGGAAAAGAAAGGTCGAAGTCTTCTTCTTCACTGGACGCTGTCCGCGCTGCAAAAAATTCTCCCCGCACTCCCGGTGCAGTTCCAAGCAGAGGCCCCACTCCTAGGAGTGAGGACGACAAGGTTTGGGAAGGCGTAATGGCGAGTGCAAATGCAGGTAGATTACCTTAAGGAGGTAAACTATGGCTGTTACTTATAATCAGGGCACACTTAAGTCAAGCGATGTAACCGTCGCTGCAACAAGTGCTGGTGTCGGACAAGCTCCGGACCGTAGACGACTATATAACTTCGGTGATAGAGTAGCGGATTTGGCTCCGGAAGAGTCACCTTTTTTCGTCTATCTGAGCAAAGTAGCCAAGGTTCCTACCGACGATTCAGTCTTCAGGTATCTAGAAAACCGTACTAAGATTAACTGGACTTCCAGAAATTTCTATGTTGATGGTGCCCCTACGGGCGCTGTTACCGCTGGAACCAGTTATGCTTTTACTGTAGATGATGCAGCTGCTTCTCCAGCCAGTATTGATTGGCTTGTGAAGGGGATGGTCTTCTCCGTTAACACGGTTGATAGTGCAGCAGGATGGAGTCAGTCTATTTTTCGTATTGAGTCGTCTCCTTCAGACAATGGTGCTGATACAAGCTTTACAGGCAAATGTATTGAAGTATCAAACTCCAATGTCACTGGATACGCAACATTAGCAGATAACGACCAATGTCAGGTTATCGGCACCTCATTCGCTGAGGGTTCCGGTGCTCCCGATGTATGGTCTGCAGAAATCGAGGATAACTACGGTTATACTCAGATTTTTAAAACTGCTGCGGAAATGACAGGTACGGCACTAGCTACTAGGTTCAGAGGATACGCTGATGAATTTCAACGTATATGGGCTGAAAAGCTACGTGAGCATAAAGTAGACATCGAGAGAGCTATGTTATTTGGGCAGAAAGCCCGAGTAACTAGTATTCAGTATACGGAGGGTATTGTTGGTCACATTGTGAAAAACACTAATCCTACCGTTGATGATTCGGACTTGTCTTTTAGCTCTGGCGCAGCTTACTATCGTAGCATTGCTCAGACAGAACTTACTTATGACAGACTATTGTCTGACATGGAAGTAATTTTTGACCCAGCACGTGGCGGTAGTGGTGACAGATTGGTTCTTTGCAGTTTACCCGTTGTTTCTTTCTTCAATAAACTAGGGGATGGCAAATTCCTGTACGAGTCTTTACAACCCGGTACTACGAATGTTACGCCTTTCCGCTGGAATTATGAAGAGAAACAGGGGGCGTTCGGACATCGTGTGATGGTTATTGATACCATTCACGGTCGTATGAACTTGGTTAAAGAACCTCTGTTCCGTGGCATTGCCAGTGGCTTTATGCTTATGGCTGATATGAGCAATTGTTCTTACCGTCCATTGGTCGGTAATGGCACTAATCGTGACACCCACGTTATTACTAACGTACAGAACGACGACGAAGACCTTCGGAAAGATATGATTCTGACCGAAGCGGGTCTAGAAGTTACACTTCCAGAAACCCATGCTCTTTACAACGTCGAAAGTCTGTAGGAGGTGAATCATGCGTAGTGACTATATTAGTAAAAGTAGTGGAGCAGGTGGATTCCTTCAGCCTTGGGAACAAATCAAGGCCGCAAGGACTCTAGACGCTGAGAAGGATAGCGGAAAATGCTTTAGGCTAGATTCCGCTGGTGGTGCGTATTCAATTACGCTTCCCACCGCTACTACAGCTCTAGATGGGACCAATTACAAGTTCTGGGTAGAAGAAAACACACCGACAGCAGCAATTACGATTGCCGCTGGCAGTGCGATTATTTTCGGCAAGGTCAACGAAACTGAAGTTGACACTGGCGATGATGGTCCGGGTTCTTCTGGCGGAACTGGTGTATCCAATGTCATTCTTGGCACTTCGGCAGTACAAGGGGATTTCATTGAAATGTCCTTTAGTGCAGGAGCATATTGGATGTTTGGTTCGTCAGCTGCCGATGGTGCAGTTACAACATCATAACCCCATAAAGGGTTAACAGTTTTTGTTCACTGTGGGGGTGAGTCGTATAAAGGGCTTACCCCTAAAGAACAAGGTGGCTAGAGGGTTATACTTCTTTCCACCACTAGGTGAAATGTTTACTATGGATAATATTAGTAATATTGTTAATACTGTATCGCTTGGGAAATCGTCCCAAGTGGTACGAAACTAGAGAGGAATAGTTATGCCGTACGGCGAAGAACAACCATACAATCAAGAAGAATTCACAAGTATGTTTGGAGAAAAACAGGGATATGATAATGGGGGCGTTCAACAGGAACAGGGTGGTTTAGGTCAACTTTTGATTATGTTACTTATGAAAATGTTAGGCGGTGGTGGTACTGCAAACGCACAGACAGGAAACAATCCAAATTTTCCTGCTGGAGGTGTGCCATTTCCACCCGGTCGGGTACCACGTGGAGTCCCTCAAGGACCGCCAGTACCTCCCGGAATACGAGCGGCGAATAGAGCTTTACCGCCAGCTGGGCTACAACCGAGACCAGCACTCGGTGGAATGCCACAGAGAATAC
>Ga0181370_1000170_pt1 | contig 11657 bp, 9 predicted proteins | sample LowvirmetaG_7_FD_130091 | JGI IMG/M metagenome (GOLD analysis project Ga0181370, IMG submission 130091) | Marine viral communities from the Subarctic Pacific Ocean - Lowphox_06 viral metaG | ecosystem: Environmental > Aquatic > Marine > Oceanic | place: Subarctic Pacific Ocean | collected 2015-12-04
ATGATGGTAGCGATTGCCCTGAGTCTCGATGTTGACACTGTTATCATCCGTCGGCATGTTATCAATGTAAACATTGTGGTTCAGACCACAAGCGGAGGAGGGAGCGGCATGCACATGCCGCAACGTATTCCGCCGGGTTTTCAGAGAAATTTTTTCAGCTTGGCTGAGTGGGGGGACGGGGGACCGCTCTTTGCGGTCCCCTTCCACGTATTCCTACAGCGCGGCCTTGTAGACCTTCGCATAATCATCTGCGCTCATGGGCTTTGGATTGCCGAAATGGGCGAGATCCTTGAGCGCGTATTCGACCACGCCGGGCGCATCCTCTGCCGACAGCCCGATGGCGGACAGGGTTGCCGGAATGCCGATGTCAGCATTCAGTTCCGCAATTGCATCGCCAAGGTCGGCGCCTGGTTTCAGGCCCATGGCCTGGCGCAGGCGGACATATTTCTCATCGGCTGAGCCCTCGTGGAAGCGCAGGATATGCGGTAGGAAGATCGCGTTCAGTGTGCCGTGGTGCAGGCGTTTGTCATGCAGGCGACCGGCCGCGTGCGACAGGGCGTGAACACCGCCAAGGCCCTTCACGAAGGCCAGCGCGCCTTCATAGCTCGCCATCATCATATGCCAGCGGGCGTCGGCGTCTGCCCCGTCCTTGACCGCTTTCTTCAGCCAGCCATTACCAACCGCGCGGTACACGCCTTCATAGGCGATGCCTTCAGCTGGCGGGTTCACGGTGGGGGACAGCACGGATTCGATGCAGTGCGTGACGGCATCCATGCCGGTGGCCGCCGTCAGGCCCGCAGGCAGGCCGAGGGTCAGATCGGGGTCGCAGATGGCTGTCGCGGGGATCAGGTTCGGGGAAACGATGGTCTCCTTGCGGCCATTTTCCAGGACGAGGACGAGGCCAACAGAAACTTCTGAGCCTGTGCCGGACGTGGTTGGAATGGCGATCAAGGGTGGAATCTTTCCGATCTTCTTGGCGCCGCCGGTGATGGCAGCATAATTCTCCAGCGGTTCGTCATGGCTGACCATCAGGCCGATGCCTTTGGCATGGTCCATGGAAGAGCCGCCGCCCAGCGCGATCAGGCCATCCGCGCCGCATGCCTTATAGGCAGCAGCGGCTTCCTTTGTCTGCTTCTCGGTCGGGTTCGGGACCGTCTCGGCGAACACGCCAGCCGGGGCGACGCCCAGCGCATCCTCGACCTTGGCCAGGATGCCCGCTGCCTTGATGCCGGGGTCCGTCACGATGAAGGGGCGGGTCATGCCGAGCTTCTTCGCCGTCCCCGCCAGCTGTTTCAGCGCACCGGAATCGAAGATGCAGGTGGTGAGATAATTGATGACGGGCATGGCATGGTCCTCTTTGGGATGTTTCCTCGCCGACCATCTGCCCCAGCGGCAGCCCCTTGTTCAAGCCTGACCGTGGGAGAACTGGGATGGTACGCCGCAGCATATGGGCGAAAGCCGCCGAATTCGGAACGCACCGAGCCAAAATCACAGGAGAGGGGCGCGGAGGCAATTCGGAACAATACCTAATCGCGGTGCCATGCCGCGCGACACGCGCCCGCGCGTCAAAACGGGTAATTTTATACAGGAAAACATGGGGTTAGGTCTCTCGCATCCGGCGCAGGTAGGTGCGCCAAAACAGGAGTGACATGACATGAAACAGCTTCTCCTAGCCTCATTGGTTGCCGGGGCAACCTGGCTTGGAACGGCGCCTGCCGCATCGGCAGACGACAATCCCTGGATGGTGCGCGGACGCGTTATCGGGGTCTTGCCGGATGAATCCGGCGATCTCTCCGTTGCGGGGGCACAGCTCGCAGGAGATGTGGAGATTTCGAACCAGTATGTGCCTGAACTCGACATCACCTATTTCTTCACCAAGAACATCGCGGCCGAACTGATCCTTGGTGTGACGCCGCACGATGTGAAGGCGACCGGCGTGACGGTTCCCGGCGCGCTGGACAATGCCACCATCGATCTGGGTGATGTCACGCTGTTGCCGCCAACCCTGACGGTTCAGTATCATTTTGTGAACGACAGCCAGTGGAAGCCCTATGTCGGCGCTGGCGTGAACGCGACCTTCTTCTTTGACGAAGATCAAGGCCCGGTGGCGGACGGGATTGACTATGATACCAGCGTCGGCCTCGCCCTTCAGGCTGGCGTTGATTACGACCTTGATGGCGAGCCCGGTGGTTGGGCGATCAATGCAGACATCAAGAAGATCTGGATCAATCCGGATGTGACTGTGGATTTCACCACGGCGCTTGGCGCAACAGTGGATGCTGACGTGGACATCGATCCACTCGTGGTGGGACTGGGGCTCGGATACAAGTTTTGAGCGCCACCTCTTGAGGGCAGGGCTTCCCCATTGGTCCTGTCCTCACTCTCCCCCCTGGGCCGCGTTCTTTCCCGATAACGCGGCCTTTTTTCTGCTTTCTGCAGACCGGTCGTTGCACCCCTCGCCGGCGCGTATACAGATTGCGGCCATGGCTATTCTTTCTGTCAAAGATCTTCGTGTTTCCTTCGACACGCCGGACGGTGTGGTCGAGGCGGTCAAGGGCATCAGTTTCGATGTCGCCAAAGGCGAATGCCTCGGCATTGTGGGCGAAAGCGGCTCAGGCAAGAGCCAGTCCGCGCTCTCTGCTCTGGGGTTGCTGGCAGGCAATGGCACGGCGACGGGCCGGATCGAGTTTGACGGCATCAATATGCTGGATGCATCGGACGCCACGCTGCGGGAAATTCGCGGTGCCCGGATGTCCATGATCTTCCAGGATCCGCTGACCAGCCTGACGCCGCACATGACCGTCGGCGCGCAGATGCGCGAAGTGCTCGCCCTTCACAAAGGGTTGAAGGGGGAAGCTGCCGATCGGATCTGTGTCGACTGGCTGGAGAATGTGCGCATCCCCGAGGCGGCGCGCCGGATGAACCAGTTCCCGCATGAACTGTCTGGCGGCATGCGCCAGCGCGTCATGATTGCCATCGCCATGCTTTGTAATCCGGAGCTCCTGCTGGCCGACGAGCCGACGACTGCGCTCGATGTGACCGTGCAGGCGCAGGTGCTGGAACTGATGGACGAATTGAAACGCGAAACCGGTACGGGCATCGCTCTCATTACCCACAATATGGGCGTTGTGGCCCGTATGTGCGACCGCGTCATCGTTATGCGTCATGGTGAGATCGTGGAGCAGGGCAGTGTGGACGACATTTTCTACAATCCCCAGGCCGACTACACCAAGATGCTGCTCAACGCTGTGCCGCGCATAGACGAAGCCGATCGACCTGGCCGTCCGGTCCTGTCGGCACCGCCTGCGCCCGAAATCGAGCCGGTCCTCAAGGTCGAGGACATGAAGATTCACTTCCCGATTTCGGTGAAGGGTGGCCTGTTCGGCAAGACCAAGCCCCTGAAAGCGGTTGATGGCGTTTCGTTTGATTTGAAACCAGGTGAAACACTGGGCGTCGTGGGAGAATCCGGGTGCGGCAAGTCCACGCTCGCGCGCGGCGTTCTGAACCTGATCCCGCCGACCGATGGTACGGTGGCCTGGCTCGGCCGCGACATTTCAAAGGCCAGCCGCCGGGAAATGAATGGCTTGCGCGATGATCTCCAGATCGTGTTTCAGGACCCCCTCGCCAGCCTCGACCCGCGCATGACTATTGGTGCTTCCATTGCCGAACCGCTGCAGGTGCACCAGCCGCGCCTGTCCCGTGCAGACCGGGAAGCAAAAGTGCGCGAGATTCTTCCCCGGGTCGGCCTCGATCCCAATTTGATCAACAGGTATCCGCATGAACTCTCAGGCGGCCAGAACCAGCGTGTGGGCATTGCCCGCGCCATGATCCTGCAGCCGAAACTGGTCATTTGCGATGAGGCAGTCTCTGCGCTCGACGTGTCAGTTCAGGCGCAGGTCGTGGACCTGCTGATTGAACTCCAGAAGGAGTTCGGTCTCGCCACGATCTTCATCAGCCATGACCTCGCCGTCGTGCGCCAGATCAGCCATCGGGTCATGGTATTGTATCTCGGCCGCGTGGTGGAGTTGGCCGGGCGGGATGCGATCTATACCGAAGCGCGCCATCCCTATACCAAAGCGCTGATCGCCGCCGTGCCGAACGCCGACCCGACTGGCGAGCGCACCCGTGAACGCCTGCGCCTGACGGGCGACCTGCCAAGCCCGCTCGATAGCCGCGCATCCCTCCGCTTCATGAAGTCGAAACTCATCGATGACGGCGAGGCCGACCAGTACCAGCCACAACTGGTTGAAGTCGGCCCCGGCCATCTTGTGGCGGAGCATGATCCGGTGCTGGGCGGCAAAGGGCTGCGCGTCAGCTGATCTCCCGGCACAGGGCAGGGGACACCGGCCGTAAGCTTGGCTTAAGACGAATATGTCATGGTGCAGGCTGTATTATTGCCGGAGCCTGCGCGTCTTGCCCCAATTGATCGGTCTTGTCCTAGTGGTCGTCCTCGTAATGGGCGGCCTTGTCCTGACGGGCGGGCATGGCGCCATGCAGGCGCTTCCCTTCGAGATTGCCCTGATCGGCGGGGCCGCCATCGGCACGATCCTGATCGGCAATTCGCCCAAGGTCGCCAAGGAGGCGTTTGGCGGGTTTGTGAAGTCCTTCCAGGGCAGCCGCTGGCAGCGCCCCCAGCACCGTGAATTGCTCGTCCTGTTGTCGACTCTTATGCGCAAGGTCCGGCAGGGGGGCTTTGTCGGCATTGAATCCGACATTGAAGAGCCCGACTCCTCGGCTGCGTTTGCGGCGGCGCCAACCGTGCTCTCGGACCCGTCCGTGCGGGACATGATCTGTGATTCCTTTCGCCTCATGGCGCTCGATCTGTCGGATCCGGTGCGCGCCGAAGCGCATATGGAACAGTCCGTTGCGCTACACATCGACCAGCGCATGAAGGCCGTGAATGCCCTCAACACGGTCGCAGACGCCCTGCCAGCGCTCGGGATCGTGGCGGCCGTACTCGGCATAATCAAGACGATGGGCTCGATCGACCAGTCGCCCGCGGTGCTGGGCATGATGATCGGATCGGCACTGCTCGGCACATTCCTCGGCGTCTTCCTTGCCTATGGGGTCGTCGGGCCTGTCGCAGCGCGGTTTGGCCAGATCGTGGAAGACGAGGCCCAGCCGCTGGATGTGATCCGGACCGTACTGTCCGCCTTTGGCGGCGGCGTGCAACCTGGGATCGCCATTGAACTTGGCCGTACCGCCATTCCGGTGGACCAACGCCCGGATGCGGAATCTGTCGAACGGGCCCAGACCAGCGCACGCTTCGCCGAGCGCGCTGTCGCCTAGGCGAGCGGCCATTCTGCGTTGACCCCGGAAGAATGAAGCCGCATCACCCGTGAATGCCCGATATTCGTTTGGCCACGTTCAATTGCGAGAACCTGATGATGCGGTGCGATTTCGCGCGCTCCGGTCTCGCCAATGCCCGTAGCAGGCTGACGAATGTGGATGACGCGCTCATTGCAGAACAGGTGGATGCCGTTTTCGATGTGCTCTCCGAGGATGACCGCACCCTGACGGCGCAGGCGCTGGTCGCCACGCATGCAGAAGTATGCGCGCTGCAGGAGGTCGAGAATCTCGTTACCCTGACCGCATTCGACAATCGCTACGTGTCCCGTTGGGCAGGCCGGCCTTTTGGGGAGCGTGTGCTGCACGAGGGCAATGACAGCCGCGGCATCGATGTGGGCCTGTTGTCCTCCCTGCCCATTGTATTCCAGCGCAGCCATGCCCGTGCCACCTTTGGCCGGTTGGGCATTCATCCACCCCGCGGCACCTCTGTGAACGATTATGTCTTCCGGCGTGACTGTCTTGAAGTGGATATTGAGAAGGATGGGCGCCAGCTGACCCTCTTCATCTGCCATTTCAAATCCATGCATGGGGGGCGCAAGCGCACTGTGGCGGTGCGGGAGGCCGAGGCGCAGGCCGTGCGCCGTGTTATCAGCCAGCGCTTCCAGAACCCGGCCGAGGCGGAATGGGTCATTCTCGGGGATTTCAATGATTACTGGGAAGTCGATGGCCGTCCCGCGCGCCCGCACGGGCTGGGACCCCTGGTCGGAGACGGGTTTGCTGTGGACCTTGCCAGCCGTGCGATTGCCAATCCGTATGAACGCTGGACCCATCATTACAGCGGGGACGACACCTATGGCGCCCTTGATCACATCTTCCTGTCCCCACGACTTGCAGCGCTGAATCCCGCCGCGAGTGTAGAGATTGTACGGGCCGGATCGCCTTATCGGGCCGAGAGACATGACGGAATCCGCTTCCCTGGCGTTGGTTGGGTGACGCCCAAAGCATCTGACCATTGTCCGATGGTGACGACTTTAAAATTTGAAGGTCGCCTTGCGGCACCCTAATTTATGTTGGCTGTGGTAAACATGGGGGGCCGAGAGGCAGTGTCACGCTTTGATAATCTGATCGAGACGGTGGAGGCCTATCAGGCCCTCGCTGCCGAGAATTATGACCGGATCCGGACTTTGGCCGAGGAGGTGCGCAGTGGATTCTGCGACTATCTCGGGGCCAGCGATGGGGTCTGTGTCCACCTGGTGCCCCCTGCCGGGGCCTACAAGCCGAAGGCGCATGGCGATGCAGCCTTCTCGATCCCGCCGCGTGGATTTCGCCTGCTTGGCCCCATTTCATTCGGTTTGGCGGTACGCGTCTCACGCGATACCGACTGGCTGAGGCTGGTTATGGAGTGTCGCAAGATTGGCGACAAGTTCAAGATCCAGATTGAGGATGGTTCGGTATATGAATTCAGCCTGCCTCTGAAAGAGGCGAGCCCCGACCCCTTCTACGAACACCTCTATCAGCACATCCTGCTCTGGTTCTCCGACCGAGTCGAACGCTACAAAGAGGGCGATTATGGAACCCGTGAGATCGGGTTCGACTTTGCTGATGACATAAACGCGGCTCAAGCCTAGTTTTCTGATCGCCCAACGGGCAAAATGCACCACGAAACGGGGCTTTTATGGACCAATTCAACTTTGCACTGGCATCCGCCGGATCCAGCGAGCTGATATTCGCCTGTGCCCTGATCGGGGCGCTGGGCATCGGCGCGCAATGGGTTGCCTGGCGTATCCAGGCGCCAGCCATCGTGCTCATGGCACTGGCCGGCCTGGCTGTTGGCCCGCTCTGGACTGTCGTTTTCGGCGAGCCCCTGCTGAACCCTGAGAAGGTGTTCAATGGCGGCAGCAATGAATTGCTGCGGCCTATCGTGTCGCTGGCCGTTGCCGTGATCCTGTTCGAGGGCGGTCTCGTCCTGAAATTCGAGAACCTTAGGGACGCTGGCGCAGCTGTGCGGCGCATGGTGTTCCTCGGCGGCCCGCTGGCTTGGGCGCTCGGTACGTTCGCTGCCCATTATGCCGCCGGTCTCGATTGGGGCAGTTCTGTTGTGTTTGCGGGCGTGCTGGTGGTTACCGGGCCGACCGTGATCATGCCATTGTTGCGTCAGTCCAAACTGGGCGGGCGCACCGGCCAGTTCCTGAAATGGGAAGGCATCGTCAACGATCCCGTAGGCGCCCTGTTTGCCGTTGCTGCATTCGAAATTATCCGCGTGGCGGCGACCGGCGAGTCCATCCTGGGCAAGGGCGCCATGATCATCGTGGCTGCGGCGCTCGGCGTCGGGCTGGGCTTTGCCTTTGGGTGGGCGATTGTACGCGCTTTCCGTCAGGGTTGGACGCCGGAATATCTGAAAGCGCCCATCATCTTCGCGTCGATTATTCTCTGCTATGCGCTGGCAGAAATGATCGAGAAGGAAATCGGCCTCGTCGCCGTGACCGCCTATGGCATGACGCTGGCCAATTCGCGCCTCGCAGGCCTCGCAGAACTCCGAAAGTTCAAGGAAGACATCGCGGTCCTGCTGGTTTCGGGCGTGTTCGTCATCCTGACGGCCAATCTTACGCCGGATGTTATCCGTCGCGCCCTGACCTGGAATACGCTGGCCTTCCTGCTGACCATGCTGTTCGTCGTACGGCCCCTGTCGGTCTGGATTGCCACATTCGGGACGCTGAAACGCAATGAAGCCCTCCTGCTCGGCTGGATTGCGCCGCGCGGGATCGTGGCTGTGGCCGTCTCCAGCCTGTTTGCGACCCTGCTGGAAGATCTCGGTCGGCGCGGGGATTCACGGTTCTATTTCTCCGGTGCGGAACAGATCACCCCGCTGGCCTTTGCGATGGTGTTCGTCACCGTGGTCCTGCATGGCTTTACGATCGGGCCGCTCGCCCGGCGGCTAGGGCTCGCCCGCAAGGAACGGCCGGGGGTTCTCTTGGTGGGTGTGAACCCGTGGAGCATCGATTTGGCGAAAGTTCTGAAGGATGTCGGTATCGAGCCAATTCTGGCCGATAATAACTGGCGTCGGCTCCGGCCTGCACGGGAAGCGGGGCTTAACACCTTCTTCGGTGAAGTTTTGTCGGAAGAGGCAGAGGTCAGACTGGACCATGCGGCCTTCGACCAGGTGGTCGGGCTCTCAGCCAACGAACCCTATAACGCACTTGTTTCGGGCCATTTCGCCCCAGAGCTCGGGCGTCACCGCGTCTACCAATTGTCGGCGCAGGACACCGAGGAGGAAGATCCCCGGGCTATCGGCATGGGGACGCGGGGCCGCACGCTGATCCGCCGGGGCAGGGGCTATGACAGCCTGATCCGCGACCATTATCGCGGCTGGACCTTTGGCAAGACCAAGCTGACGGACGAGTATGACCTTGAGGATTACCGCGAGGATCGGCCGAAAGTGGATCTGATCGCTGAAATTCGCCCGGACGGCACGCTGATTTTCCTCGGGCCGAATCGTGAGGCCAAGGGCGGTGAAGGTGTCACCCTGATCAGCTTTGGTCCGGCCCGTGAGGTCGAGGTGGCAACAGAACCTGAAGAAATCGCTGCGGACTAGGCCCGGCTATATGCCGGCCGCCTGCAGGCCGGCGCCATGCTCACGCAGCCAGGCGCGCTGGTGTTTCCAGTCGTTGCAACAGGTTGCAACATGCGCCCAGAAGCGCGGGGAATGGTTCATTTCCAACAGATGCGCGCACTCATGCGCGGCCACATAGTCGAGCACTGCGGGCGGCGCCATAACGAGGCGCCACGAAAAGGATAGCTGTCCGTCGGCCGTGCAAGAGCCCCAGCGTGAGCGCGTATCCTTGACCGAAATGCCCTTGTAGGCAACGCCCAGCGAGGCGGCGTGGCGGTTGACGGCGCGGGTAATATCGGCGCGTGCCTGCTTCTTCAGGTAGCGTGTCACCCGCAAATGCAGCGTTTCGGGATCTCCGGGGGCACACAAGATGTTGGGCTGGCCCGCCATCATCCGGGCCACGCGTCCCTGACCTTGGGCGGTGAGGCGGCACGGGGCGCCACGATAGGAAATAAGGTTGTTTTCTTCGAATCGCACGACTTCCGGCAGATGCTGGAGGCGCGTCGAAATCCAGTCGATGCGCTCGGCCGCAAAGGCAGCAGCATCCTTGATCTGGCGGCGTGTGGGGGCAATCGCGACGGCTTCCCGGCGACGCTCGTCCAGCCTCAGGATCAGCCGCCGTGCCTTGGAATTGACCTCAAGACGGACGCGGATCTGATCCCCGTCCGGCCCACTCAATGTCACGGTCTGGCCATTGTTGTATGCCATGTTAATAATCTCACTCTAGGTGACGGGCGCAAATGGAACGCTGGCATCAATCATTAAAGGGACCAAACATGAAATATCTGCTCACAGGCGTTGCCGCCATCGCCATGCTTACGGCTTGCGGGGACAAAGACAAGCCGGTTGACGCGGCAGGCTCTGAATATGCCAGCGATGCCGCAAAGGACGTCAAGGCACGCAAAGGCGACCCGGCAACAGCGCCTCAGGCGCTTGCGGCCCTTTCTTTCGACCAGTCGGCCGACAGCCGGGTTTCCTTCGGCAGCAGCAAAGTGGACGGAGACAAGGCGGTTTTCACCGACGTGACCCTGCTGGCCGCCGATGACGACGAGTCTGACGATGACGACGGTGCCCACCTCTCCGGCGCCGATGTGAAGGCGAAGAAACTCGAATTTGACGGCCTCGCCATGATCGACGGCAAGGCAAGCTTCTCCAAAATGGTCATGTCCGACATCTCTCTGGTTCCGACGGATCCAGAAGAGGAAGAAGAGGGTAGCGCGTCCATCGGCTCGATCGAACTGGTGAATCCGTCGCCTGAACTGGCCGCCTGGGTTGCCAGCGTATTCGCGGATGCCGAACCGGCTGACATGCCGACCGGCGCGGCGCTCGCCTTTGACCTGTGGTCAATGAACGATATGAACATGCAGATCAACGAGGAGGATGGCCAGAACGGTACGTTCCTCGTGGACGCGATTTCGGTCACCGGCATGAAGGATCAAAAAGCTGCCGAAATGCATCTGAAAGGTCTGAAGTTCGACATGTTTGATCCGGAGGATGACACCACGGTCAAGGCGAATGTCGGCAATGTCGATATTCGTGGCTTTGACTGGTCAGTCTTTGCCCCGCAAGAAGGGGAAGATCTGGAAGACAGCTTCGAGTCCGGCTTCATGTCTGGCCTGAACCCGAAAGATCCGGCCAATCCAGGCTACAAGTCGATCAGCTTGAAAGACCTGAATTTCGACGTGTCCGGAGTCAATTTCGACATGCCGTCGCTTGTGTCCAATGTCAGCCATGACAAGCAAGGCCGCGCGGTGAAAGTGGTCACAGAGCCGGTCAAGATGGTGCTCAATGCCGGAGACGGCGAACTGGGCCAGCAATTGGGCGCGCAGCTGGCGACGCTGGGTTATGAAAAACTTGAACTGACCATGGCCAGTGAACAGGGCTATGATCCGGATTCCGATCTTGTCACGCTGGAAAAAGGCAAGAATTACTGGGAACTGAAGGACGGTTTCCGGCTGAATTTCGGTGCCAAGTATGAAGGCGCCAGCGCTATGGCCGCAGCCCAGGCCGAGCAGAATCTCGACGCGGCGGATCCGTCCGCCATGCTGGGCGAAGTGATGGACAAGCTGACCATTCACTCGCTCGACCTGTCGCTGGATGATGACGGCATCGTCAATCGCGCCTTCAACGCCTATGCGGCGCAGAGCGGGGAAGACCCGCAGCAGCTTCGCAATCAGACGGCTGGCCTTCTGGCCATGGCACCGATGATGGCGTCCGGCTCCGGCGTCGACATGGAACTGGCCACAGAAGCTTCTACTGCCTTGTCCAGCTTCATCACCGATCCGAAGACGCTGACCATCAAGCTGCAGCCTACGACACCGCTGAAAGTGTCGGAACTTGCAGAGGTCGAGGATCCTTCGACACTGACCAAAGCGTCCCTCGGCTTTTCCGCCACCAACGAATAGGATCAGCTGAATTCCTTGCGAAGCGCGCGCATTCCGGCTGGGTGCGCGCGCTTTTCTTTACTCACAGGTCGAGGCATAGACTTTTCATCATGAAAATTGCCTTTTTTGGAGATGTGGTCGGAAAGCCTGGCCGGCAGGCTGTCCTGGACCATTTGCCCGGCCTGAAGGCGCGTTTGCGCCTCGATTTTGTGATCGTGAATGCCGAAAACTCTGCAGGGGGTTTCGGACTCACCAGCGCCATTGCCGAGGAGTTCTTTGCCGCCGGCGCAGATTGCCTGACGCTTGGAGACCATGCCTGGGACCAGCGCGAGGCGCTGACCTATATCGAACGCGAGCCGCGCCTGTTGCGCCCG
>Ga0181370_1000173_pt1 | contig 11569 bp, 4 predicted proteins | sample LowvirmetaG_7_FD_130091 | JGI IMG/M metagenome (GOLD analysis project Ga0181370, IMG submission 130091) | Marine viral communities from the Subarctic Pacific Ocean - Lowphox_06 viral metaG | ecosystem: Environmental > Aquatic > Marine > Oceanic | place: Subarctic Pacific Ocean | collected 2015-12-04
ACAGGACGCTCCCGCGCTACTGGTTTTGGCTTTAGCGGAGAAACCAATTCAGTAGGAGGCAGAGTTGAAGCCGCCCCCCCTATCGAATTAATCGCAGGTAATAATACCGATTCTAAAAATGTATGGGGAGGCATGTTCAACCCTAATGAAGAAGTGCCGGGATTGCAACCACTGGTAAAAGGTAAAAATATGCAGGGAGCACTCACCGAACTCCATCAAATTGTTGGAGAAATATGGAGTGCACTATTTAATCTAACAATATTACAGACTACATTTAATGGCGTTCTGGGAGTTACTCCTCTTGCGTGGCATGCCTCCGCAGCCGCCCCAACAACAACCGGAAATCTGAATCTCGTGATGAGCAGCTTATATCATACACGAGTTAATGCAATGATGTGGGAACTAGACTATTTATATCCCTTTGGTTATAAGTATATTTGTAGTACGAACGTAAGCGCGAATTAAAAGGTTTAAAATGGCAGAATCTAAATTTTTAAAATGGCAAGATAAAACTGGGGATGGTATTCCTGATGTTTGCCAGGATTTAGTACCGCCGGCACAAATTGATCCTTGTTCTGTATGTAAACCAAATCCAGGTGCTATTGTTCCCGATTGGAGGACAAAAGATGTCACAGAGCCTTTTATTAACGAACGAGAATGTATCTACCAAATTGCTGTAGTAACCAACCTCACATCAACCGGTGCGGAGAATACGAGCAACGAAACGGCTGCTGAAGAAGCTCTTCAAGAAATTTATGAACTCCATGCATCGGATGCGATGGGTGGTCTTCTCACTTTTTATAATAAAAAAGATAGCGACGAAACCAGAGACACACTAATACAGGGTCTCTATCCGGATAATTATTATTTAGGACCTCCTTATTTTGTTGCAACCAATCTGCAACTATTATATTCAGTACCGATAGCAGTATTAGATTCGCTCCCAGCCGCGGATGAGGAAGACGAAGAGCGGGAGGACGATACTCCCGATCCAGGTACCGCCCGCACAGTCTCTTATGAGGTTACGGATCTGTTCGATAAAATAATGACGGTTCGAAAAGGACTTCATTTATATAATCGATATTTTAAAGTTTCCCAATTTTTGGAAGGAACCAATATCTTTTTTGAAGATATGGAAAAAGTGTTTAATCTCGAAGACTATGGCGATCCTGGTTTCGGATCAGCACGTAGCGGCAATATTATGGCAGATATTCTGCCTCAATTAGAATCATTTTTAAATACCAAAAATATAAAGATGCCTGGAATCGGCTGGCCCGGATTTCAAGATAGTGCCACAAAACTTACATTTTATTTTGATAAAGATTATAAGATAACTCAATTAGATGTCTATACGGAAGGATGCGGCCCCAACAAACCAATAACTTATAAAAAAAGTGTAGACACCCACCTATATCCTAAATCTGCTTTTCAACAGCCCACAGCCATGGCCTATTTAGTTCGATTAGATGAGATGATAAGGGATTTGACAGCACGCTCTCCTCTCCCTTGGGTAGAGTTTTTATTAAAGCATACTTATCCCAAATTATATGTAAAAGACGGTTCTACTATAGAAACAGGTGCTACTGCTGGCAGTTGTATAAAAAATGCGCTGATGAAAGAAGGCAAAGAGCTTGGCCAAGATTTATTAGATGAGGCGTTTAGTTTAGGGGACGCTATAGCGTATAAATTTCATCGAAATTTATGTTACAAAGATCAAGAAGAGGTTCTCGACGAGGGCCTCAAATTAGGGTTCTTCACAATAGCGGATCCCGAGTCCGCAGATTTTAAAAGCAATCTCCTGGCCGTGGCCCAAGAAAGAGCGTTTGGAGAAATAGACACAACATCCGCTGGTTTATGTCTTGCAGTCGCCCAATTTGGGGAATCTGAAGCAACCCCCAATCTCGACAATTTATGGCAACAGGTGGTGGCCAGAATGAAAATGTGCGGGTTAATGGACATGATGATAGAGGCTATCCAATGTTTATTTAAAGGAATGTCGCTAGAAGAAGGTCTGGGAATGATGATCAAAGCAGCCTTGGAAGGAATGGGGGTGCAAGATTTTGGCGCATTGTTTATTTTATTGCCTCCAGAAAAGCAAGCCGAATTAAACGCTTTAGTTCAACAAAAATTAAATAGTGGAGATATTTTTAAAGAAAGCGGCCACTTACAAGCCCTCTCTGACTCCGATACTGCTGCTGCCTTGGAATGGAATGCAGTGGATCCCAACTCCCCTGATTTATTGCCGTGGAATGATCAAGCATATATTGATCGGCAAGAGCAACGCGGCCGCGAACCGAGTACCCGATCCCGCCGCACCTTGGTGCAAACCCTCGATAGCCCTGGTTCGGGAATCTTAGTCTCCCGGCAGCCCTTAAATCAAAACGTCGTAATGCAAGCCTATTTTTCAGCGCTTTTAGATCTATATAAAGGATTCTATTTAGAACTCATTGATCTTTTAAATCAGTTCCCTGGCGCGGAGATTATTAAAACTCTAATAGCAGTATTTGATTGTCCAAGGCCCCCCGACCCAGCCACCAGTGATTTTGATTTTATAAAAGAGAAAGATCTTCCTTATTGTATGAATATTAACGATATCGTTCTTCCGCGTTTAGAAAACCCTTTTGCATGGTATCCTAAGAATACCGACTTCGTGGGACTTTTAATGAATGCAGCCAAGCTAGCGATTCAAGAAATGGTCACGCGAATGTTGATGCAAATTTTTTTAAAAATTTGCCAAACAGTAAGTGCCGCGGCATGTAAGGGGCTCGAAGTCTTGGGGGATTTAATGCAAGCACCTTTTTCCAAAGATACTTTAAAAGAGATAGTAAAAGAAACCTTTTGTGGCCCGGATAGCGATGACGACACCGTTAATGAAGCACTTGTAGAGTTGGTCGCTTCGTTGGGCCCCGGGGCAATTGCCCTGGCAGATCAACAACAAGCCCTAAGATTTGCATCAGATCTCTCATCGGCCACCACCCGACGCGAATTTGCTTTAGCATTCGACGGAAGACCGAATCCTACTCTGTTAAAGATCGCCATGAGATTAATCAACACTGAGTATACGGACTATAAGGAAGGCTTGAGCAACGAAGATGATCTCGCCGCATTCTTCAAAAATATCGGCGCCGCCATGCCACTTGGTGCGCGCAAGCAATTCCAAGATTATGCGGCAGGATTAGACGAAGATGAATTTGTCCCTGCAAATCCTAATTTGTGTGCCACTCCCGAACAACAAGAACAATTCTGTGAGATTAGATCTGCGCTCTTGGGAGATCGAGCAAGTGATGCACAAAAAGCTCATTTGTGCGGCCCCGACGCGACTCCCGAGCCAAATATCGATTTAGCAAACATTCTTCAAAACGGCCCCGGCAAAACTATAGCAGCTTCTTTACCCCCTATTCTGTCCCAACCGGGATGCGATGACGGACTTCTTCCATTCGAACCGGCCGCCGCCATACAAACAGCTACCAGCGTTCTAGACAATGATCTCGAAATGTTAAAGATAGATTTTCTTGAAGATATGTTGGGTAATGGCCCTGGAAAACGCAATTGGGGTATGCTGAATCTTATCTTATCCGATACACGAGGCGCCCCCCTTTCAACCCATCAACGCAAAAAAGCTTGGGATTTCGGCTGGCAACAAAATTATGTAGATTTTTATGTAGAGTCTGACGGCGACTTTTGGGATCCTTACGCAGACCCGGCTAGCCAGAAAGGCGCTTATCCTATAAAAGTAGCGGAATGGCTCCGAGAAGAGATCAATTATGGCCCGCTTTCGGATGAGGGCATAACTTCTAATAATGACTTTCTGGCGACGGATATAGCAAGTACAGTAACTTTTAAAAATAAAAATTTCGATGGATGGAGGGGAAACGTTAATTTACTTTCATTGCCTGATTTTGGTTACAATATAAAGATTGATGTAGATTTCGAAAATGAAAAAATCGATTGGATTGCATTAGGGCGCAAAAAAACACCAGATGCTACATTGGAATATCGAGATAATGATTCGAACGAGTTCGAACACGCCCCCGGCTCACAAGACTGGGGATATGGACTTGATTTTGAAGTTTTTTTTGCCGATTTAGAAAAAACTATCACACCAGAAACCGCCGCTACTCAAGACCCAAATGCGCTAGAGCCGACAATCCATAATGTAGCGGGGGATAATATGCGCATGAAAATATATGATATCACAAAGCCCTCCCTCGCCGCGGCCCGGACAATGGCCGCAGAAATGGAACGCGACGAAGCCAGAGATTTCATCAGAGAGACCAAAGAGAAAATAAAGCTCGGTGGCGAAAATAGAGAACTAAAATATGAATTTTTATCTATCGACAACACACTTGATGATATAGATACTTCTCCATATGTGAATTTTTTAAGCACATTTATCCAGCATAGCAATTATTCTCCTCCTGTGGTTCTATTACGCGAAATGATAGAGCAAAATGGAGGCTCAATAACCTTACCCGATGCTCAAACGTTTTATGAATCAACCCTCGAAGGTTTATTGGATTCTTTCGCCAATACTATTGTAGACAATGACGCAGCTTTTGCATATGGAGCGACTCTAGAAACTTTGACAGATGATGACTTGGAATATGTGATTGATTCCGGACAAATCCCTGGCGCCTCCGGAGGAACACCTTATGATGAAATTTGGATAACCGATCCGGCGGGCCTTTCGCGCAAGATCAGAAATAGTGATCAAATTTTAGGAATTAGCAAATACCAATGGGAAGTAAAACAAGGCACACCCGGGTATGAATCCAATCGCGTTTTCTATCTTGATCCGGATAAGTTTGGAGGTTCTTATAAAAGTCCTCCATTGTATATCGCCCCCCTGCACGATAAAGGATGGTTTGGGTTGCTGGATGTCCTGTTCCCAGAGCAAGGTGCATGTAAGCCCACTAGAACCGATTTAGTTGATTTTGGAGATATTCAATCTAAAATTAATAAAACCTACCAACACATTCCTGAAGATGAAAGATTAAAACTTGATCGTGATTGTGCCATAGAAGTGCCCTACAATAGAATTCTCCAAAGACCAGCCGTCGCAGGCCTGGAAGGAATTATTACTGCTGCCATAAGAATTTATGCTTCAACGCATTTTATAAAATCATTAGCAACATTTACTGCAATTAAGCCTGATTTTAAAACCAATTTTAGCTCTATCTATGCATCATATATTATTGAAGATATGGAAGAAAGCTTTAAAGATGCTCAATCTGGATTCGCCGAATTCTTTACTTTATTTAAAGATGAAGAATTTTGGTATGCATTTTTAGAACAAGCAGTACAGCTTTATTCCCGCAGAGTAGACGGCCGACAAATAAAGGGCGATGATTCAGATGCTAACGCCGATATTTTAGATCCTCCCGCGAATGTGTTGAAGGCGTTATATACTATTAATGCTATGCAGGAAGAATATGAAATTCCCGATAGACAAGCTTTAAAGGATGCAAAAGATAATAATGATGCGGGCCCGGCACAAAGTCTTCGTGGCTATAAAGGCGATAAGAACCTTGAAGCAATACAGGCAACCGAAGAAGAAGCAAAGCTAGTCTTAAAAGAACTTGTTAAAGAACAATTACAGATCATGGGAGAAAAGTTTATAGAGAATTTGGGTATTATTGATCTAAACCCCAGTATCCATGATGTGGCATATTACTTGCTGGAAAATTTGTGCGAAGGAAGTTCTTTGACGATTGATGGAAAAGAAATCAAAGAAGAAGTTAGCACTAATTCCGACTTGGCTACCACCGGCGAAGAGAACTATACTAATGGTAATGAGCTTGTAACAGCAGACGGTGAAAATTATGTGGGATTTTATCACGTCCACGATGGCGTATATATGGAAGGAGAATTCCATGTTCCCGAAGATCATGGCATTTTAACTCCCGTATCCAATCAGATAATTGTTCCAATTGGAGATGTAGCGCCTTATGAGTCCGTTACAGACACCACAAAACCATTTACAATTGAAAAATATATTGCCATTAAAGGAGTTAAGTATGCTCCTTCTGCCGCAGTTGCTTTAATCTCACAAAACGACGGTAGTGTTAATATTTCCACTGTCTACCCGGGCACTCTCACAGAAGTAACCGATGAACTGGGCAAAGTAGTGGGTCTGAAAGGTGAGTTAGGAGTAAGATATGGAGTAGAACTCTCTGTTAATATAGACGGAGTTAGAACTTCGATAGCAGAAACTGAAATAGACGTACTAGATCTTCCCATCAATAAATTTACAAGTATTGAGGGAGATTCTAAAATACTTCTATGTTTAATCAACCAACTTAAAGATGAAGACAAGTTTAAGTTGGTTTATAAATACATCTTCTCGTTGCCTAAAATTGTATCCACTCTCGCTATTTATAATGACATGGCATTTTTACCATCTATTGGGCAGATTTCAGTACCAGTCTCCTCCTGGTCCGCCAACCCGAATCTCAGCGATTTGCCAGGAAGCTACAGATCCGATTCGGAACTGAAGCCCGGCCAAATTGGGTGGGTGCCTGGACGCCGGCGCCAGAGGGGCCTCGGCCTTTTTGTTTTAGGGTGGAACCAATGGGATCAAGTATTAATGCGTAATTCTAAAAGTAGAATTAAAAAAATATTTAAGACTTATTATAACTCGGCCAACGGCATGGAAGATATATTAGCACAGATAAAAGGTAATGATCGCGCAAGCTGGACATGGGCCAAAAACCTTAAGTCCAGATTGAAGCCGTCCCCCGGCGCCGATTTGCTTCCCTGGTGGAAGAAAAGAAAGCTCCGTTCTAACCCGTTTGACGCCAAAGGGAATTTATGTGAAAAGAAATAAACTTATTCCTATTTACAAAAGAGAAAGAATATGTCGTCTTTAGCTGTAAAATTGCCACTAATGTATAGCCAGGAAAATGGCTATATGATGATCAAGTCAATGTTGCCCATGATAAGGCAAAATTTAAAAATGCTTTTATTAACAAATCCCGGCGAACGAATTATGATACCAGCTTTTGGAGTTGGCATGCGCACTTACTTATTTGAGAATTTTGATGAAACTACCTATGCCAAAATACGCGCGAGAGTAAAGAGCCAAGCTAAGATTTTTATGCCCTATATTACCATTAATAGTATACAGTTTATTCCGGAAGATATGGATAATGGGAAACTATCTCTAATAATTAAATACGTAGTGCCCTCTTTAAGGTCGCAAGATGTATTTAAATTTAATGTCTAGATGAGGATTATAAATGCCAGATGAACAGAAAAAGATTTTACCGATAGATTATACTCATAGAGAATTTGAGAGTATTAGAAGTGATCTCCAAGGTATCGCCGAGCGATTGTACCCAGCTACCTTTAAAGATTTTTCTGAAGCTTCTTTTGGTTCTTTGATGCTCGATGCAGTCGCGTATGTAGGGGATCAGCTTTCATTTTATTTAGATTATAACATTAATGAATGTTTCCTGGACACCGCTTATCAGTTTGATAATGTGGTACGGCACGGTAGGATTTTAGGTTATAAATCTAGTGGAAGGCCCTCGACTTATGGTAAAGTGGCTTTATATGTGATGGTTCCGGCATCTTCGACTGGTATTGGTCCTGATTCGGCATATACACCTCTATTGAAAAAAGCCACATCATTTTCGTCCCAGACGGGCCTTAAGTACATGTTGTTAGAAAATGTGGATTTTGGAGATCCTAAAAATACTATAATCACAGCGCGCGTCAATGAAGCCACCGGCGCCCCCACATGGTATGCGATAAAAGCATATGGAACCGTTGTCTCGGGATATTTTTCACAGCAAACAATAACTGTTGGAGATTATCAGAGATATAAGAAAGCAAGACTTTCAAATGCTAATATTTCTGAAATTATATCTGTAACCGATTCTCAAGGCCATGAATATTTTGAAGTAGACTATTTGGCACAAGATATGGTTTATAAAGAGTTGCCTAACAAAAATTTTAAAAACGATAATGTTCCCTCTGTTATTAAGCCGTATTTGGTTTCAAGAAAGTTTACTCTGGAAAAAGATTCCCGAGGTCCGTATCTGCAGTTTGGCAGTGGAAAAGCCGGCGAGTCTAATGTGGTGGCCGATCCTCAATCGGTTGCCATTGATTTGTTCGGGAAAGATTATGTAACAGACACCACCTTCGATCCTACGAGACTGTCTAAAAATGAAAATTTGGGAATAGTCCCCTCCAACACAACCTTAACAGTGGCATTCAGAGGGTCTAATCCCGCAAATTCCAATATTGGAGTTGGGGTTTTGAATCAAATAAACTCCACTAAATTTGAATTTAAGGATATTCAGTCTTTAAATAATGTTGTTGTAGGGGAAGTCAAGCGCTCTTTAGAAGTCAACAATGAAGAACCGATTGTGGGAAGTGTGGCCTATCCCAATTCTACCGAAGTTAAAAGAAGGATTTATGACACATTCCCCACACAAAATCGTGCCGTTACTCAAGCTGATTATGAAAATATTTCTTATAGAATGCCGGCCAAATTTGGCTCCCTCAAGAGAATTAGCGTCCAGCGCGATCCTGATTCCCTTAAAAGAAATTTAAATATGTATGTGCTGTCCGTAAACGAAAGAGAAGAATTGACAGCTACCAACACAACTATTAAGAACAATCTTAAAACATGGCTCAATAACTATCGCATGATGAATGACACTATCGATATTTTAGATCCTTATATTATCAATATCGGAATCAATTTTATTATTAAAGCTGATATCGGCGCCGATAAATATGTGGTGTTAAATACCGCAATTGAAGCATTAAAGCAAAAATATAGAACTCATTTTTATATTGGAGAGCCTCTCTATATTAGTGATATTTATCAAGAATTAAAGAAAACTACAGGCGTCTTAGATGTATTAAAAGTAAAACTTACTAACCCTCAAGGGACTAATTATTCGAGCACCAAAATAAACATCGATCAAAACATCTCCCCAGATGGTACTTATTTGATTACTCCTAAGAATGCGATTTTAGAATTGAAATTCCCCGCTACTGACATCAAGGGAAAGTGTAAGTAATGGCATTAAAGCGATATACAGCTAGCGCTGATACAACGATTGTAAATGCTTATCAGCCCAATCTGCGCACTCGCGGTACCGGCGCAAATATGGGCGCCGCAGACGTTCTAGAAACGTTTTCTATCTATGGGCGCCAGTCTACCAGTTCCGCCGAGTTGTCCCGAATTCTTGTTAAATTTCCTATTGCTTCTATCTCAACCGACAGAACAAACACAGTTATCCCAGGTTCCGGTTCCGTTAGCTTTTATTTGCGAATGTTTAATGCGGCCAATTCTAAGACAGCGCCTTCGGGAGCTTTTTCTTATACCGTCGAGCCTTTATCCAGAGACTGGCAAGAAGGCTACGGACTCGATTTGGAGGGCTATAAGGATGTAACTAAGGGTAACATCGGCGCCAACTGGATGAGCAGCAGCGATTCAACCGCATGGTCAAAGACCGGCGGCGATTACGTCAGCACAGCAAACGCAGCCTACCCGTTTCGCTGGTATAATGTTTCCGCAAGCACAGGAATCAGCGATCTAGAAGTTGATGTCACACAATTGGTAGAATTATGGATAGCCGGGACTTTAGATAATTATGGCGTTGGAGTACATTTATCGGGCGCATACGAGGCCTATTATAATAGTGCCGATGAGGGAACATACGATGGCTACAACAACGATCTAACAGGCGCCACAACTTCATACTATACAAAGAGGTTTTTTGCACGCGGATCTCAGTTTTTCTTTAAGCGTCCCACTCTGGAAGCGCGCTGGGATTCTACTCGCAAAGATGATCGAGGCGATTTCTATTATAGTAGTTCTCTGGCCGGAGTAAACGAAAACCTTAATACCATTTATCTTTACAACTATATCCGCGGACAGTTAACCGACATTCCCGGCTCCTCAACCGGCGCGATTTACGTCAGCCTATACTCCGGTTCTGCCGCCAACACAGAACCTTCTGGTAGCGCTCTGGCACTCCCCACCACTCTACCGCGCACCACAGTCGAAGCTGAAAATCCCTACGTGGTTACTGGCGGGTGGATTTCAACGGGGATTTATACAGCCTCTTTTGCTGTAACATCCTCGGCAGCCCCTCTCACTAAACTTTTTGACGTCTGGCACAGCGGCATTGGCACAGGCACCCCGGGGACCACGAATGCTAGCACAGAATATGTGACAGGATCTATTGTGCCGTTGCATTTTAGTTCGTCACAAACGGTACAGAAATCCCATTATTATATGAATATCACTAATTTAGAGGAAAGATATTCCCCTACGGAAACTGCTCGTTTTAACCTTTATGTCCGACATAAAAACTGGTCTCCCACTATTTACACTAAAGCCAATTCGTCCATAGAAAACCTTTCTATTCTAAGCGCATCTTATAGAGTGTTTAGGGTATTAGATGGTTATAACGCAGTTTCCTATGGAACAGGAAGCAATAAACATACAGAAATGTCTTATGATATTTCTGGGAATTATTTTGATTTTGATATGCGTCTCTTAGAGCCTGGATATACATATGCATTTAAATTTGCATTTTACGAGAATGGAATCAATTCTTGGCTCGAACAGCCGTCTATGTTTAAGTTTCGAGTAGCAGACAATGAGTATTAAAAAACTATTTCAATCTACTGAAAAAAACAGAAACTATCTTTCAGACACAACTCAACAAGAAGCTTTCAAAAGCATTGAGTCTGCAGATAATTTAGAGCAGATCAATGAACTGCAGCAAACCTACGTTCCAGGGATCAACTATAAGAATCCTGCATCGTTTGCCAAGTTTGGATCAGCTTATCTCTATTACAAGTCGTCGCTTGAAAGAATCTTAGAGTTCTATCCCTATGATGGTTCCGACGCAGAAAAGAACGCATACCATAACAAATCTTTACCGATAGACAAATATATCTACGACAATCTCTACCCGAGAACCACCGGATATATTCAGACATGCGCCGAAGGCTGGGGGGATCAATCTTCTATCTCGGGCGGCTATGGAGTGCCAGCCACCAACGAATACGTCACCTTTTTTGGTGGTCCTGGTACGGGCTCCTTTGCTTCAGGCAGCAACGTCACGGGTATGCTCCCCGATGAATCTACAAGTCAGTTCCAGTACTCCAATATTTATGATACTAACATTTACACCAACGCCGGATTGCCCTCTGATTACGCGTCAGGCTCCCGTGAGTCCAACTTAAAATCTGATTTTGATACTGGGGTCACTGTAGAATTTTGGCTCCAGACGGGCTCTTTAAATGCCCCAGACGACAACGCTAGCGCAGTAAATGCAATTGATACAACTGGTGTAGTTGCAGATGGCGGCGATTGTACGATTACGATTACGATTCCTGCAGCAAATGGCGGGGATACTACGGGGGGTGCTGGTGCAATTACAATACTTTTAGATGCCTCGGAAACCACTGGTACCCCAGCCGCGGCAAATCAAATTGGTATTGGTATTCTTGGAGAATCAGATTCGAGCACCGCAACCTTGATCAAAAGAGCTATAAATAATACTTCTAATTCTCGTATAATCCCGGCGAGTGCTGG
>Ga0181370_1000179_pt1 | contig 10976 bp, 6 predicted proteins | sample LowvirmetaG_7_FD_130091 | JGI IMG/M metagenome (GOLD analysis project Ga0181370, IMG submission 130091) | Marine viral communities from the Subarctic Pacific Ocean - Lowphox_06 viral metaG | ecosystem: Environmental > Aquatic > Marine > Oceanic | place: Subarctic Pacific Ocean | collected 2015-12-04
CAGTCACACCGGCTGCGCCCAAGAGGCGCCAGCTGCCACGGACAATCGCAAAGGTCCGCGTGTCCTGCCGTGGCACGGCGTCAGGGTCGCGAGCGTCAATAAGTATTACAGAAAAGCCCCGATTGGCGGCCAGAATCGCCAGGGTCGTGCCCACCGGTCCTGCGCCCACAACGGCGAGGTCATACGTGTGGTCAGACTGAAGGGCGGTTTTCGTCATGGCTCTTAGCTAGGTGTCCTCGCACGGATCGTCCAGCGATGATGGAGAATTAGGCGATTCGCCGCATCCCTGCCCACGCTTTGACCATGCCCCATCAGAAAAACGGGTCTGCCCCTATGCCCGTGCGACTTTCCTGCGGGCGCACAATCATATCGGTTCTGGGAGAGCGCGGGGGGTCCCGAGCTCTGCAGTCTCGTGACGAAGGAGGGGCCAGATGGGCCAAACACTAAAGAATATGGTACGCGGAGCAGCCTTGCTGCCGGCCGCATTAATGGTCGGGGCAGCTGCCTACGCTCAGGATGCAGACATCGAGGCGCGGCTTGCTGCGCTGGAAGAGGGCGTTGCGGGAAGCGCCAGCGCCTATGTCGACAACAGCTACTTGTTCCTCATTGGCGGCATCATCGTCATGCTCATGGCGGCCGGCTTCTGTATGCTTGAGGCGGGCCTCGTCCGCTCCAAGAACGCAGCCATGCAGTCCACCAAGAACGTGGCACTCTATTCCATCGCCGGTCTGATGTTCTGGGTCGTCGGTTACAACATGGCCTATCCGGCTGAATCCATTGGCGGCCTGCTGGGCACCACGCCCGGACCATGGGATGGCGGCGATCTCGCCGTCGAAAGCGATGCAGGCTATGCGCCGGCATCCGACTGGTTCTTCCAGATGGTGTTTGTGGCCACGGCCGCATCCATCGTGTCCGGTACAGTGGCAGAGCGCGTGAAGCTCTGGCCGTTCCTGATCTTCACGGCCGTCCTCACCGCCTTCATCTACCCGATCGTCGTGTCCTGGGAATGGGGTGCTGGTTATCTCGACTCCAAATGGGCCTTCTCCGACTTCGCCGGGTCCACGCTGGTGCACTCGACCGGTGGCTGGGCAGCGCTCGCAGGGGCCATCATCATCGGCCCTCGCATCGGCAAGTATTTCGGCAAGCAGGTTAATCCGATGCCGGGCAACAACATCCCGCTCGCGGCACTGGGTACCTTCATTCTGTGGTTCGGCTGGTTCGGCTTCAACGGTGCCTCGCAGCTTGCTGCGGGTACGGCAGCAGACATCAACTCCGTCTCGCAGATCTTCGCGAACACAAACCTCGCTGCCGCAGGCGGTGTGCTGGCAGCAATGTTCACCACGTCGATCCTCTACAAGGGCAAGGTTGATGCAACCATGGTCTTCAACGGTGCGATCGGTGGTCTCGTTTCCATCACGGCCGAGCCGCTGGCACCGACCATGCTCGCGTCCATCCTTATCGGCGGTGTGGGCGGTATCCTGGTCGTTGTGTTCGTCCCGCTGCTCGACAAGCTGAAGATCGATGACGTCGTAGGTGCCATCCCGGCCCACCTCGTCTGCGGCATCTGGGGCACGATGATCGTTCCGTTCTCCTATACGAACGCCATTGCGCCGAACGAAGCAGGGGATCCGAGCTATCTCGGCCAGCTGGTCGGCGTGGTCCTGACCGGTGTCTTTGTCATGATGGCCTCTTCGGTTGTCTGGTACATCCTGAAACTTACCATCGGCGTACGTCCGACGGCCGAGGAAGAAGAGATGGGTCTCGACAAGGCAGAGATCGGTCTGGAAGCCTATCCGGAATTCGCGAACTAGGCTTTGCACAGTCCAACAAGAAGCCCCGGCAGATCACTCTGCCGGGGCTTTTCATAATCAGGATGTGTGGGGTGATGCCGCCTTAGGATTCCTCATCCGGCATGATCACCGTATCGACCGCATGAATGACGCCATTCGAGGCATCGATGTCAGCGGCAACCACAGTTGCGTTTCCGATGGTCACACTGTCACCTGACTTGTTCACGGAAACGTCCGCATCGGCCAGCGTGGTAACGCTCATCTCGCCGTCGGCGATATTGCTGCTCAGCGTTTCACCTTCGACAATGTGCGCCTTCAGAATGGAGGTCAGCTTGTCATTGGCATCGCCGGATTTCAGCTTCGTAACCAGCTCCGGGTCGAGCTTTTCGAAAGCGGCATTGGTCGGCGCAAACACAGTATATTCTGCATCACCGTCCAGTTTGTCGGTCAGGCCTGCCTGTTCAACCATCGCCACGAATGTGGTGAAGCGCGGGTCTTCCGCAGCCAGATCGGCAATTGTGCCCTGCATGGCAAGGTCAGCCATGGCGTCAGTTTCGGATGCGTAGTCTGGACCACCCACACCCATCTCGGTATCGGCCGTGATGTCAGCTTCAGCCGTGGTGGTGTCGTTCATGTCGGCATCCACGGACCCATCGACTGTGACGTCTGCGGACTGGGTTTCGTCCCAGTCAGGCGTCTTCACATCGCCGGCCGGATCCATTTGTTCCGGGTTGGTGATGGCGGGATCATAGGTCTCTTGCGTATCCAGACCGGTTTCAACGTCAGTTTCGGCGTTCATGCTGGTGTCAGCCTCGGCCATGATGATTGTATCGGTCTCAGTCGTTGCGTCGGACGCTTTCGGGTCTTCCAGCACTTTCAGTTGCAGCGCATTCAGTTCCTCGATCGACAGCTCATCAATGTTTTGAGTGTCAGAAGTTTTTTCCATGCTCGCGGAGGCGTTAACATCCATGTCGGTCGCGTTAGGTTCCTGAGCGGTTGCGGCCATACCTGTTAACAGGGCGATTGTCGCGGGAATGATCAATGTGCGTTTCATCTTGAGCTCTCCTTTGGTGTTGGTCTCGCCCGATCAATGGGAGTGCGGTGGCTCCAGTTCCCAATATTACGGAGATTACACGCGATTCTTTAGGCTGGATCAGCTCGTCTGATTTCGATCAATTCGGGGTTTTTTGCCTGTTTTCACCCCGTATTCGGTGCGCTGAAAAAGTTAATGCGGCAGATGCACAAGTTTCACCGGCGTTTGCCGCGCGTTAAGCGTGTTGAGACAAAGTGTGGGCTCCCGCGACACAAGTGGAGCTGCCCCACCTCATGACAGATTATGTTTATACCGAAGACGATATCCCGAGTGTCAGCGACCCGGTCTGGCGGATTCTGACAGGGGCAGCGGCTTTCGGAATAGGCGTCTTTATATGTGGCAGCGTCGGCTCCTACATGCCGAGCGATCCCAGCTGGAATGCGGCGACCGATGCAGAAGTGCAGAATCTGTTCAGCGGTCCCGGCGCCATCTTCGCGGATTTGTCGCGCCAGATGCTCGGCTGGTCGGCTTGGGCAGCCGGTCTGGCCATGATGATTGGCGGGGCGATGCGCACGGTCCTGATCGGTGTACCGCGCGTGCGCCGCTGGATGATGGGGCTCGCCTTTGTGCCCCTCTCGGCCGCGTTCTTTGCGGCTTGGCCCGTGCCGGAAAGCTGGCCGCTGTCTGCGGGTCTTGGGGGCGTCGTGGGGGACGCGCTCTTCTATTATGCGTCCATGCCATTCCGCGCGCTGCTCCTGCCGTCGCCGAACGCATGGGCCGGCGCAGTTCTGGGCATGGCGTCCGCATGGGCCGCGCTCTCTGCGCTCGGCTTCCGTCGCCGCGATGCACACCTCCTCCACCAGGCCGCGACCAAGTCCGGACGCCACGCAGCACGTCAGGCCACCGGCATCGGAGGCTTCCTGTTTGGCGTCATCTCGCACTTCAAGCCGGGACCGCGCGACCTTGAGGACGAGGAATTGGACGCCGGCCGTGACATGGGCCGCGCCCGTGTCATCAAGGGCGATGACGAATATGTCGACGCCGACTCCTATGATGTCGAGTATGATGACGAAGACGAACTCTATGACGCGGAAGACGAAACCGCGCTCGACGCCGACATCTATGATGACGAGGATGACGGCATTGAGCCGATCCAGACGCGCCGCCTGTCGGTCCCCGTCTCCAAGCCGAAATTGCCAAGCCAGCCCCGCGTGACCAAATCGGACCGCCGTCGCAAGTCGACGCGCCTGCCATCCATCGACCTGCTTCAGATGCCTGAAGAGCGCGGCGACACGGTGGACGAGGACGCGCTGCTCGAAAAGGCCGCGCGCCTGACCGACGTCCTGAAAGAATTCGGTGTACGCGGTCGTATCAAGGAAGTGCGCCCCGGCCCGGTCATCACCCTGTTCGAAATGGAACCGGCACCGGGCGTCAAATCTTCCCGCGTGATCTCCCTGGCCGATGATATTGCCCGCTCGATGAGTGCCATCTCGGCACGTGTCGCAGTTGTGCCCGGCAAGAACGCGATCGGTATCGAGCTGCCGAACGAAGACCGCGATACGGTTTACCTCCGTACCCTGCTGCAGGCCGAAGCCTATGCCAGCACCCGCGCCAGCTTGCCGATGGCGCTCGGCGAGGACATTGGCGGCGTCCCGACCGTGGTCGATCTTGCCAAGATGCCTCACCTGCTGATCGCCGGTACGACGGGCTCCGGTAAGTCTGTCGGCGTGAACGCGATGATCCTGTCGCTGCTCTATCGCCACTCGCCGGAACAGTGCCGCTTCATCATGATCGACCCGAAAATGCTCGAACTGTCGATCTATGAAGGTATCCCGCACCTGCTGGCGCCGGTTGTGACCGATCCGAAGAAGGCGGTGAACGCCCTGCAGTGGACGGTGCGCGAAATGGAAGGCCGTTACGAGCTGATGTCCAAGGCGGGCGTGCGGAACCTTGCCGGCTTCAATGACAAGGCTGCGAAGTACCGCGCCAATGGCGACGAATTGGTCCGCAAGGTCCAGACGGGCTTTGATGAGCGCGGCAAGCCGATTTACGAAACTGAAGCTCTGCCAACGGATCACATCCCGAACATCGTTGTCGTGATCGACGAGATGGCCGATCTCATGATGGTGGCCGGCAAGGAAATTGAAGGCTGTGTCCAGCGCCTTGCCCAGATGGCCCGTGCCGCGGGTATCCATTTGATCACCGCAACCCAGCGTCCGTCCGTAGACGTCATTACGGGTACGATCAAGGCGAACTTCCCGACACGGATTTCCTACATGGTGACGACGAAGATCGACTCCCGGACGATCCTGGGTGAACAAGGCGCCGAACAGTTGCTCGGCATGGGCGACTTGCTCTATCAGGCGCCCGGCAAGAAATCCCAGCGTCTGCATGGCCCCTTCGTCTCCGATGAAGAAGTCGGTACGGTTGTTGACTGGCTGAAGGAGCAGGGCGAGCCGGACTATGTCATGGACGTTCTCGAAGCGCCGGAAGATGGCTCAACCGGATCGGCCGTCATGGACGCGATGCTCGGCACGAGCACGGGCGATGAAGATGATGATCTCTACGCGCAGGCGCTCGCCATTGTCGTTCGGGACCAGCGTGCCTCGACCTCCTATCTCCAGCGCCGCCTCAAGATCGGCTACAACAAGGCCGCCGGCGTGATTGACCGACTGGAAGAAGAAGGTGCTATCTCAGCGCCGAACCATGCCGGCAAGCGCGAAGTGCTGGCCAGCGCGCGGCCCAGCCCGGAATAGATCCCACAAGCTTTGGTGGGAACGAAGGAAGAGCCTCCATCCGACACAGAAGCGGGTGGGGGCTCGACTCTATTCTGATGTGCAGATTGTGGACGGCACCGTCGCTCCGTAGGCCGATAAATCCGGATACAGATCCAGCAAGGCCAGCGTGACGCCATTGGTCCAGCCAAATCCGTCCTGCAGCGGATATTCTCCGCCGCCGCCCGGCTTCACTTCCGTCACATCATATTTCTCGACCAGCTTGCCTGTCTCGCAATAGGTGCGGGACACGGTGGCGAGCCAGCGCGCGGCAATCTCTTCGGCAAGCGCGTCGTTCCCGTAGTCCCGAAAGCCGTTTACCGCGATCCATTGTAGCGGTGCCCATCCATTCGGCGCATCCCATTGCTCGCCGGTCTCAAGCGGCGTCGAAAGCAATCCGCCTGGCGCGAGCAAGTGTGTCAGGGTGAACTCTGCGGTACGCTCGGCCTGGTCCTCTGTCGCCACGCCGAAGAAGAGCGGATAGAGGCTCGCAGCAGAAACACGTCCCGTGCTCTGGCCGGCTTCTAGGTCATAATCATTGAACACGCCGAGCGTTTCGTCCCAGAGGAAGGTATTCATCGCGCGCTTGCGGGCTTGGGCGCGGGCAGAGAAGTCGTCCACACATATGACGTCAGCGATCTCCGCGCAGCCTGCTTCGATGGCGCGCTCCATCCCGTACAGCAAGGCATTGAGATCCACCGGCACGATCCATGTGGTCCGGATGGTCGACAAATCCTCGGGGTCTGCCAGCCAGCGTGAGGAGAAGTCCCAGCCACTTTCGGCGCCGGCGCGCAGTTCCCGGTAGATCTCCGCTGGCTCGCGCCCGCTTCGCGCTGCCGTGGTGAAATCCTGAATATAGGATTCGTCACGCGGCACATTCCGGGCATCCCAATAGCGGTTGAGGACACTGCCATCCTCCAGAACCACCGCGCGGTCCCCCTGCATCCAATATTCATATTCAGATTGCAACTCCGGCAGGTATTCCGCCCAGCTTTGCGCTGGATCGTCCGGAGTCAGCAGGCCGACCATCGCGAAGAAGAAGGGCGGTTGGGACCGGCTGAGATAATAGGTCCGGTTCGCATTCGGCACATGCCCGACCTCGCGGATGAGCGAGGCGAAATTCTCCACCATGCTGCGCTTGATCGCTTCATGCTCCGGCCCGAGCCCGGTCATCGTGAAATAGGAATCCCAGTAATAGACTTCGCGGAACCGTCCGCCCGGCACAATATAGGGCTCCGGCAGCGGGATCAGCGACCCCTGCCCGCTCGCCATATCAGCCTGCCGTGTCAAATGGGGCCAGAGCGCCTCGATATGCTCGCTCAGCGACAGGCCGTCTGGAACAATCGGATCAGGGGCCGCCTTCGGCGTGCTGTCCGGCAGGTCGAAATAGGTCTCCACGAAGGCCGAGAGTTCCGCCTGTGTCGCCGGGCGTTTGCGCTCGAAGGCGGCATTGATCATGTCGGTGGGCGCTTTCGGCTCGGCGTCGACCCAATCCTTCGGATCAACCAGCCCGCTGAGCGCAATACGCTGGAACAGGTCCGGATAGCGTTCAGAGGGCGGCGCGAGACGGGTCTGGCCCGCCTCTTCGGAGACATCCCGCGCGACTGGCGCCTCATCAACGACAGGCGCCGAGTGACACCCCGCAACCAGCGCCAGCGAGAGGCCCGCCATGCCCAGCCAGCCCCTCAGGATTACCGCCGTCGAACGTCCAGCCCTATGTCTCATCGCCTCACCCCATTGGATACATCACATCGTGTCCGACCGCGTCGCACGCCTTCATTACGTCTGAAGACAATTCGAGATCCGCCGCCGCAAGAATATCGGCCAGCTGGTCGAATTTCGACACGCCGACAATCGTCGAGGCGACGAAATCATGCTGCTTCGACCAGGCGGTGGCGAGCGTCACGGGCGACATGCCGGCCTCTTTGGCGATGTCCATGTAGCGCCTCGTCGCTTCGAGCGATTTTTCGTTCACGAATCGGTGCGCCATTGCGGCCTGACGCCCGCCCATGTCGAGATAGTGCGAGAACCGCGCACCTTCCGGCCGGGCGTTGTCCTGATATTTGCCCGACAGCACCCCGCCCGCCAGCGGCGAATACGGGATCAGGCTGACGCCTTCGCGGCGGCACACTTTCGCCAGCGCATCCTCAAAACGGCGATTGTTCAGGCTGAAATTGTTCTGGATGGTGTGATAGCGCACGGCGCCGAGCCGATTGGACGCCTCGATGCTTTTCATCAGGCCCCACGCATCTTCATTGCTGCACCCGACGACGCGGACTTTGCCTTCGCGGACAAGGTCGTCCAGAGTTTCCATCGTCTCGTCGAAATCCGTCCCGTGATCCGGCCAATGGGTCTGGTAGAGATCGACATAGTCGGTCTGCAGCCGGGTCAGGCTGGCATCGATGGCGCGGCGGATATTGTGCCGGTCCAGCGCCGTCATCTCGCCGCGCTGGGATCCCTTGATCCAGCCATGTGACGGCCCGCACACCTTGGTCGCCACGATGAGGCGGTCGCGATCCTTGGTCTTCATCCACCGGCCGAAGATTTCCTCGGTGCGTCCGGCCCATTCGAGCTTTGGTGGCACGGGATAATTTTCGGCGGTGTCGTAGAAATTGATCCCCGCCTCGAAACTGGCATCGAGAATCCTGTGGGCTTCGGCTTCATCGGTTTGAGCGCCGAAGGTCATCGTGCCCATGCAGATGTCGGACACGTAAATGGCGCTCTTGCCCAGGCGGCGATGTTTCATGGCGGTGACTCCCTTTTGCGAGGACAAGTCTAGTGCCTCTGGCCGGAATGGCCAGCGATGCCTTAGGGACCGCTTCGTTCAACGGAATTGATGCAGCCATGTGCTTCCAGAATATCGAGCGCCGGAGCCAGGTCCGCCTCATAGCGTTTCCACCGGGCCAGCGCGCGCGTGTAGAGCGGCTCGCGTACCTGCGCCGAACTGGCCGTGGCGACCGGCGCGGCATTCTGGTGAAAGTCCAGGCATTGTGCCTCGAAGGGCAGGCCGCAGAAATCTAGCAGCCGTCGTGTCTGGCCCTCAATGTCGCCAACGACATCCTCATAATGGATTTGCGTGAACCGGTCGGCGGGGAGCGATGCGCTGAAGTGCCGGATCATGCGGTCGAAACCGACATAATAATGCGCCGTGGTCTCGAGATTCAGTGCGTAGTCGTAATAGGGAAAGCGCGTCGCAAACAATTGCCGGTAATTGCTCAGCACCGTATCGGCAGGGTGGCGCCGCAGGCAGATGATGCGCGCATCGGGCAGGGCCGCCAGGATGATCGGTGCATAGATCGCATTCAGCGGCAGCTTGTCAATGAATCGTCCGCTGAGGCCCAGCGTCGCCCCGACTCGCTGCATGTACATCCGGCCGAGTTCCGGCATGTCCACCTGCGTGGCGGACTGCAAGGTCTCGACATCAAGCACATAGTTCGACCGTGTGCCCGCAAGCTGTTTCAGGCTGATCCCGAAATCGGCGAGTTCGCCGGCAGACGTCACCTCGCTGTGGCTCGACAGGATGCGGTCGACCAGCGTGGTCCCGGTGCGCGGCATCCCGACGATGAAGATCGGACGGGCCCCGGCATGACCGCCAGCTGTCGGCAAGGCCGTTGTCTTCTCTGCGGCGGCAAAGATGGCGTCATCAAATGCCGCATCATGCTTCACCTCAGCCCATTTCGCCGCCTTCGCCTTGGCGAGCCATGCCATCGCCTCGGCAGGATGGTTCAGATCCTCATGCGCCTTGGCCAGGGCATGACCGATCCGCAGGGCATCATCGGCATTGTCGGCGACAGACGGAAATACCGTTTCCAGCTCCGCAATCTGGTTGTCGGTTTCGGTCTGTTTCGTGATCTGCACGATCGCGGCCAGCGCGCGCGTGTCTGACGGATCAAGTTCCAGGCATCTGCGATAGGCCGTGCGGGCCTCGTCCATCTGACCGGCAAACTGCAGCGCTGCGCCGAAATTATACTGGTAGGCGGCAATGTCCGGTTCGGTCGCTGTGGCGCGGCGATAGAAATCGAGGGACCGGTCATGCAGGCCTGCGCGGCTGTAAACGACGCCGAGCGTGTCGAGAGTGAACGCATCTTCGGGCGCGAGCGCTGCGGCAGCGTCCGCAGACCGGACGGCGGCGTCACGGCGAAGCAGGGCCATCTCATTGCGGGCCTTTTGGGCTAACACATCCGGACGGTGTGGGCTGAGCGTCAGGGCACGGTCGAACAGGTCGATCGCCTTCGCGTGATTAGCATGGTCTGCCGTCAGAATACCCAGCAGGTAGAATGCGCGCGCCTCAGCGGGATCGTGCTGCAGCGCTTCCATGCAAGCCGCATGGGCCTTCTGGTATTCCTTCCGGGACAGGAACTCAGCTGCCCGATCAAGAAGCGCACGATTTGGCGAAGATGCCCAATTTTTAGTCAGCACCTGCTCCTTTATTCCCGAACTGCCCCAAAGAGGCGCATGTCTGTGCCAAAAATACTACGCCGGAGGCATAAACTTGCGACCATGTGGACCGGCCGCTTGTACCAAATTCTTCCCTGCCTCCTAATGCTGGAGGTGAGGTAGGAACTATAGGAGTTTCTACAAATGTCTAAATCTAGTCTATTGCGGCAAACCAGCCTTGCCGTGCTCGCGACCGGGGTTGCGTTGGGCGCTGCTGCCCAGGAAGACGCTGCCAGCGACAGCGAATTGCGCGCCCAGACCATCACTGTGACGGCCACTCGCCGCGCCGAAAGTGTCCAGGATATTCCGCTCAACATCGCCGCTGTCGGCGGTGAGCAGATCGAGGAGCAGGGCTTCGACGAACTGTCCGACATGCTGTCCTACATACCGGGAATCAATGTCGTTGATCGCGGCGGTCGCCAGGGCAACCCGCTAATCGTCCGTGGCCTGAATGCTGACGGTCTCGGCTCAGGCGATGGCAACAATGATGGCGGCGGAACGGTGGCCACCTATATCGGCGAGATTCCGGTTTTCGTGGACCTGAAGCTCAACGACATGCAGCGCGTTGAGGTCCTGCTCGGGCCCCAGGGCACGCTGTATGGCGCCGGGACGCTGGGTGGCGCGATCCGCTACATTCCGAACAAGCCGGACTTTGACGGCGACCTTCTGGAAGTGCGTTCGGAATTCTCGAAATATTCCGAAGCCGGCTCCCTCAGCTATGAGACGGGGCTGACCTTCAACAAGACCTTTGCGCCGAACTTCGCCATCCGTGGCTCCGTCGATTACGAAGACGATTCCGGCTTCATCGACTATCCCTACATCGTACAGGAAATCGGCGTCTCCGATCCGGATCCGGACTTTACTGACCCGTCTGACGTGGCCGCGAATCTGCGCGGCGTGACCGATGCCAATGGCGAGCGCACGCTTTCCGGTCGCCTCGCC
>Ga0181370_1000181_pt1 | contig 10957 bp, 13 predicted proteins | sample LowvirmetaG_7_FD_130091 | JGI IMG/M metagenome (GOLD analysis project Ga0181370, IMG submission 130091) | Marine viral communities from the Subarctic Pacific Ocean - Lowphox_06 viral metaG | ecosystem: Environmental > Aquatic > Marine > Oceanic | place: Subarctic Pacific Ocean | collected...
ATGCACTAATTCCATCAGCATGATCAACAATAAGCACCTGATCAAAGCTGGCTGCAATAGTTTGTCCTTCTAATTTTGCCATAATATTCTCCTAATTATTAAACTATATCTTCCCATTTTCTTAATTCATTTTCCCAAGTATCATTTACTTTGCTCCATAGATCCCTGGCTAAACGAGCTGTCTGGGTTATTGTAGTTCGTAAATTTAATGCAAGTTTTAAAAACATTACCCGCCGACGTATGCGATTACTGCGCCTGTTGATGTCAATGTAAATCCAGTCCAGCGACCGAATATGGTCATACCTTGAGGGAAAGTGACTCCGTCTATAGCAGCACCACCGTCAGCATCTATATCTGTTCCAGCACCAGCATCATCAGGAAATAGTTGTTCTGTCTCCGCTACCAGACCGCCGCTGCCACTGGCAAAAATAGTATCTTCTATAAATTGAATTGCTACAAACACACCAGAAGGCGCACCGCAGGTTACAGCAGTGGTTCCAGTAACAAGGATAGAGCCTGCTTGTCCGAGGCTCAAGTTTTCGGATTGTTGAACGCTGTAGGTACGTTCTTTTCTAAATTTTTGTGCCATTTTGCTTCCCCTCTAAGGTTAAGGCTTTACCGTGAATGAGTCATTTTAATTACAGGGGCTCAATTAAGAGCCCCCATAATCTAAACAAATCTTTCGATTTGTTGCAACCTTTATATAGGGTTATTACATCCCTAGCTTCAGGTTGTTAGTTATTAAGTTGGCAAAATGTCTATAATGATCATCCCTGCGAACACAGCAGTAGCAACGTGGACTTTTAAGTCATCGTCACCTGCTGAAAACTCCCATTGTGCATCGTCTATTTCGGTTGCCCTGATTACATCAGTATCACCAGCCATAGTTAATGTTGCACCACCGAGTACAGATGAACTGCCATTATCAATATCTAATACAGCCGCTGTGGCTGCCGTTGATATGGCTCGTACATCTACTACTCTAAATGAAATGGGTGTAGAGATTGTCATAGCAGGATCATTGACTGCAACAGCAGCAACATCAAATATAATTTGATTGCCCTGAAGAACAGCCGATCCTGTACCAGCACCAGCCTGAGTTAATGTCAGGACTGTTGCCCCACCTTGCGTTCTCCACCAATTGCTTGATTTTTGCTTTTTAAATGCCATTATTTACCCCTGTTAATCCAGTGTTCCTAAAACAAGCGAACTTTGGTTTACACAGGCTTTGGCATCTGCAGCGCCACCAGCGGACTGGTTTTTTGCGAAAACAGATGATTCATCGTCTTCAGAGAAAAAATCTGCACGGTTATAGCCATTGATTACCGCACCACCGAGTTCGATGGTGTTGGCATGATCGTCCACTTCAGAAGTGAAGTGCAGATCATCAGCAACAGCTTTACCCATTGCGCCCTTACCGAATACAATAGCATTACGCACTCTGGAAGTACCAGAAGCTAGTGTTACGGCAGAGTCATCAAACCGTTTCGCAACGGTAGAACCGAAAAAGTATCCAGCTTCGTCCCATTCACGAACACCAACAATATCTTCATAGATAGCAAAACCAGCATAATAACCAGCCATTCCATTAAGCTCAGGCATTTTAACGCCGCCTGAACCCATGTAACCGTATTGCTGGGCAGTTCTATAATCTGAATCTTCTGTTAGTGCAGCAAGCTGTTGCGGGTGTATAACAAGACACCAGAACTTGTGACCATCAACATTTTCCATCTGAGGTATTTTCAGAGACATACATTTAACACGCAGTTCTCTTAAAATATCAGCGGTCATGCCAGTATCACAAGTCGCATCAGCAGAAGCAGTCATACCAATAGCACCATTTAAATCAGAACTAGTTTTGGTGTACTTTTCAGTACCGACGGCTGTTAAAACAGCACCATCATTAATGTACCAGTTCGGATGATATCTTTTATCAAGACCAAGTCCGTCACTGGTTGTACCAGCGGAAAGGTTAGGCGATACACCTTCATAGAAGGATTGAAATACCGCTTGATTTTCCCATTTGGTAAACCAACGTGCCAGTTGTGGTCTTGCTTCGTCCATCAGCTTAAACACCTTCTGGCGTTGTTCTGACATAGATCCCGATTTCTTCATAACGGCTTTTCTGTACTGATTGCAGAAGGCACGGAGCCACTTCAAGGCTTGGTCTTCGCCAGTGCCTTTTAAAACAGTGTCACCGTATACTGGTGAACCAGAAAGATCGCTCAGGAATGGGATCAACATATTGTCCCGACCCTGTGCAACATAGTCGTTTAGAATTTCAATCGGATTTCCTGAAGGTGAATAAACGGCATTGCCGTTATCATCTTTGGAAATATCTACATTTCCAGAAAACTTAGCCCAGAAAGTATTGAACCAGCTTTCTTTGCGGAGCAGTGAGTTTAGAATTTCAACATTTGCAATCCAGCTTTGTGAGGATTCCATAGTTTAAACTCCTGTGGTATGTAGTTAACGATTTACCTGTTTATAGAGCTTTTCCAGTTCTTGTACGGAGAGATTATCGAGAGTTTCACGCAGTTCCCGTTGGTCAAGATCAGCGACTTTGACCATCTTGGCATTTTTGCCAGTACCACGAACATCGACCTTTTCAGTCGTCTTGGCTTGAGCTTTCTGAATATCCTGTCTAGCTTTCTGCTCACCGCTCATCTGGTAATGTTTCACAAGTTTGTCTACGCCAAACTTGTCTATCATTGCCTTTTGAAATGATCTCTCGTTTAATAGCCCATCTTCCGCATAGGAATTGGCAGTCTCTTTTACAGTATTGAACTCCTCATCAGAAAGTTCAATTCCTTGGGACTGGATTTGCGTTTTCATTTTATCCACAAATTCCAGATTATCCCTGGAGTTGAACCTGGCTCGGATGTTTTCCTGGGTTCGTTTATTGATCAGGTCGGCTTCCATTTGGCGAATGAGCTCTTTCTGCTCATTCACTGCCTTTTCGTCGTATGGATCAGTCTCATCCAGTCTAACTTTCTCCGTTGCCAGCCCAGCTTCGATATCATCGCCAGACAGTTTATCGAACACTTCCTTATCGGAAAGTTCTTCATCTTTCTGGGTCAGTTTGCGAAGTTCTCCAATCTCACTGCCTTGCTCGCCGATCTGTTTTTGAGAATGCGAGAGCATTTCAATGAGTTGTTCTTTGGATTTATCCTGGTACTGTGAGTGTTCCTCACGATCAGCTTGCCCTTCTTCTTCTGATGTAGCTTGATTTTCCTGCTCCGCTGTTTGTCCATCAGGTTCAGCTACAGATTCATCTTCATCAGAATCGCTACGAAGATAGAGTTCGCCATCTTTTTCAATTATTAAATTTTCATCGTCCATGCTCTGCTGTGGTTCTTTTTCTTTGGGTTCGATTTTAGCATCAAGTTCTTCCAACTCTTTGGTCAATTGTGGATCTGTCTGTATTGTTTCAGCCATTATTTCCTCTCTTGTTTATTAGTGTATGTACTTTAGCCCTGTACACATTCCGCAAGGCATCGGACTTTGTATATTTATTCTGTTCCTGTTTAGGACGTTTAATATTTTTATGTGGCATTATCGTTATATTGGCAATATTATTAAACATATATTATTTCTTTTTCTTGAGCTTTATATATTTTGCCTTTTTTCTTTTCGCCGCCTGCATTTGGGTTCTGGTATATTCCAAAGATGTTGGTACTTTAATTTTTGACACCATTTTTGCACTCTGTTTTTGAGCTTGAAACCGCTTTTTGCGTTTTTTCTGATTCTCTTCCGCCTCTGCTTGCACAAGAGATTCATCCCAATCAAGATATGCTTGTTTTCTTTTCTTTTTTCTTTTCTTCTTTTCTTCTAAAGTTATGATTTTGTTGGTATAGTCATCGTCGTCTTTAAACTCTTGATCTTTATCTTCCCAGTACCTCTTCTTCCGCCTTCGGGAGCCTTCGGCAATCTGGGCATCTCTTTCTTGTCTTAGACGTTTTATTTGTGCTTTTTTAACAATTGACACTTTCTTTTTATTCCGCTTCTTATATGTACTCATATACCTATTTGTCATTACTAACTCCTTTATCTATCTTCTTTGATTCCAAGCGCAGTTTCTCTTCGTCGGTCATCATGCCTCTTTCTGTTTTAACATTCTCCAAGACTTTATGGGTTTTATCGAGGTCAGCCTGTTGTCTTGAGGCTTCTGACTGCATTTGCAAGGTCTGGTCTATATATTCAACATATTTTTCCGAGCCAGGAATAGGCGCATTTTCCACCAGTGTTCTGATATCCACCAGTGACGGATTGATTTGCCCGATCATATTTGACAGGGCGAGCATCTTATTGAAGTTTTCTTCGATATTGGTTATGTTGCTTTCACCCTCATCGAGCTCTACATACAGCGAAGGATTCCTGACATCGTTGTATAGCTGACCTGCTGATTGCAGGTTAATGATCAGCTCGCTGAATGTGCTTTCCTCTTTCACTCTGATAATCCTGTCTTTTTCAGCATAGACAAAGGCAAAATTATCCACAAAATCCTTTGCCAGCACTTTTCTTAATCTGGACAGGTTCTTGAAATAGGGATTAATTGCGGCTGCAGCTCGCTGTACTTTTTGCTCAAACAGAACACCTGATTCGCCTGATCTTGCTGTTTCGCCTTTCATGGCTTCTGATATGAGCGATACACGCTGGGCGAAATTAACACTGTTTTCGGCGTTCAGCATAATATCTGGGGGTAGTGTGGAAGGGGGCATTTTCTGTGGCATTATGGCTGGATTATTTAGCTCATAGACCATATTGGGCTGATTGCCTTTTTCTTTCAGTGCTTTTACTGTTTCTTTTTCCCGTTTATCAATAAATATCCCACCAGAGAGAATCTGGGTCACATAGTCCCGCACTTGTGATTTGGCTTTATTGACATCGTCTTGAATATCCAGTAAAAGGTCAACCAGTGAGGTTTGTTCGTTGACTTGGACGTTATAGCTGTAAGACCAGATCGGAAAAACGTCAAAATTATCTGTAGGCTGATCGATATCTTCATCTTTGACGACCAAGTTCTTGAAGAAAGGTATAATAGTAGTAACGTGGATTTTATCGCTATTGAATTCTTTTAAGATCATCAGGGAGGGATTATCTTTTTTTAGTTTCTTGTATTCGTCCCTAGGCACTATAAAATAGTCCACACCGTCGAATATCTGCACCATTTTCATTGTTACCCGCTCTTGCATTTCGAGGATACGGTAGCGGTCATTAATCTTGTCATAATTTTCAAGGTTGGACGAATAGGTTTTATCGGTCATTCTGCGTATTGTCTGGGATAGTGAGCTCCACCACCATCTGCCTCTTTCCTGTTTTACGTCGTATGGGTCGATCACATATTTTTCGCTGATAACGCCAAGTGTTTCCCAACCTTCTTTGATAAGCCAGCGGCAGTGTTTTAATTCATAGTCACTGGCTCTGGTCTCTGGGTCTATATATATACGAAAGTTATTCAAGATCTCATATTTAAAGTCCAAGTATCCGTCTGCACTTATTTCCCAAGATCTTTCGATCCAGCCGCCGAGCTTGGTTGTAAGGGCATCGATAAATGCAATTTGCAGTTTATCTTCTATATCCTGTTCATCAGACAGTGCATTCCAGCGTTGTTGCACGATATCCGCAGCTTGCACTGTATTGATGGTGGTAGGTTTAAATCTTGCCTGACGGCGATGGAGTTGTTCATTGCCTACCAGTGTAGAGACAATTGGAGCAATGATATTGTATTTGAGGGTAGGTTTTTTATATTTTTTAGCGTTGGTCTTTTCGTCTGAAGTCCAGGTATCGTTATTGAGATACCTGACGGCTCTTTCGGATTCTTCTCTTGCATTCTCAAAAGAATCCTTTGAAAATTCCCATGCTTTTATAACTTTATCTGCTTGTTTGGACAGTACGCCAGCTGCATATTGTGATTCAGCCATTATGCTGTTTTCCAGTCAAGAGATCCGCTTTTTTTCGGAGACTGGAACAATTTATATCTCCATCCTCGTTTCCTTTTTTCTTCAGTGACCAGTGTAGGAAGAACCTTCAAAGCTCCGTATCTTGTAGCATCATAATGGTGATCGTATGCTTTGGTATCTATATCTTCTGGGTCATTTTCTGCAGATGGTAAGTTAGGAAAAGTTTCAATACATTGTACACAATTTTCTGTAAATCTTATTCTGGGCAATCCTTTGTCGGGAACTTCGAGTCCTTCATAGACTATTTTTGCTCCTGCTTTTCTGTCGTTATTTGCTTTAGAAAGGTAGATATCTTCGTCGGAGTAGAAGTTCATAGGGCTATATAGTGCGCCTTCTTTTTCAGAGTGTTTTGTCCAGTATGCAGGGTCGGCAATATCGTCATCAAAGTCTACTGATTTAAGTTTATATTTTTTCCAAGTATACCTATTTACGAGCTGTGCCTGTTTTGAGGCAGACAATCCTGTTTCCGTAATTTCGTCGAAGATAATCATATTCTGATCACGATCCACAGCAGCGAATAGGCACACAAAGGGAGCTTTAGTTCCATAGTCATAGAAGCGGTACAGTGTATGCGTGCCTTTTTTGAAATGTGTGCCGTACTGGAACTGTGTTTCGGGTATAATGTGGTGCATAGGATTCCAGTTATCGAAGTAAGTGCCTGCAAACACATCCCATCTGCCTTCTAGCCACATAGCTTTTAGGATGGGGTTAAGTTTTTTTAATTTTCTCACATAGCCAGGGTCATTATTAAGCAGTGTAGGGTTATCGAACACAGTTGCTGGGATAAATTTCCAAGATATATTTTCTTCGTCTATGTGGGTATTGCCAGATGTTTTTTTCTGGTAATGAACGTCGAATTCTTCGCTGTATACCTGATTTTTATCAGGAACAGGTGGGCAGATGTCTACGAATTTCCGTTTAAGCCATATATGTCCGATATTCCCAGGGTTGGATGTCAGGCATATTTGCGGTTTCAGTTCATCGTTATCGGTACGGGCAGAGGTGCTTAATTCTTCGACCCAATCTTCGGGGAACTGGTTAGCTTCGTCTATGCCGATGAAGTTATAGTTACCGCCTATGTAGTTGTCCAGGGCACGGCGATCTTGGCAATGCACGAGGTAGACTTTTGCTCCGCTGGGGAATATATAACATTTGTTACGTTCTTGCCAGCTGGCATTGTACAGTTTGTATAGTTTATCGCATTCGGGTTTGAGGTTACGTTCAAGCTGGGGGTATGTTCTACGGACAAGTAGAGCGATAAAGTCTGGGTAGTCGATTGATATTTTCTCAATTTTAACCTGACAGACTTTGCCTTGTTTTTTAAATTGTGCTGCTTTTTCTTTAGTAATTTGTATTCGATTTCGCTCATAGTGCCATAGTCTTGGTGTCAGGGCTGCTTTCCATGCAAGCATGAGGCTTTTCCCACCGCCTCTTGCGCCGCCGTAAAACACCCAATCTGCATTGCATTTAAGGAATTCACGCTGTTTACCTGGATGCGGTTTAAATAAAGTTTCACCAGTCACGCTTTTGTTCTAGGTGTCCTTCCTGTATATGTGTTCTATCGTCATTATTGTTATTTTTATCACTCATCCAGTTAGCGACTGCGGCGTGCCATTTTTTCATTTTATTTTTGCCTACCATCCAGCCTTTTGATTCATAAAAGTTCCAAAATTTATTTGCTTCTGATTCAGCGTTAGTATAATCTTTTTCTATGAAAAAGTCAACACATTCTTTAAGATTTGGTGCTATGAATCTTTTATTGGTACTTTTTTTCACAGTTTTCGCTATTTTATTATTTTTATCTTCGTAGGGTAGCATACGCACGAAGTAATTCCCATCCACATCTTCATCAACAAGATTATATTTATTTAATACTTTAATAATGCTCATGTGGAAGTTATTATTGGCATAGAGTATTGAGCCTTGGTGATACATAACATATTTAGCTATGTACCATTTATTGCGCCCCAGGTCGACAATTCGCATATCGAATACTTTAAGAACATTGTCATAATCGAGTTCTATACCTGTTGAAATTTCGGAATCAATGCTGAACTGTGCCAGTCGCATATTGACTTCCCATATACCAGCGTGGTCGCATTTTCCGCATATATAATGCCAGAAACATTTATATACTGGGTGAAGTACCTGAAACCATTCACGGTCATACAGGAGTGTGTCGATGTGTCTCTTTGCCATCTTTGCCTCTCTCTTGTTTATAAGTTTCGCTGTCAGACTTAATGTTTTCGATCAGCTCTTTTCTAGTCTCGCCTTCTGCGATGGTAATGTAACGTCCTGATCGTGTCCGCTTTTTAGCGAAGAACTTCGGATTTTCTTTTCTTTTCATTGAGCCAGTTTAATACATCGCTGTAAAGATAGCGAATAGTTTTACCGTTTTTGCTTGTATTATCTACTTTTACGGGCATAGGGTCTGACAGCTTGCGCCATTTGTATATTGCCTGTCTTGTTACGCCTAGCCGATTGCACAGCTCCTTCGTATCTATTAAAGGTTCTTTAAATATCTGTTGCATTGTATTTCCTTTTTAATTTATTTTTAGGGTTCTGTATAATTATTCCTTGTTCATTAAGTCCCAATCAGGCTCTGGGATATCAAAATCCTTACCACAATTATCACAAGTGTATGACTCTGGTACATTAGTGTCCCTTTCCTCTGCCTGATATGTTTTATGTTCGTGATTACAGTACCTTTCCAAAGTGAATAAATGTATATAAATTGGCGTGTATTCTCCTACGTTTGCCCCTTCGATATTGTAAAAAAAGAATTCTATCGCCTCTTCCCTGGGCATATCTTGCTCTAACTTGTTAATGATCTTCTCCTGGTTGTATACTATCCTCTGATGAGAATCTATACCTATTATACAATCATCATAACCATCTGCCTTCAATGTGCCCTCATCACCATAAATCTCTATATAATCACCTAGATCCATTAGCTTTTCCTGTTCCAAGGCGACTTCACCACATTTCGCTCCTTCGATCTTTTTTTTCTCTTGGTGTCCCTTTCGTCCCTCCATATAATGTGTACACCTACTAACAAAAACATGAATATTGCTCCAAATATAAAACCTACTAAAAACCACATTACATCCTACCACCAAATATACTAAATAATGTCTGGATCTTAGAGTTATCCAACTTCTCGATTTCTTCCATGCCAGCTCTTGTGAAATGTTTCCTCATCTCCTTAATCATCATCTGCCTGTCATGATTGCGGCTTTCATCTATAAACCTAAATTTGGGCTTTGCTTTCATAACCCCCTATCCATAATACCTTCCAGTCATCTGTCATGAATCCACAGTCTATCATGAATAATATCATCTTTGCCCTGAACTCTGCCTCGCTTATTGTCAATGACCCTAATGCACTCATTAAACTTACCTGATGGGGATAATGACGTATCTCCGTCTCCATTAACATTAATCCTAACTCCCCTACAGTGAATGCCGAACATTGATCAAATTCTGCACTCGCTGCTCCATCTAATACCCAGTCTGGTGGATGAAATACCCAACTGTATAAAGAATCTTGCTTTAATCCTACATCCTTTAATCTTTGACAAGTCTCTACATTCGGTACAAATGTCTCTATCCTCACCTTGTTGACCCCCTATCTATAAAATGTCTCGATAATAATTGGTAAATCTCCGATATCGCCCTGAAATTTCCTATCTTCTTGTCCCTCCACTCTTGCGATAATTCGTATAAATGCCTGATAAATAGACGGGACTCCTCTACCTTTGCTCGCTCTATTGCGATTAATTGCTCGTGTTTACTCTTTAAAATAATCATTTGCTATGGTGGATATTATAACATATTGTTATATTTGTCAACCTAAATCTTATTTACCGTTTTGTGTAAGTGTGGTATATAATGATGATGAAGGGGGGGCACCCCACGCCTTGGGTGGGTCACCCCATGCGAATATTCACAGGATCGCAGACCTCTATATCATGCATATCTGGTCGGATGAACATCCATGCCATGATGACGTAAACCATCTATATTATTAGGGTGATTACCAATCTCTCGTCGTGAACCCGCACAACAATTTAGATATAATGTTGTGTTTCCTGCCCCCTATAAGCCCCCTACGTGGGGTATCGATACCCCTGACAAGGGTCTGGCTACCCCCCTAGGAGGGGGGTCGAGGGGTCTGGGTAGGGGGGTCAAGGGGGCTGGGGGGGATCATTATAATGACCCCCATATATATAATATATATAATAATAGATAGTAGTAATTAATAATAGTAATAATAGTGTAATAATATACACCAGTAATAATAGAGGGTAGGGAGGTCATTAAATGGGTAGAGTTTGGAGGTATATATAAAATAGTATTTGTAATCGGTCGTAAACTGTGTAACTTAAGGGGTCAGTTTTGACAGCTATTTTGACAATTTGATTTGAACCTCTGACGTAGCAGTCGGGGGGAATGATGAGGTCGTCCCGAGGGACAGCGACCGAGAATGACCCCATGAAGAGGTGAACACTCGCATGGTCTGTACGTAGTCTGTATACGATAATCTGGTCGACAGTAGTATCCAGAGCAGAGCGATGCGCCGAAACAAGGCAGTAGAGGGCATAGAAGGTTAACTGATGAAGGCTTATGCCAGAAACTATACCGAGGGGATAGTCTTAACCAATTATGGAGAATATTATGAAATACATAAAAGCTGTAACTCGAACAGTAACTGCTCTGGCAGGACGAGGATGTTCGTGCAAGTTTACACTTGAGGACAAACATGGCAAGTATCAAGGCTATAAGCCCCACGACAACTGGGAATTATGGTATCAAGACCATAGCGACAGCGACTTCGAGTATTTCCTGAAGTGTATTGGCTGTGGATATGAACTGGCGAAGAAATACTGGAAGGATTCTGACGGGACATTCGTGGACTATACCGACGGCATAGCAGATAGTTTCTGGAAATGCCCAACGGTAGACTCTCGGAAATTCCCAAGCAAAGAGTCTGC
>Ga0181370_1000184_pt1 | contig 10896 bp, 12 predicted proteins | sample LowvirmetaG_7_FD_130091 | JGI IMG/M metagenome (GOLD analysis project Ga0181370, IMG submission 130091) | Marine viral communities from the Subarctic Pacific Ocean - Lowphox_06 viral metaG | ecosystem: Environmental > Aquatic > Marine > Oceanic | place: Subarctic Pacific Ocean | collected...
CCCGTAGCCCAATCAACCACATCGTCAAAGTTTTCGTTGACCTCCGCTGCGACAATCGCCGTCCCAGCAGTGAACGAATACGTTTTGGCCAAAGCAGCCACTACCGCAACCTCCGCGTCCTGTACATTCCGATGATCGAAGTAACCCCCCACTTGCCCCGCAAGGAAACAGAGGGAGAAACCTTAAACCTTAAACTAATAGCCTGTGCTGTCCCAACTGTCGGCCACCGGGCAAACAAATAGCGGTCAGAAGTGCCCGCCGCCTGCCATTCGGACGTGTCCCACACGCCGTCACCAGACCCCGACGGGTCCGTATCCCATGTCGCCGGGGAATCCATCCCCGTAATATCCTTGTAATAAGCCGGACTCACCCACCCACTCAAGTCGTAGTCCTTGTAGATGTACATGTAGATTCGCAGATTGTTGTCCGCCAACAGCACTGTCCGGGTTTTCCCCCACCGTTTCGGGAATGTGGGACGGTTCCCGATAAACCAGCCAGTCTGGTAGTAGGAAACGATTTCGTCCGCTGAACCAGCCCCGTAGTCGTCCACGTCGGCGTTCTGATCCAACTTGGAGATCCTGTTGAACTCTGCAACATCGGTGATTACAGACGTAGCAGCGATCCCAAGGTGGGTGTCGCCGGTAGGCCGGTACGCCAGCAGAGAACGTGCGTTTATGTCGTGGCGCATCCACGCCCCTGTTTCCGTCAACGACGGGTCCCATACGAACACATTGCGGCGGTTGTTCTGGTTGGACCCGGAAACGTTGTCGTCGGACTGGTAGTCCACCGACACCCACAGCCGTTCATCAAACCACATGAGTGACGGGGCAGTACCCAATGTCAACGCAGGTTGCCCCACGTCATAGGTCATGGCTGGTTTGATTCGTTCAAACGCCCAAGCCAACGCATCATAGGACAGCAGATAGATGCCTTCCTCCGCGTACCAGAAGAAGATACCTGCCGTGGCTGCCACTGGTTGGCTGCCGTCCCGGCATCCCGCCGTGCGTGTAATGTTCCTGACCTCAAACGAGTCGCTGCTGAACCCGTAGATCGCGTAGATGCTGTTCTCCTTGAAGACCAGCAACCGGTCAGCGTCGGGAATAATGGCCGTTATGTGGTCGCCATCCTCTCCGATGTCGATGTCGATGTAGTCGGCGGCTGTCCAGTTCTCTGCGTCGTTGACCTTCGACCAGCGCACCCGGTTCTTGTGAGTGGTGCCTGACTCCAACGTGTAGGCGACCCAAATATATTCGGCCCATGTGGTCGTATACCGGGCGTTGGGGAAATGTCCGTCAGATCCGTCAATGTCGGGTGTCGCCAAAGCGGTGGAACCATCAGCGCCACTCCACCGCACCACAGAATACGTGGTGTGCCCCGTGCTGGTCAGAAACTTCCCGTTGACAATGTACGTGTAACCGTTGAATGTGACCCCCCGTGGCGGCTGCGTCGTGTCGAACTGCACGTCAGTGCCGCCATACGACACGGTTCCATCAAAGTCCCCCGTCACGTCGTCGTTCCACAGCAACTTTGTTTCCGTGGCAGTAGCCACGGCAGCCAAAACCTGATTCTGCCCCTCTTCGTAGTGGCTTATCAGGCTTACGATGTCGTCGTCCAACGCTGTACTATTGATCTTGGTTACAGCATCCCGGCGGCGCACCCCGCCACGCGGGTCCACGTCTACGTTCAACAACGCAGGGGATTCATTCTCCGCAATGTTGAACTGGTCGGCGCGCAGGTTCAAACCACCCTTGAAGTCCGACTTCTCGTCGTAACGGTAGGGCTGGTCGGTGGCCGAAACCTTCGGCGGAGACATCTGTAACGGCACTGGCTACTCCCAAGAATAGCGCAGACGGGCGGGCAGGATCATCTGTGACTGCCAACGCGACACCCGCCGCGAGTTCAACACCACAGGCTGCGGAGAGGGAAAATCTTCGTACCGTGCCCGTAGATTGTCCAACTCTGCGGTAAACAACGTAAAGTACTGGTTTGCCAGCCCCGGATCTTCCTGCTGCTGGTACGCCCGGTAAAGACCGTACAGTGACAGCACGTTGTCGAACGGGTCGGGCAAATCAGGTGTGTTGGCATCGGCAATAGCCGTACGGTAGACCGCCGTGTTCCCACCGAACTCCACGGCGTTGCGGTATCCGCGAACATAAACAGTGGTAGCAGACGACGGCGTGGGATACAGGCGCACCGTGTCATTCCAGAACGTCCAATACCACGGCTCACCCGTCGTGTTTGAATCCAATGGATAGATCACGTCAGCGTCGTCGTAGCCGATGAACTCCAGCACGTGGTTGGCGGTCTTCAACGCCGCTATGTCCCGCATCCCTACATTCTTTGGCGCAGATGCCCCAGAGAACGTCACACCGTCATGTGTTACCGACAGGTTTGTTTCAACGTCGGACAACGAATAGTCCTTCGTGGACGCAACCGTGTCAAAGGTTGTAGTTGCCTCGTAGAACGGCCAACGCTTCTCCGAATAGACAATCGCATCGTATCCTTCACGGATAAACCAGTTCATTGTCGTATCGGCAATGTCGTTCGACGTAATATCAACCACGCTGCGTATGTGGGTACGCATGTCGCTTAGTTGCATAACGCGGCCCTACGCCGTGTGAAAGACGCAGGAGTCGGTATCACCAACCGGATGCCCCTTGCAGGGGTCCCCGGCTTTCGTGGTGGCAACACACACAGAAGGTGTTGCCACGGGGACATCATAGGTGGGGGTGGGGTTCACACGATGTATACGACGGTCAGGCCCGACGGCGTGACCTTCGGGTTTCAGCGTCTTATGGTTTCCCGCAGGTTCATTTGCGGGGCGCTGGCCCTTCTTGTATGCGTATGCGAAACCCCGTGCCATGATGCCTCCCGTGGCAACGAACCATCTATCAGGTAGCCCCGAACAGATAACCCTGTCGTGCGCGGTTGCTGCACGTCAACTGTCCGTAACAAAGCAACTGTGAGAACACAGCATCCTGATTAGTGGGACGCACGAACGGTGTCGGCTTGAACCAGACATCGCTGTGAGCCACCAGTTGTAGGTATTTGGTGTTGAGGAACATCATCTCGCCACTGGTGCAAGCCCCGTCAAAGGTGACGGGTGCGCCCTTGAACAGCAGGTTCTGGAACCCGCCATCGGCCACATCGGTATCCGTGTACCGAATCTGATCATCCAGAAGGTCCTCGTACTTCTCGTACAAAGCCTGCGTGGTGATGATGATGGTCGGCTGGTCGTTGCCAACCGAAACGTCGTTGTACAGGGTCGCCATGCCAGCGGTGGTAAGAGCACCACCTTGGTTTGTCTCAGTTGACGCCCAGAACGAGTTGCCCGAACCGGTCGGGTCAATCCCACCAAGAGTGGTATTTGGCTTTGTAACAATCAAGTCCAGACCATTCCAGTCCTTGTTGCTGTTACCTGTGCCATCAGCCCAGAACATGGTGTTCATGTTCTCAATCACCGTTTCCTGCGTCTGGAAGATCTTGCCTTCCAGCAGGTCGATGATCGCGGCTTCGCCGTTGTTCTTGGCTTCCTCAATGCCGCTGATCGTAACCGTGGCCGCATACTGACCCCACGAATACTCAGCAGCAGAAATGCCTGTCTGAGCCGTCACGGAAATAGTGTCGGTTCCACTGTACGAACCAGCCGTACTGTTTGTCCCGTAAATAATCGGGACGACGATCTTCGCACCACCTGAAATACGCCGAATCGTCTGACCGTTCGTCAACGCATAAAACAATGGTCTTGCGCTGAAAATGTTGTCAGTCAACTTGGGGACGTAGTTCTTCAGGGTGGTAGACAGAATCTCGTCAAAACTGCTGTTACCAGCCATTATCTGTTACCTCTCTCTGTTGTCTATGAAGACAGGGAACGCTTGGCGTCCATAAACGCCTCTCGGATCGAAGAGGGCTGTTCCACCGGTGCCGACGAGGACCCCGCCTGCTTGGAACCAGAAGGTTCCACAACAGCGGCGTCCCGTTTCGCTTCGGTACGCTCCTGCTCCTGCTCCAACTTGTTGGCCTTTGTAGCAACCTCGTTGTAGCGCATATGTGTCAGCGCCGCCTCTAAGTTGCCTATCTTGTGCTTCAACGCGTGTTGGTACAGTTCAGTAGCGTCGAACTCCCCGTACGAACCCTTAAGGTGTTCTACCTGCTTCTCTACTTGTTGTCGTCGCTGCACCCGGTCCTGTTGCGCTAGGCGTGCCTCCAAGTTCGCTATCCGCTGCTCACTAGGGTCCGGCCCTTCATCCCACGGATCTAACTCCACCGTAGGTTGGGCGGCTGCCCTGTCAACACCGAAAGCATCACCCAGAGCCTCTAGTGTCCCCGCCGGATCTGCCTCCAACGACTGCACTATTGCCTCTGCCTGCTGTAACCGACTGCGTTCGGATGCCAACTCCTGCGTCTTACGGGTGTAATCCGACTGTCGCTGGTATCCGTCCCGAAGTTCGTCCAGACTGACCTGTTCCTCAGAGCCATCCACCTTCACGGTGTACTGCTCACCAACAGGTTCCTGTGGAACTTCAACTGAAGAATCCGGGTTGTCCGTCATAACGGTTCCCTCAACATCTTCTGCCATTATTCTATTGTCTCCTCGGAGTCCTAAGGGTTGCTCCTATGAATACGGGACAAGTGTCCCATTTGCTACAAGAACGGAAGGTCTACATCCATCTGTCCCTGAATCTGGGCCAGCAACTCGGGAGGAATGCCGCCACTGGGGGCGAACACACCTTCCGGTTGCGAACCGGGCGTTACGGGCATCCCCGGCGGCATCTGTGGCATACCGGGACCCGCGCCCTGACCTTGACCGGGGTCCTGACCATTCGGTGCCGGGACCTGCGGCTGCTGCTGCATCATAAACTTGTCCGGGTCCTTGATTCCAAACCCGTTGGTCAAAACATGTTTCGCCAACGCCGACGGGTCAATAACCGTACCCACCAACGGGGCCAACGCATTCAACAGGGACACAGCCTGCTGTTTGCGTATAGTGTCATTGATCGGCTGCGTGGAACCGGCCTCAACACTGAAATCGTACTCCCCCGTAACATCATCACGCGTGTACGGCACAAACAGGCTCGCCCCCCGGTTGGACACCTGCGCCATCTGCTCCCCCGTCATAAACTGTTGCATCAACTGGATGACCCGACGGGCAATCTGGCCGATACCGATTTCCACGGTCGCCAACTTGTCAGCAGCCCTAGCGTTCCCGGCATCCGCAATAATCGACGCCTCCGTAGCAGTGCGCCTGATTTCAGGCATCTGACCACGCGCATACTCCGAAACACCCGAAACCGTGTTGATGTCGGCCTCCACGATCTCCGACATGTTGTACACCTCAGGAGACAACGGGGTTTGCGGCATCGGAACCACCGTTTCCGACAACGGCTTATTCTCGTCCACCACCGGCACCAACCGGCCATCCTGATCAGACTCAAGGGCCTCACGGCCCTCAGGGCCAAACGACCGCTCATGGTACAAATACTTGCGGGCGTACCGTTTGCGTGCATTCATCATCTGCGAACGGGTCTTGTCCAACTCCTGCTGTAGAGACTCCAACGCCTCCAAATCACCCATCGGGTAGAAATAGTCGGGGATGTCGTAGTTGCGCATCATCACAAACGGTTGACCATACGCATACGGCATCGGAGTCGGATCAATCAGAAACTGGTCGCCAGATTGTGGAGTCACACACAATGTGTTAGCAGCCACGTCGTAGTACTCAAAGACGACGCACCGCTCCTCGTTTATCAGGTACTCTTCCTGCTCCTGCCGCGATGTCACCGAATATGTCGGGGACACCATCGAATCCGCAGACAACGACCTTCTGGCCGACGCCTTGTAACGCCCATCAGCCTTAGCCTCCTCCAACGGGCGGATAATGCGCTGAGCAATCCACTTGGCATCCTCCAAACAGGTTGCCTCAGGGTCCACAAACACGTCAAACGGGCTGATCCGCTCAACAAACGGCTGATCCTCCACAACCATCATCGCAGTCTGTGGAATGTTCGCAGCCATCTCATCATCAGTCGGCAAACCACCCGCCAACTCCGGTGCCTCCATGGCAAACTGGTCAGCCTCGTCCAAAGCCTCGTTGTACAGGTCTTCCCGCTCCGTTTCCCCCAGACGGCGCTCCTGCTCCAAAAACTTCCAACCAACCTTCACCCAACTATGGCCGAAAATCAGAAAATCCTTGACAGCGCGGCGAAACGGCTTACGAAAATCGTGGTGCTTCCACAAATGGTTGACCACAGCCTCAACGAAAGCCGCACGGTCCTGATCCTCCGGCTGGTTGGGAGTTACCACAATCTTGGGGTGGTTCACCGAAACAGACGGCGCTATCACATTGATCGTGCTAAAGGCCAGATTGACGGCAATCAAATCCTCGGAACTGACCGACGTTTGCGGCCAATGCTTACCACGGTACAAATCGGCCATACGACGCCACAGGCTGTCGTACCCCATTTCGTCACGCCAACGAGCGGACGCGTCTAACCGACGTTTGACAATCTCGTACTTGTCGGCCTTGGTTTTGCGAGCCATCAGAACGTCGCCTTATCTGGCAGACGTTCGATGCTTCGACCTTGGGCCAACGCCTCTTGCTGCGTCTTCCGCCCGCGCTCCTCGCGCGACAAGTGCTGCTCGTCTGGAGGCAACAGAGATCGGTAACCCCGCCCAGTTACGAACCCGATGCCAAGAAGCCTTCGACGGCGTTCCCATAGGTCATCTATCTCGGCGCAGGACAACGCCCCACGCCGCTCCACCACATAGTCGTGGAACTCCTCGTAGGACGCCTCCGGGTGGAGGATCGCCACAGTTACGGGCGCTTGGTATGTGGTGCAGCGTTATGGCCCTTCAGGTTTGGCTGCGGGCTGGCAGGCTCAATAGAACCCGTGGGACCATGCTGGTTGAACGGAGTGGTCCGCGGCGAGTTCTCACCGTAGCCACCAGTCTGGTTGTTCACCTTGGGTGAATCAAACCGCTGCTTGGGTGAACTGGGAGTCGCCGGTTCCCAAATCGGGTTGGCCGACACGGAGCCGCCACGCTCCATCTTGTTGTTCTGGCCCTTCGGGCCATCAATTGTTTCCGTACCACTGGTATGTGACACAAAGTTACGTACTGCCAAGGCAAAAACCTCCAATAGAGTCTCTAATAGGGAAGGCTAGACTGTCCCACGCACCGTTTTGGCCCCTATTTGCATCGGATTGGACACATCGGCATCTCGTATAACCATGCGGGCAAACCAGTCCACGGTCCAATAATCGTCCACTTTTGGCGCAAACTCGGGCATAAAAGCGTACTGGCGCATCTGATTGGCCAAAGCCAACGCCATAACACGGTCATCGTGCGGAGAACCGCTCATGGAACCCCGCTCATTGCGGGTATACGTGCGCAACTCCGCCAACGTGTACCTGTCGCGAAGCAGCAACTCGCCGCTCCGCAACGCCATCCCCAAATCGTCAATCAGCAACGGCTTCGTAGTGCGAGTCGTCTTCCACCCAAACTCCTGAGACACCTTGGAAGTCACCTGATTCAACGAACGTTTCCGAAACAGGTTCGGATGCCCCAAATGCCGCAACTGCACAATCGTCGTCAAACCATGATTGTTCGACTCAACACACGTCAGGGCATCATTGTACCACAAAGCGAGCATGTAAACCTCGTTGGCCAATGTGTCGGGGGGAATGTGTCCGTGCCACACAGCAACTTGCTCGCCCGTTCGCACGTCCAACACCTGCGCGCACGAATAGTCCCCGTGTGCAAGCCCCTCCGCCGTGTCAACCCCAATACAGTAGGGGTGTCCACCAACGGGTTCACGCCAAACTGTGAACATCTTTTCGCCATTCCACTACTCGGGTATATGGCTGCCATAAATAACCGCCCTGCCCCTCTTCAACATTTGTTTCCATGTCTTCCAGAACATCCAGATCAAATACCGGATTACCAGACTTGATAAACGCTTCCTCAGGCGTCGTCGGATACTCCTGAGCCAACTGCCACGACAGCATCGACTCCTTTTTCGACTCATACCAAGACTCGTCACGGTCCTCCGAAGCAGACCACGGAAAAAACATGGGTGCAAACCTGTTGGTCCCAGTCTGCGACCCAACCCACAACTCATGGAAAAAGTTCCCCGATCCGTTAGCGGTACTCAAACCAATAATGCGACCCCCCACATCCGCCACCGGCTCTATAGAAGCCCACGCCTCCTCAGGGTTCGGAAGGAACGCCCATTCGTCAACCACAACCAGCGAAGCCGACTCACCTCTAGCAGGATCGGATGCCGAAGGCATCGAAGTAATCTGGCTACCGTTGCTAAACGCCATCCTCTGCTGATGTTCAACCAGCGTCTGCGGGCCACGTTCCAGCATCCAATCCGGCATGTGTTGAAAACCATACTTGGACTTCCTCAACAACAGCACCGACTCGCGTTCAGTGCGCGACAGGTCAATAATGTTCTGATCCGGTTTAAAAAACGCCAACCAGAACTGGTGGGCAGCCACCAACGTGGTCCAACCGATCTGACGGGCCTTCAAAGTCAGGGAATACCGGTGCTCATCCCAATGCGTCAACGCATTCGACTGGGCAGCACGCAGGTCAAACAGGATACGGCCATGGGCCGGATGCGCTATATGCCAGTAGTTTCTCAAAAAGTGGCGCTCGTCGTCAACACAGCGCCGCCATTCGGCTTCCTGTTGAAGTTCAGTCAGACGAGTCATCTAGCAGACTGCACGGGCCGTGACGCAGCGTAACACCCTCCCAACACACGCAATTGTCGTGGTCGCAGAACGGGTCATACACTTCGTGGGCTTCCACGGCAAACGATGCCACCAACTCCCGTCGTTCACCCACCTCAACCCCCTACTGGTTTAGAATAAGGGGCAGCAGCGCCGCCCCGCCACGCAAGGCGGCACCACCACCAGCAGCAGCAGCACCGCCACCGGCAGCCATGCCACCCGACATCAACATCAACGCCATGCCAACCTTCTGCTCGGTTGACAGATTGTTGAACCAATCGACGGTCTGTCCCTGTGGTGCCCTGAACGCTGTCGGGTCAACAGGCAACTGTCCACTGGGAGCAAACCGGCTGGCAGCCCCAGACTCAGGGTTCTGGTTGCCGGGAATCGGAGGACCCTCAGGAATCGGCCGACCTCGTCGCCGACTCTCCGCCCGTTCGGCCTCACGCTGTTTGGCCTCTTTCAACTTCTGCCGCGCCTCCGCCAACTGCTCCTGCCAACCACCCATACCCGGAAACACTTCCTGTTGCGGGTTCACACGCTGCGAAGACGCCTGCATCGCCGCCTGCATCTCCCTGCGGGCATCACCGGAACCAAACCCTTCGAGATCGGGCAGCCGTGGGGGCTGCAACGGCGCACCCGGCAACAACCCGCTCATAGGGGGTGCCACGTCAAACCCTCCGACATCGGGCAGCCGTGGGGGCTGCAACGGCGCACCCGGCAACAACCCGCTCATCGGCGGCGACGGTGCAAACCCTTCGGGCCGGGTCAACTGCCGAACCTCGTCGTCAGACAACCTCTGCGAAGGCGACTCCCCACCGAACCCAGATCCCCCCCGACCGGGCAAAACCAATGTGTCCTCCCCCCCAAAGTTAAAGGCCCCTGAGGTATTTGAGGCATTACCGTCATAGCGAGGTAGATCACCGACACGTATCATCCCATGCGATGCGTACAAACTCCCCCGACTGGGCGTTGTTGGAGATCCCCAAACATTGTATCCCTCTGCCGCTAGAGAGTCGGCTATCTCACCCACCTTTTGGAGAGAAGCACGGGCCTCTCCAAGCGGTACGTGTAAGGTGTGCGCGGGAGAATCGCGTACAAGTTCAACCGCATCGTAGTCCGTGGAAAAGTCCACCGACACATTGCCATAGTCGGAAAGAAACCCCTCCTCTATCTCGGCTCCGCGCGCGTACGACGGGACTTTGTTGAGTTCCGTAACTGTGACCCGAAAGATTCCAGCCCGGATAACAGAAGTAGTGTCTTGCTGCCTCCGTAGCGACTGTATCGCACGCTCCTGTTCTCCTCGGGTCAGCCCCGACCAGTTAGTCAAAGGGCTGTTGAACGGATTGTCTTCTTCCGCAAGGTCGGCTTCAACCTTGAACCGTTGCTTCCAAGTCTCGCCCTCACCCGGCAAATCGACAGGTTCAGCAGCCCTACCCGACAACCCCATCGCCTGCACCGGCTGCTCACGCACATCACCCAACGACACAGACCGATCAGGGCGAGAACGAACCCCCTGAGCATTAGGCCCCCACATCGAAACAGACCTAGCCACCATTATTCACCACCCTCAGAACAAAACACCCCGTTCATATCCCCAACACCGCTCGGATCATCTTCCGCAAGTCACCCCCAGCACGGGGTAACTTCGGAAACGGCGGGGTTTTCCGCCATGTATACATATTTCCCATCAAGGGCGAACCATGAATCTCGCCGTCAAACCCCCGCGACCTCAGATCGGCCTCCAACGTTTCCATCGAAGGTGACATGAACTCCGACAACAACGCGGCTAGAGCCGCACGCCGCCTAGCAGCCTCCTCTTGGGACGGAGACACAAACCGCCGCCACGGTGAGATTGCTGCCTCAAACAGATCGGCCTCCGACGGTTCCCTGAATGCCGTCGGATCAACCTGCGGCGCAGGAGACTGCGCCGACAACAACGGCACATCCAAAGACAACGCCTCAGGGTTACGATCCTCAAGTTGACCACGCTCCATCAACACAGACCGATTAGGTCGCCTCACACCCGAACCACCCGGAACCCTAGCCAACGTCGTCAGCCACCCTCAAATGCCGAACCTGAGCCTCCAACTCATCAGCCAACTCACCATCAGACAACCCCGAAACCTCACCCTCATCAACAACAACACGCCGCTTCGGC
>Ga0181370_1000194_pt1 | contig 10492 bp, 14 predicted proteins | sample LowvirmetaG_7_FD_130091 | JGI IMG/M metagenome (GOLD analysis project Ga0181370, IMG submission 130091) | Marine viral communities from the Subarctic Pacific Ocean - Lowphox_06 viral metaG | ecosystem: Environmental > Aquatic > Marine > Oceanic | place: Subarctic Pacific Ocean | collected...
GTGAAGTGTTTCTCTGTAACCTTTGTGGTCAAATGCTTCATTTATAAATTTATTTAAAGTTTTTATTGCCCTATTAGTTTTAGTTTTCCCTGAAGCTGGGGAGAATGTTTGTATTCGTTTTTGTGGATACTCTCCATCTTCATAAATTTTTCTTCTAACAATTAGGAATTCAATATCAATATCTTTTTCTGCTAATCCAAATTGTTCTGAAAAGAATTTTTTGTATAAAATTAATTGGAATTGTTTATCTTCATCTTTTTTAGCGTAATGATTCCACCCTCTAGTACTAGTTTTTATATCAATTATATGAAATTTATCTGTAGGTTCATGGTATAATACGACGTCCAAGAAGCCGTTGTATATAACGTTTTTATACGCGTTATTAGGCACAATTGATATGGGTACCTCACATCCTACTAAAAACCATCCTTTTTTACTAAAATATTTCCCTTTATTTCTTTTAAAGAAACTTAATATCTTTACTCCATCATCATAAAATTCTCTGATTTCTTCAGGTGAACTAAAATGTTGATTATTATTCTTTTTATATTGAGTAAGGTATTCATCTCTTAATTTTTCTTCTAATAATTCTTCAATGTTTTCTCTATCTGCGGCTGCCGTACTTTTTTCATACATTACATCTAGATAATATTGAATTACTTCATGAAATGCTGTTCCAAATACTGTATGAATACTAGGTAATTGTTTTTTATGACCTTCTTTGTATTGAAGTGCCCATTTATGGGGGCAACTCCTAAACATTGACATTTGTGAATAAGAAATATTCTTTTGATACCCAAAATTAATGGGCTCAGGTTCATAATTTCTAATTACTTTTACTATTGGTGGGATCTTCTTAGCCAAAATATTATTTTTTCCATTTATTACGTCCTACTAATAACCCAATAATACCATAATTAGCTATATCCATAAAGGTATCTTCCATTCCTTCTCCTTTAACAAAGTTTTTACCATTAACAAGTAAATTTTTTAATCTACTAATTTTATCAGTTAATCTAATCGCTAAACCCGTAAGTGAGAAACTTTTATCTTTTTCATTATTTAAAATGTCCCCACCTAAAGCTATATTATTCAACCCATAATCCATATGTTTAGCTGCAAACATTTCATACATTTCATTCCCTATTTTCTTATACTCTTCAGATAACTCTGGGTATTCCGTTTCGAATATTTCTATGATTTCTTCTTTATTCATACTTCCCAAAATATTTTTCTAATACTTCTAATCTATCTTCGGCATTTCCTAATAATTGTAATGCTTCGTCGGCATCTTTTATAAAATCCTTTACTGTGTGGTCTCCTACTCCTGCTGCATTTTCAGTGAGTAATTCTAATGCCATTAATGCTTTTGCTTTATCTGCTTCTGCTTGTGCCTTTAAAGCTGTTATTACTTTAAATTGTGCCATTTTAAATGTTTTTTATTAATTTTTTAACTTCTTTTTCTTCAATACCCAACTTATTAAATATATTTGTAATATTTTTCTTTCCTAATAATTTAATATATTCATTTGCTTCATCCAAACTACATTGATAATAAGTAGCAATATGTTGTTTTACTTCTTTAGAGGAGGATTTTATTTTCGATTTTATATACCTCAAAAACATCTTTTTTTTGGGTAACATTCCACAATAGAAATTGTAAATTCCTCTTTTATCTGTTGGGTGGAACCTTTGAGCTATATTAGCAATATTTACATATCCCCTATACATTGATACAAACCTATGTACCATATAAGAATTAAAATTCTCCCAAGATTTTTCCTCAAAACTATCATAGCTAGATTTTTTATAAGTTAAATGTTCTAGCCATTCAAATATATTTTTAGGATTTAACAAGGTCATCCTTATATTCTTCTCTTAATTCTTTTGGGAGTGAATCTTCTAGGATTTTATTTGTTTCAGGGTCATAAAATACTGGTATAGGCATAATGGCATCGGAATCAGTTCCTGTTACAAATTTAGATACTTTACGTAGTAAAGCTCCTTGTTGCCAAATTTTACTTCCTCCTTCGGTTTCAACCGGAGTTGTGTTTGTTAAATCAATATTTGGTTGGTTTTGTTGATTTTGCATAATTAAATAATTTGTGGTTTAATTGTTTCAATAATTTTAGACATTAAAGCCATACAATTAACTTCTTTGTCTATTCTAAAGTTTGATTGGTATGAATATTCATTTATGTAATATGCTATCATACCTTCCTTTCCAGGAGCATATTCATCGCTTTTGTCATAAAGATAACGATAAAAACCTTCGAAATCATTTATATTAGAATCCGCAATAATCTGTCTAATTTTCCTCCAATTTGGTTTTTCACTGGAATGAATATTGTTCCCAACCATAAGTTCAGTAAGAACTTTATCCATATAATTACTTTCTACTAATGTGTCAGTATCCAATTTAATTACGTTATCTATCGTAGATACCTGTATAGTATTAAGCATCTTACGCACATCAGGGTAATTGTTATCAATAATCGTAGATAAATCACCTGTAGTACATTTAATTTTTTCTCTTTTTAAAATTCCTCTTAAATGAGGAAGAATAATGTATGTATCAGGAGGTATTATTTTTAATGTTTGACATCTTGATTGTAGGGGATCAATTATTCTTTCTAGATAATTACAAGTTAATATAAATCTAGTTGAACGAGAAAATGTTTCAATTACATTTCTTAGTGATGCTTGAGCCATTATAGTAAGAAAATCTGCTTCATCTAAGATAACTATTTTTATGGATTTAAAAGACATAGTACTAGCAAATCCCGACACTTTATCTCTAATGGTTTCAATTCCTCTTTCATCAGATGCATTGATATATAATAAATCACAATCAATATTTTTAGCTATTAATTTAGCTAGTGTAGTTTTTCCAGTACCAGCGGGTCCATAAAATAATAAATTTTGAATATCATTTTGTGATATATAGCTTTTGATAGTATTTTTAATACTATCATTTCCTAAATAATTATCTATATTAGTAGGTCTATATTTTTCAACTAATAAACTATGTTTTTTCATGCTCCTTGTCTAAAATCTCCATAAATACTATATTCTTTGGGGGATTCAGGAATTATTTCTTCTTCATGAGACATGATAGCATATAATTTACTATCTAGAGGAGCTAATCTAAACTCACACTTAGTACCTGTTGATTTAAAAAATGCTTCTAAAACATCAGTTAAAGATTCATGTACTACGTTTTTCTTATCATCTACTAAAACCCATTTATCTCCAGGTGGTACTCTAGTAGCAATAAGTTTATTATGTTCTGTTAATTTTGTTCCCATATTACATCCCCATCATCATTGATGGGTCTATTTGTGGTGGATTCTTTTCTTCTTTAGGTTCATCTACTACTATACATTCTGTAAGGAGTAATGTTCCTGCTACTGATGCTGCATTTTCTAATGCTGTCCTAGTAACTTTAGTAGGATCAATAATACCTTCTTTTTTCATATTGGCAATAGTTTCATTTTTAATATTATACCCAGTCCAACTATCCTTTCCAGATTCAACTAATTTATATCTTCCAATCATTTGGGCTTGAACTGAATCTTTTCCAGCATTTACTAAAATTTGTTCAAATGGTTTACCACATGCGTTATAAACTATTTCTGCACCTATACCATCATTTTTTGATACAATTACAGGTTCACTTATAGATTCTCTAGCATATAATAGTGCAGCTCCTCCTCCAGGTACAATTCCTTCTTCAATTGCAGCTTTAGTAGCATGTAAAGCATCATCTACTCTATCTTTTTTCTCATTCATTTCAGTTTCAGTATAACCACCAACATGAATAATAGAAACTCCACCTGCCATTTTAGCTAGTCTTTCTTGAAGTTTTTCAGTTTCGAAATTAGATTGAGATTTATCTATCTGAGATGTAATTTCTTCTAGTCTTTCTTTTACATCTTCTTCTTTACCTTTACCATCAATAATAGTTGTTTTTTCTTTAGAAATAGTTACAGTACGTGCTTCACCAAACCACTCCCAAGAAAATTTATCAAGTTTCATTCCTTTATCTTTATCAAACACTACACCTCCAGTTACAGAAGCTATATCTTCTAAGATTAGTTTTCTTCTATCCCCAAAATCAGGAGCTTTAACTGCAGCTACTTTAATAGTACCTCTTGCTTTATTTACAATAAGGGTAGCTAAAGCTTCACTATCAACATCTTCTGCTATTATTAATAAAGATTTATTAGTATTAGAAACTGCTTCTAACATAGGTAATAAGTCTTTAACTTTAGATAATTTTTGATTTAATACTAAAATATATGGGTCTTCTAAAGTACAAGTCATTGTACTATTATTAGTAACAAAATAATGAGATAAATAACCCCTATCAAACTGCATTCCTTCAACCGTTTCTAAATAAGTATCACCTGTTTTTGATTCTTCAATATGTACAACACCTTCAACTCCAACTTTTTCCATTGCGGTAGCTATTAATTTTCCTACTTCTGGATCGTTATTAGCTGATATAGTTGCAATTTGTTCTAATTGGTCTTCGGATGAAATATCCTCTGAGATATTCTCTCTAAGATGAGAAATCACTTCTTTTACTGATTTATCTATTCCTCTTTTAATTTCAACAGCATTAACACCATTAGCTAAATATTGTAATCCCCCTTTAATCATTTCATTCGCTAATACAGTTGCAGTAGTTGTACCATCTCCTGCTTTATCTGAGGTTTTAATAGATGCTTCTCTTAATAAATCTATACCCAAGTTTTCTACAGGATCACTTGTGGATATATGTTTTGCTACTGTAACCCCATCTTTTGTAGATATTGGGGATTGGTTTTGTCTTTCAATAACTACGTTTCTTCCATTAGGTCCTAAGGTTGATGCTACAGCATTAGTTAATGTATCCATTCCTATTACTAGTTTATCTCTCCCTTCAGGGCCAAATTCTATAATTTTACTCATTTTTTATTCTTTTAAAGGTTCAGTTTCTGCTAATATTTCTTCTAAATCAACTTCTTTTTTTAATTTTGCTAATATTTGGTTTTCAGGGCCAACATAATATTCATCTCCATCATGTTCTACTTTTGTAAAACCTTGAGTGGGCAATACTACAATATCCCCAATTTTACTTATTGTTGAAATAAATTCTCCGGTAATAGTATGGTGTCCGGGGCCAACTGCTACTACCTCTCCTTTTTCATTTTTATCTTTTCCCATATCAGGGACTACAATTGATCCATATTTAGTTTCTTCAAAATCAATTGGTTTAACTATAACGGCGTTAAATAAGGCTTCTAATTTCATAATTCTATGTTTTCTTTTATATGTTTTAAACTTTTTCTAATTTTCTTCCATTCATTTAAATATTTTTGAATAGATGAATAATCTTCTTTATCATTAAGTTTTGCTTTCTTAATAGCTAAAAGTGCAGAACCAAAATCAGAATAATGTCCTATTGGTTTTTCATATTTTTCACCTTTACTACCTTTTGCTAAATACTTTTTCTGTGGAGTGATTACTTCGTATGCAGTATAGCAATACGTATCTTTACCTATAAAATAAGGTTCTAATGATTTGTCTCTAATAGTTGTCATATAACTTTAATTTTAATATCAATATAATATACGAAAAATTTATAAATAAACCAACCTAAAGGGCGCGTTTTGGTTAGTTTATTTTTAAAACTTTTGGCTTAGCTTCCTCAGCATATGGGATAGTTACAATTAGTAAACCATCGCTAAAGTTTGCTTTTGCCTTCTTAATGTCGAACTTGGTTCCTACTTTATATCCTAAATTAAAAGAACGTTTAGCAATTCCTCTATGAATATAATTTCGATTAGGAGTTTCTGGCGTTTTCTCCTTATCATAATTGAAGATAATCATGTCTCCCTCCAATTTAGCTTCTATGGCTTCCTTAGGAATGCCAGTACAAGCTAACTCAAAAGTTAAACCTGAATCGTCTTCGTAAATGTTAATTGGGTATTGTTGTTTGGCATCTACTGCCGGTACAAACTGTGTGTTTGCGTCGAAAAAATTTCGAAATAATAGATCAAACGGATGGAATGATCTTTCTAAAAAATGTGTACTCATATCACTTTGTTTTGTGCTGTCATAAGATCAGCGGTTAATAATTAATTTAAAACTTGCGCCCTTAGGTCAATTTATTATACATATGTTGAATCTTCTTTTCTTATCATATAGTATAAGGTTTTTATATCTTCTGATTGGAATTCTAATTTCATAAATCCTTCTTCAGTTAATGAAATTTTACCAGATTCAAAATCTTTATTTGATGATAATATATTTTTAAAAACATCTGAATTGAATGGTAATTTTATTTCTTTTTTAATCTCAACATCTTCGTCCACAATATACTTAATTTTGTTGGAAAAATTATTTAAATCCCCAAATACAAACTCAACAACAGTTCCTCTATCTGGGTCTTCTTGGGTGTTAACTAGTACATCATTAATATCCGTTAATGCATTTTTAGCTTTAATAAAGTTATTTACAATTTCAGGGGTTAAATTTATAATAACATCATATTCGGTTGGATAATTAATAGTTCCCCTTTTTGGTACTAATAAAGAATCAGCTAAAGAATATATAACATTAAACGAATTATCTTGTATATGAAGTTTAGAAAATATCTTATGTTCTTTTTCTAATGAAAGTAATAACTCTCCATTAGTAACAGATATTAATTTATTTAATTGAGCTGTATCAAATATTGCTATCTCACTATCTTCCAACGGGGACACTTCACAAACTAAATCCCCCGCTATATCCTTATTTTCTGATACAAAGCTAATACTTAGTTTACCATTCTTAGTTAGCCATCTTACAGATTGAACTAAACCATTTAAATAATATTTTGAGATTATTGATTGTAACTTTGATTTATTTACCATAATTAAAAATTAAAATATTTATTTCTGTGAGGATTTAAACTTAATGACCAACCTAAGTCATTATAAAATCCTTCTAATTTATTTAATAATATACTATCAAATACTTTTTGTCTATCAGCATATTTCTCGATGAATGTACGAATCTCTTTTGGTATATCATAGTCTAGGAAAGCAATTGCATCAATTCTATATGGATTATTTTTTAAATAGATCCATTTTATTTTTTCACCTTGTGTAATATAATTATATTTTTTATCTAATTTCCAAAACCTTAATAAGTCATTATAAACAATTGATGCTTTTACTGCTGCTGGTGCCCCTTTACCTACTGATGAAAACATTTCTCCAGCTCTAGCTTTACGTTCAGTAAATTTATTTAATTTTTTAACAGCTTGGGGATTACCTATCTTTTCTAAAGGTATTTCACCATTTAATATTTTTTTCCTAAACTCTAATAATTGAGAATCTATTTCATGTTTGGGTATACCTTTTAATACTTGTTCTAAACATTTTTTGAAAAAATTACCAAATACAGGAGGGAAGTTTGCTTTTTTAAATTCTAACCCCTTAACATCTAAGGTTTCTTTTTCAATCCCCTCTTGTTTAGTAATCCATTGTGCATATCTTCTTGTAGCTCTAAAATAAGCTGCACGAATAACGCATTCTGTTTTCATTTCTAATCTATGAGAAGTAACATTAAAACATTCCTTAGCTAATTTATCGTAATCCTTTGTAATAATATCCTGATATTTTAGTGCTTCTTTTTCCAAAACATCATCTTTTTCTTTATCAGACATTTCATCAAAATCAGGATATAAGTGTCTAAGTAAGGGCTCAGCATGAATATAAATTGAATCTGTATCAGAATATGCTACATAATTTTTATCTTTAGGATCACAAATCCACCAAGGAGTATCTTCTAAATGTTTCATTATTCTTTAATAACTTTATTCATTTGTCTATTAACAGTTAATGCAGATTCTTGAATAATTCGTTGACCACTTAAAGTAATAGCTTCAGATAATACTACATTACCATATCTAAAGGATCCTAACGCTGTCGCACCATATAAACTATTTAGTAAAATCTTCATAGTATATTGTTTCATATGATAAGCAGCACCTAATTCATTATCCTTAGATTTATAAGCCTCTTTCATTTTATTTTTATATAATACACGCTCATCAAACCATTTATTTAAGATAGATGATAATACTGACTTGCGATTTGTATTAAACATAACACCATTTGCCGATATAGTCCAATTATTTTCTTCAATAAATCCAATTAAACTTTTAATAGAAACTTTAGTACGTTTTCTTTTTATATTTTCGATTAATATTTCTTCTTCAGGATCTCTAGATTTTAAATCATTTAACCCTAAACGATTATTTCTATCATCAACATCTATAATTCTAGCAACCATTGTTTCTTTACCAATATTAATAGTCATAATAATAGCAGGGTATAGTGATGTTAAATCTTCATCAAACATATAGTTATATAAACCTGCTTTAGGACAAAATAAATAACCACCAGCATATCCTTTTTTAAATATTGGATTTTTATCTTTAGCAGGTGGGATTATTTTATTCTTTAAAAGGTAGGCTGAAATTGCTCCATCTTGTGTTTTAGTATTTGCATAAACTTCACTATAATTGTGTTTCCCCTTATGAGATAAGTTTTTTGTTAAAGCTAAATAATCTAATTTTTCATCTAATTTTTTTAATATTTCAACATCCATGAAATTATATTTAATAAATTTATGAATATCATCTTTAAATAATTGATCTAAATTTCCTTCATACTCAATTTTGTTAGTATTAACATATTTTTCTCCAATAGCATCCAATCTCATAGAGGGTTCATCGGCCCAACTATATTTTTTATGTAAACGCATATAATCTAAGGATTCAACACCTGCTATTTGAAGATATTGATCTTTAAACCATGGGGTTTCTTTTACATACCCTATTGGAGATAAGTGTTTTGCAAAATCCTCTCCTAAAACATTACACATTCTATAATAGAGATAAGGTATATCAAAATAATCACTATTCCATCCTACTAAAATATCAGGATCAATTTCTCTAAATCTTTCTAAAAATTTAGCTAATAATTCTTTTTCTGTTTTACAAGGAATTATTTCCTTATTTTTTGCTTTAGTTCTTTTTAACTGGCCCTTTAAATCTAAAATTACAATGCCCCATTCATCCACTTGTTTATCATACCAAGCAATTGAAGTTACTTTTTTTGGGGCTAATTTAATATAATTTTCTGTAAGAGCATCCCCCATTTCAGTCTCAATATCGAAAAATACTTCTCTATGAGTTGTAGAAGGTTCATCATTAGTTCCAAACTTTTCAATTAGAAATTTTTGATAGGCTGGCATATCATGGAAGTGGAGATTTGGATTTGATGGGCTATAATTTGATATTTTTTTCAATGGTTCCCCATTTAACCCTGTATGTGTGGCATCAGCTTCGTGACATTCTATGTAAGCTTGATTAATCCACTCAACTTTGCTATAACCTTCGTCTTCCCATAAATGTATTAGATATTTATTATCTTTAAGCTTTCTTGCAAATGCTTTTTTATACATTATCTAATTCTTCCTTTGTAAAAAATTGTTTTAAATTTGGGGGGTAATAATTGATTGATTTCATTACTTTGTGATCTCTTGAACGATATACAATATAACGATCCCCTACTTTTTCCCAATGACATTTATGACCCTTTTCTTCAGATCTCACTCTAACTGTTTCTTCAGCTTCTTCTTTAGTTTCACATGATTTAGACATATTGGATGCTTGTACTTCTTGATATGCTTTCCAAATTTTACCTTTTAAACCATGTACTAAAGTACCATTACCTAAAGAAACATAAGTGATATCACATAAAGAGTCTAATACACCTACTATGTCCCCTTTTTGACAAGCTTCTTTATATTCTTCTAATTCTTCCATAATGAAGTCATAAACAAACTTCCATTCCCAATCTTCTGGGACTGTTGGGTGGTAATTATTTGGTTTACCAAATGTTTCATTGAATTCTTCTACTTCATTTACAAAAGGTACATTCCAATACTTGCAACTTAATTCTGCCGTCATAGGATTATTCTCATTGTAAGCTCTTACTTGTAGATCTTCTCCTTCTTCAAATTTTACTTTTTTACTCATAACTATTTTATTTTATTTGACGTAAATATAAGAAAGAAATTTGGCTTTTCCTAACTATATAATAAAGGTTTTCAATTATTTTAATGGGGCCTTTTTCTAATTATAACCTTTTTATTATTTGTGTTGGATTTAACATTTCTGTTAGGTTTTACCTTAATTTTTGTATTTTTATTATTTGATCTAGGTTTATGTATAGATCTATTAGGTCTATGAGTTGGTCTTTTAACTGGTCTATTAATCACAATATGTGTTGTTGTATTATGATGTGATGGTGGGCAAGCATTGTAATAATAATACCAAGGATAGTAATGTGGTTTTCCATAATAATAATAATATCCACTATGCCATCCCCAATATATGTTTCCTTGATAATATGTTATAGATGCATGTTCTTCTCTTAAATCAGAA
>Ga0181370_1000197_pt1 | contig 10174 bp, 7 predicted proteins | sample LowvirmetaG_7_FD_130091 | JGI IMG/M metagenome (GOLD analysis project Ga0181370, IMG submission 130091) | Marine viral communities from the Subarctic Pacific Ocean - Lowphox_06 viral metaG | ecosystem: Environmental > Aquatic > Marine > Oceanic | place: Subarctic Pacific Ocean | collected 2015-12-04
CTGCGGCCTGGTTCGCTTCCATCCCGGCCGTTACGCCGGCTGGAGCGGATGGGGAGGTCGCGCAAGCCGCAAGAGCGAAAGGCAGGACGAGCGCAATCAGGGCTGAACGCATGAATATTCCTCCGGACTTTGGGGCCGACAAGCCGGGCCCCTCGCCTATCGCTTGAGATAGGCCTGACGCGCCCACTCTATGGCACTGAGCGCCACGGCGACACCCCCGAGCCAGAAGGTGATGATGAAGACATCGTAGAACCCGTTCTGCTCGATCATCTCGCCGAGCCAGGGACGGCCCAGCGTGCCGATCAGCATGGTGAGCGAGGCGAGCAGCGCATATTGCACGGCGGCAAAGCGCGGATTGACCACGGAGGTGAGATAAGCCGTCATCGCCACGAGCGCAAAGCCGCCCGCAATGTTTTCCGCAAAGATCGTCACCATCAGGCGCGCCATGCGCTGGCCCTGATCGGAGGCCAGCGCGACCTCCTCCGGCTGAAGCTTTGCCGCCCAGTCGGCAAACGTAATCAGGGGCGCGTCGAGATGGGTGAAAGCGAGGAAGGCGTCCACGGTCGCGGAGCCGGCGGCGAGGTCCGCATAGAGCAGATTGGTCGCCGCTGCGACGATCCCGCCGACAAAGAAGACCGGCATCCGACCCAGCACCGCAATCAGCGTCGCGCCGATCAGAGAGCCGAGAATGGTGGCAACAACGCCGAAGAATTTCGAGGCAATGGCCACATCGTCCAGCGTGTGCCCCAGCGCATCGAGGTCGGCGCGCAGGTAGAAGGGATAGGCAAACGAGCCCCAGACGGCATCCGTGAACCGGTAAGTCAGCGCCAGCGCGAGGACGAGGATCGTCCACCAGCCGAGCCGGGAAATCAGCTCCATCAATGGATCGAAGATCGCCCGGAACAGCGTTGCCAACAGCTTGTCGCCCCGGCCCTGCCCGGCGATCAGGAGCGGCGCCTCGGTGGCAACCGCCTTTTGCGTGAAGACGAGCAAGGCGGCGACCACGGCAGGCAGCACGACTGTGAGCAGGACAATGATCGGCCCCTGCTCAGAGACGAACACGCGCGAGGAAATATCCGCGCCCAGCGCCAGTTTACGCACGACAAACGTCCCGATCAGGGTGAAGCCAACCAGCCAGCTGGCCGCAACGACGGCCACGGCCGGCAAGGTCACCCTGCGGCGAAGCGAGGGCAGGAAACTCATCCGGCTCGTATCGGGGCGGGAAGAAGATTCCGGTTCCGGCGCCAGCAAACTGCCGAGCACCGTCAAGGCGATGAACACCGACATCATTACATAGGACACGGTCCATCCGACGCGCGCGGCGACCAGCAGGGCCAGGAAGCCGGAGATGAATCCGCCGGATTTGTAGCCGAACTGATAGAGGGCGGACATGAGGTCCTTGTCTTCTTCAGACCGGGCCACTTCGATGCGCCAGGCATCAAGGATCAGATCATGTGTCGGACCAATGATTGTGATGACGAAACAGATCAGTGCCACCAGGCCGATATTCTGGGGCGGATTGCTGAAGGCCAGCACAATCAGGAGCAAGGCGATCACCGACTGACAGACGATCAGCCAGGACCGGCGCCCGCCAATGCGCAGGAAGGGCACGTTCCGGGCGCGACCAAACATCGGGGCCCAGAGATATTTGAAGGAATAGCCGAGAGATACGAGGGCGAGCACGCCGATCGTGTCCGTATCGATGCCTTCCTGTGTCAGCCAGGCAGAGAGGACACCAACGACAGCGCCATAGGGAATGCTGGCCGCGAAGGACAGGATCAGCATCGCCGCCATACGGCGGTCCTTCAGTGCCTTCAGCGCGCGGACGGCACGGGAGGGTTCACGCACCGCGGGAGGCGTGGGCGCCGACGTATCGCTCATGCAGCGCCTTCGTGCCGGACCGGCTCGCTTGTCCACTGTAGCGCCAGGCTGCGAAGGGCTTCGGCGTCGAGGGGCTTGGCCGCGACGCTGCTCGCGCCGGCCGCGCGGGCCTGCCGTTCGATACTGGAATTCATTTCTGCCGAGATAGCGATCATGGGCACAGTAGACCCGGTTTCCCGAATGCGCCGCATGGCTTCAAAGCCATCCATCACAGGCATACGCAGATCCATAAGGATGAGGGCAAAGTTCATTTGCGTTGCAGTCTCCACGGCCTCGCTTCCGGTGGAGGCCACAGTGACGCTAAAACCAGCCGATTCCAAGGCGCGGCGTGCGATCAATGCGTTTACCGGATTGTCATCGGCAATCAGCACATGCCCTGCCCCGGTCTGTTGCACGGGCTCATCAATCGCCTGTTCGCCGGACTGGATGACAAAGACGCGTTCCGCAATCGAGGACGCCCGGAGGGGACGCACCAGCCATCCGGCACATCCGAGGCTCCGGAAACGCTCAATGGCGCCCCGGTCTTCAGGACGCAGCACGACCAGGGTGGGACGCTGGCGCGCAAATTCCCTGACCAGCTTCTCGCGCAGATCTGCCCCGATCAACAGGACATCGACATGGGCGGGAACCCGGCCCGAAACCGGATCGATCATGTAAGGCGTGGCCTTTGATCCGCACAGGGCCGAGGCGGCCGCGAGCGCGGTGGCACCCGGAAGCCCAACCAGCCCCACAGTCATATCCAGATTGGGCAGATCATGAGTCGAGGGCATGTCGGCACGCGGCAAGGGCAGGAAGACGGTAAAGGCGGTGCCAACGCCAGGGGCGCCGTCAATGTCCACCCATCCCCCGAGGAGTTCGGTCAGGCGTTTGATGATGGCGAGGCCGAGCCCGACGCCACCATCCTTGTACGCATCTTGCGTGGCTGATTGGGTAAAGGCGTGAAACAATTGGGCCCGGTCGGATTCGGCAATGCCCGGTCCCGTATCAATGACCCGGAATTCCAACCCCTCCTGCCGATCAATAATGTCCAGCAGAACCGAGCCCTGCCGGGTGAATTTCAGCGCGTTCCCCACCAGATTGAAGAGGATCTGACGAATCCGGCCTGCATCGCCGGAATAGGTCGGCATCGGCAAGGGTTGGGCCCGGACAGCAAGATCGAGCCCGGCTGCATGCGCGCGCGGGCTGAGCAGTTCGATCACTTCGCGGCCAAGCCGGACCGGGCAGAAATTCTCGACCTCCAGTTCCACTGCCGAGGCATCCAGCCGGGCATAGTCCAGCACATTGTTGAGCAGATCCAGAAGGCGGGCACCGCTCATCCGGATGGCTTCGGCATATTCGCGCTGGGCCGGGGCAAGCTCGGTCTCGAGCAACAAGGAAACGGTTCCAAGAATGCCGTTAAGCGGCGTCCGGATTTCGTGGCTGGCCGTGGCCAGGAAGGTGTCTTCCGGCTTGGCAGGGGTCGCGGGGGGCTTTGGTGCATCCGTCATAGGATCCCAGCCCTATCGCAAAGCCTTTATCATTCATTTAACCGACCATGCCGCCAGAGGCCGCCCCCTGCGGCGTCGAAATAGCCGGTTTGGCCATACCGGGCGGGCGATGCCGATAGGAGAGCGCTTCGGCGATATGGAGCCGCCGCACACCATCGCAGCCCTCAAGATCGGCAATCGTCCGGGCCACCTTGAGCACGCGGCTGTAGCCCCGCGCCGTCAATTGCAGACGCGACGCCGCGTCGGCCAGCAGCGCCGCGCCCGCCTCATCGGGCGCCGCAGATGTCTCCAGTTCCGGCAGAGGCGTATCGGCATTGACGGATCGGCAGGTGTCACTGGCCAGATGAGCGAGGCGTTCGGTCTGGATATCCCGCGCGCGGGCAACCCGTTCCCGCACTTCGGCAGACCCCTCCGATGGCGGCGGCAGAGCAAGGTCGACCGCCGTCACCGGCGGCGTGTCATAATAGAGGTCGATCCGGTCAAGGAAGGGCCCGGAAAGCCGCGCCTGGTATTGCTGGGCGCAGCGGGGCCCGCGCCGGCAGGCAGCTGCGCCGGGACCACCCCCACAGCGGCAGGGATTCATCGCGGCTATCAGCTGGAAGCGTGCGGGATACCGGACATGCCGGTTGGCGCGTGCCACGACAGCCTCTCCCGCTTCGAGAGGTTGCCGCAAACTGTCGAGGACCGTCGCCGGAAACTCCGGCAGTTCATCCAGGAACAACACGCCATGATGCGCCAGGGACACCTCCCCCGGCTTCGCCTTGATGCCGCCGCCGACGAGGGCGGCCATGGAGGCCGAATGATGCGGCGCGCGAAACGGCCGTCGCCGCGACAGGCGACCGCGTTCCAGCAAGCCCGCAATCGACTGGATTTGCGACACTTCCAGCAATTCACGGGCAGACAGCGGTGGCAGGATGCCCGCCAGTCGCTGGGCCAGCATGGACTTGCCCGATCCCGGCGGCCCGCAGAAGAGGAGATTGTGCCCCCCGGCCGCCGCGATTTCCAGCGCGCGCTTGGCCCCTTCCTGCCCTTTCACATCGCGCAGGTCCGGGCCTGTCGGCGGCGTTGCCAGTTCGCCCGGCCGGGGCGGGCTGATCACGCTGCGCCCCGTGAAATGATTGATCAGGGCAATGAGACCTGTTGCCCCGATGACGCTGCCCCCGGCCCAGGCTGCTTCGGCGCCGCATATCTGGGGACAGATGAGTTGCAGATCCATCGCCTCTGCTGCCATCGCAGCTGGCAGGACGCCGAGCGTCTCACCCAGCGCGCCATCGAGCGACAATTCCCCGATGGCGGCGTAGGATTCCAGCTGGTCGGCGGGAACCACCCCCATCATGGCGAGGATGGCGAGCGCGATGGCGAGATCGTAATGGCTGCCCTCCTTGGGCAGATCAGCGGGCGCGAGATTCACGATGACGCGTTTGGGGGGCAAGGCGAGGCCGAGCGAGGCAAAGGCAGCCCTGACCCGCTCCCGGCTTTCGCCGACCGCCTTGTCTGGAAGGCCCACAATATGAAAGGCCGGTTGGCCACCCGCCATCTGGACCTGCACGTCCACCGGCTGGGCGTCTACGCCTTCAAAGGCAAATGTCGTAACCCTGCAAACCATCTCCAACCCCAGTCAGCATGGAGCAAATGGTTAACAGATTGCCGCGAACAAATAAAGAACGAAATTCCGAAAAGTTGAAACCTCTTTACCTCAAGCCTCGAGCAGGACAGCGCTCAACGCTTCATCGAGCACTTCCAGGCCGGCGCCCTTGCGGACGGCCTTTTCCGACAGCGTCCGCCGCCATCGCCGCGCACCCGGCTGGCCATTGAACAGGCCCAGTATATGGCGGGTCATGGCGTGCAGGCCAACCCCTTCGGCCAGACGCGCAGCCATGTAGGGACGGTAAGCCTCAATGGCGGCTTGCGGCGAAACCGGTTCGCCCTTGCCGAACAGGGCCGCGTCCACCTCTCCCAGCAAGGCAGGCGATTGATAGGCGGCCCGGCCGAGCATGACACCGTCGAAAACATCCAGATGCTCGCGGCATTGGTCGATTGTAGTGATTCCGCCATTCAGGATGATGGTCAGGTCGGGCCGCGCCGCCTTGAGACGCTCGACGAGGGGATAATCAAGCGGCGGGATATCCCGGTTTTCCTTCGGGCTCAGCCCTTTCAGCCAGGCCTTGCGGGCATGGACGGTGAAGACCTCGCATCCCGCCGCGCTGACTTTTTCGACAAAGCCGAACAAGGTTTCTTCCGCGGGCAGATCATCAATGGCGATTCGGCACTTTACCGTGACAGGGATCGACACCCGCGCCCGCATGGCGCTGACACAGGCTGCGACTTCCTCCGGCCGCGCCATCAAGCAGGCCCCGAAGGCGCCGGACTGGACCCGGTCGGACGGACAGCCGCAATTGATATTCACCTCGTCATAGCCGAACTGCTCGGCAATGGCGGCCGCCTCAGCGAGCTTTGCCGGCTCGTTGCCGCCGAGTTGCAACACGATGGGATGCTCGGCGTCGGAATAGCCAATCAGGCGCTCACGGTCGCCATGAATGACGGCATCAGCGGTCACCATTTCCGACCAGAGCAGCGCATGTTTCGACAGGCTCCGATGGAACATGCGGCAATGCCGGTCGGTCCAGTCCATCATGGGGGCCGTGGAGAACCGGCGATTTAATTCGTTGTTTTTATTCAATTTAACTTCTTTTACTTTGCCGATTGACAGATATCGTGTGCAACTCAAATTTCACTAGAATACTGATTTAACTTCTTATTTTTTAAGCGGTATTGAGCAGATTTGCACATGTTCAGTTGTAACACGTTGTTTAATCAACGGTTTGCGTCCAATAAAATATGGGGTAGACTCTACCACTCCCCAGTTCCGACCGGGGCCTGGCTGTTATCCTTTAATCAGTCTCGTCTCTTATTAAACGTGAGCCGATGTCACTAGCAAAACCCGCCACCTTCGCTCCGAATAGGCTCGGGGTGGCTTGTCATATCGTCGGGAAGAACCTCCCGTCCGCATAACCGTCTCGGTCGAGCCGGATCTCGCCTCGGCATTCACCGACTATGCGACGGTTAATCAACACACCTATGGCGAGGAGGAAAAGCCTGAAACACTGATCCCCGCCATGCTCGAAATGTTCCTGACATCCAATGCCGGGCTCAAACCGGTCCGCAAGGCCTTTCACGCCAACGCCAGAAACGGAGACTGCCCCCATGGCACAAATCGGTGCGTTTACCCTGAAGGATGGCAAATACACCGGCACCATCCGTACCATGACCATAAATGTCAAAGACCAGTTGGTCCCGAACAAGACCAAGGCCAAGGACGGTGCCCCGAACTACCGGCTCTATGCCGGAGTGGCGGAGCTTGGCGCTGCCTGGCGTCAGGACTCGAAGGATGGGGAAACGCCCGCTCTCGCCGTAAAGCTGGACGATCCGAGTTTCGCGGCGCCGATGCGGGCCGCTTTCTTCGAGAATTCGGAGGAAGGCGCCGGCGTGATGGTTTAGAACCGGGAAAAGGCCAACTGACGAACTCCATGGGCCTGACGCTGGAGCAACTTGAGGAGAGACGAAGGACCGCCGCTTTGGTCGTCCCCGCTTGTGCCAATCCGTATGATCAGGTTCTGAAAGCTATGCTATTCTAAATTCATCGAGACGTACGTCATCGGCAGAATAAGTGAGAAATCCGAAATCCATCTCAGACGTCTTCCACAACCAGCAACCAATTGACTGCTCGGTTGCATCAAACTTCTGGGGTCAGCACTCAAACAGTAAGACGAGCTTGAACTGAAAATTTCATGCCCGCTGCCAGGCCTCACCGCGATGTCGTTGGGACATCGCGGCCCGTTTATTTTAGAAGGGGCGACCCAACCTGCGGAATTCATCAAGGCCGTTTATCGCGGACGTTGCGTTGCCTGGCCGGTCCCACGACCGTTCCTCTTTAGATGAGGTTCAGGTATGAAGTGCATGGCCAAGCCCCATCAGGGATGCCTCGTGAATCGCTTCTCCCAAGGTTGGGTGCGCATGTATCGTTCCGGCTAGGTCTTCGAGCGTGGCTGCCATCTCTAGCGCCACACCAAAACCGGCCGAAAGCTCGGAGACGGCATGCCCGACAGCCTGCATCCCAAGAAGCAGCCCATCGCTCTTGCGCGCGATAATCCGGACAAATCCATCATCGCGCTCCATTGTCAAAGCCCGGCCGTTTGCTTTGAGAGGAAAGAGCGAAACCAAAACATCACCATGCGCCGCCTTTGCCTCGTCTGGTAACAGACCAACGGTGAGCACTTCCGGGTCCGTGAAGCAGACCGACGGTATCGCCCGTTTGTCCCATTTACGCGGATGACCTGCCAGTATCTCGGCAACCATCTCACCCTGCGCCATCGCGCGATGCGCAAGCATCGGCTCACCCGTAACATCGCCAATAGCATAAAGCCCGCGCATGCTCGTCTGGCATTGCTCATCAATACTGATGAAGGCGCCATTCATGCGAAGTTCGAGATTGTCCCGGCCCCAGCCATCTGTAACCGGCCGTCGTCCCACTGTGATGGCGACTTTGTCAGCCTCGACTTGCGTTAATCCATCGGCGTCTTGCAGCGAGACTGTCTTCGTTTGCGCGTCCACACTGACCAGTTTTGTCCCCAACCGAACATCCACGCCCAACGCCGCAATACGCTTATGGACCGGCGCTGTCAGCTGAGTGTCGTACCGGGGCAACACCTTCCCCTCAGCTTCGACAAGCGTGACAGATGCTCCGAGCTTGGCGAATGCCGTTCCTAACTCCAAGCCGATATACCCTGCCCCCACAACGACCAGTTTCTCCGGGACAGTATTGCAAGCCAGAAGGTCCGTGGAAGAACAGACGATGCCGCCGAATTTGACCGAAGGCAACTCCACAGGGGCTGAGCCCGTAGCTATGACGATGTGCTCAGCGAGAATGCGGATAGGACCATCTTCAGTCGTCACTTCAACGTTCTTGCCATCAAGAAATGTAGCCCAGCCGTGAACAGACCGTACGCCGTATTTCTTCAGAAGCCCGCGCACCCCTCCTGTCAGACGTGTGACGATTCCATCCTTCCAGAGTATTGTCTTTTTGAACTGTAGTCGGGGTTTAGCGTGTTTGATACCGAGGTCGGATCCGGAATTGTTTGCGCATGCTTGATCGAAGATATGAGCTGCGTGGATAATTGCTTTTGAGGGAATGCACCCGACGTTCAGGCACGTTCCGCCTTCAGCAACCGCTTCGACAATAACCGTGTCCAGTCCGAGTTGTGCGGCCCGTATCGCGCAGACGTAGCCTCCCGGGCCGGCGCCGACCACTAGTGTGTGACATCTGATATCCGGCATTACGGTGACTCCACGAATATCATGGCAGGTGACTCCAACAAGGTCTTGATACGCTGGACAAAGAGTGCTGCGTTCCATCCGTCGATTATACGGTGATCAAAACTGGACGAGAGGTTCATCACTTTCCGCGGGACAAAGCTGTTGCCGTCCCAGACCGGAGCGATGCGGATCTTGTTGACCCCGATGATCGCGACCTCGGGGTGATTGATCACCGGCGTCGTGGCGAATCCCCCCATCGCGCCAAGAGACGTGATCGTAATCGTGGATCCCGACAATTCTTCCCGCTTTGCCGATCCAGTTCGGACTGCCCGCGTGATACGTTGAATCTCGCACGCGCAGTCCCAGAGCCCGAGCGCCTCTGAATGCCGGACGACGGGCACAACAAGGCCATTATCAGTCTGCGTGGCGATGCCGGCATGCACGCCGCCATAGGTGCTAACCGTACCCGCCTCATCATCGTAGCGGGCATTGAAATGCGGCATCTCGGCAATCGCCCGCACCATTGCCCGCAACAGGAATGGCAAGATTGAGAGTTTTGGCGCGTCTTCCGGACGCTGCTGATTCAGTATCTGACGCAGGTCTTCGAGCGCGGACACGTCGACTTCCTCAATATAGGAGATATGGGGAATTCTCGACTTTGAAAGCGACATCTTTTCCGCGATGCGTCGTCTCAGGCCGATGACCTTGTGTTCCTCCACAGACTGGTTCGGCCAGTAAGCACTGCCAGGCAAGGATGGAACAGGCTGCTCCAGAAAGCCGACCACATCAGCATGTGTTATCCGTCCTGCCGGCCCTGTGCCGTTGATATAGCGCAGGTTCACACCAGTCTCGGCCGCTCGCTTTCGCACGGCGGGCGAGGCAACAGGGCGCCCTCCATAGGCGGGGCGTAAAGCATCAGGCGCGGCAGGCGCAGTTTTTGCCTTCGATGGGGCCTCAGTACTCTTGACGACAGATGCGGCAGGAACGTCCTTGGCGGCCTCATTAGTGACACCCTGCGCCTGAGCGGGCTCAGCGAAAGAAGGGACTGGAGCCCCTTCTTTCTGATTTCCTTCACCCGCAACTTCGAGACGTATAATCTCTACACCGACAGAAACCGAGGATCCCGCGTCCGGACCGAACCAGACAACTTTGCCCGATACTGGCGCGGGGATCTCAACCGTCGCCTTGTCTGTCATAACTGCGGCAAGCGTGTCGTCTACCCGGATCACCTGGCCGACTTCGATGCACCACTCGACCAGTTCAGCCTCGGCGACGCCCTCGCCGATATCGGGCAGACGTATAGAATACAATCCCATGACCTATGCCTCCATAGCCTGCATGATGGCCCGGGCGACACGATCCGGCCCCGGAAAATAGTCCCATTCCTGTGAGTGCGGATAAGGTGTGTCCCAGCCGGTGATCCGGACAGGCGGCGCTTCAAGATGGTAGAAGCATGCCTCGGCAACGATGGAGACCAACTCGGCACCGAAACC
>Ga0181370_1000204_pt1 | contig 9981 bp, 5 predicted proteins | sample LowvirmetaG_7_FD_130091 | JGI IMG/M metagenome (GOLD analysis project Ga0181370, IMG submission 130091) | Marine viral communities from the Subarctic Pacific Ocean - Lowphox_06 viral metaG | ecosystem: Environmental > Aquatic > Marine > Oceanic | place: Subarctic Pacific Ocean | collected 2015-12-04
ACAGCCCGGCACCTGTCCGTGGCCATTCCAGTCACCGACGACAAAGCCTGTGAAGCCAAGGCGCTCTTTCAGTACTTCAGTCAGCATGGCGTGGCTGCCATGCATCTTGACGCCCTGCCAGCTGGAGAAGGATGACATCACGGTCTGCACACCGGCTTCGAGCGCGGTGAAATAGCCTTGAGCGTGAATGTCGATCAGTTCCTGCTCGGTCGCCTGGGTCTCGCCCTGGTCGATGCCGTCCAGCGTACCGCCATCGCCGACATAATGCTTGGCGCTGGAAATGACGTGGCCGTCACCGAGGAAGCTCTCGTCTGCTGGCCGCCCCTGCAGTCCGTAGACGATCCGTTCGGCATAGGCGCGGACAATCTCCGGGCGTTCGGAATAGCCTTCATAGGTTCGGCCCCAGCGATCATCACGCGGGGTGGCGATGGTAGGCGCGAACGTCCAGTCATGCCCCGACACGATGAGTTCCTCGGCCGTGATCCGGGCGATCTCCTCGATCAGGTCCGGATCATTGGCGGCGCCCAGGCCGATATTATGCGGGAAAATCGTGGCGCCCGTCAGGTTGGCATGACCGTGAACGGCGTCGATGCCCCAGATGACGGGAATGGCGATCTCGACGCCTTCCGGATCAACCGAAGCCTGCCAGTAGGCGTCGGCATCCGCGAGCCAGGCGTCCATGGGCGCGAAGGGCTCATCGCCCGGCGCGGAACTGCCGCCGCTCAACACGGAGCCAAGCCGATATTTCTTCACGTCTTGCGGCGTGAGGCTGTCGCTGTCGCCCTGGATGACCTGGCCGACCTTCTGCTCCAGCGTCATCTTGGCCATGATCTCGTCGATGCGCGCCTCGATCACCGGGTCCAGATCCGGCACCGTGATCTCTGGCCAGAGGTCTGGCGTGACGGCCAGATCCTGTTCGGTCATCAGGGCCGTCTGCTCCGGCTCTGCCGTCTGGGCCGTCTCCACGGCGTCAGACTTGAGGGGCATGTGGCTGCACCCGGCGACCAGCGCCACGCAAGCCACGCCGCCCAGCAGCGAAATGATTGACGATTTCCGGACAGCCTTGGCCATCGCTACCTCCCTTATGTATTTTCTAAAAAAATGCCCCCGCCGACGGATCGGCGAGGGCTGAAAGTTCGAAGGGCCTAGCCCTGCATTTCCTCGAGTTCCAATCCCTTGGTCTCCTTGACCGCCTTGAAGACGAAGAAGACGGAGATGAGCGCACACACCGCGTAGAAGCCATAAGCCCCGGCGAGGCCGATACCGGCGGCTGCGAGCATGATCGGGAAAGTCATCGTGATCGCAAAGTTTGCAATCCACTGGGCGAAGCCCGAAATGGCGAGACCTGCGCCGCGCACCTGGTTGGGGAACATCTCGCCCAGCGCGACCCACATGACGGGCCCCCAGGACGCGTTGAAGAACACGACATAGGCATTGGCCGCCAACAGCGCGATCAGACCATAGCTGCCCGGAAGGCTGACAGCCCCCTCGATCGTGATCGCTTTCGAGAAGCAGAACGCCACGATGGCCAGAGTCACGGTCATGCCGACCGAGCCGACCCAGAGCAGCGGCTTGCGGCCGATCCGGTCGATGAGAAGCAGCGCAATAATCACGGCAATGATCGAGACCGCACCGGAAATGATGTTGATCAGCAAGGCGTCGCTTTCGGAGAAGCCAACCGCCTGCCAGAGCACGGCGCCATAGTAGAAGACGACATTGATGCCGACGAGTTGCTGGAACACGGCGAGCCCGATGCCGACCCATACGATGGGCTTGAACCCGAACTGGCCAAGGGCGTCCTTGAGCGACGGCTTATGGTCATTGGCAAGCGATTGCTCGATCTCGTCGACCTTGCGATGCGCTGCCTTTGCACCGGCCAGGCGGGAGAGCACTGAACGGGCCTTGTCCGTCGAACCTTGGGCCACGAGGAAACGCGGGCTTTCCGGAATGAACAGGAGCGCAACAAGGAAGAACGTGGCCGGCAGGAGTTCCATCCAGAACATCCAGCGCCAGGCTTCAAAGCCGAGCAGCCATTCATTCATCGCCGATCCGCCAGTGGCCTGGGCAATGAGGTAGTTCGACACGAAGGCCAGGAAGAGACCGCTGATGATCGCGACCTGTTGGATCGAGGAGAGACGACCGCGATACTTCGCAGGCGCAACCTCGGAGATATAGGCGGGCGACATGACGCTGGCCGCGCCGACAGCGAGACCGCCAATGACGCGATAGACAACGAATTCTGCCGACGAACCGGCAACGCCCGAGCCCCAGGCGGAAATGATGAAGCAGGCGGCGGCAACGATCATCATGGTGCGACGGCCGAATGCGTCGGACAGGGTGCCCGCCAGCGCTGCGCCGACCGCGCAGCCCAGCAACATGGACGCGACGTTGAAGCCCGTCCCGACATCCTGCGAGTTGAAGGCAACCCGCAAGCCGTCAACGGTTCCGTTGATCACGCCCGAGTCGAACCCAAAAAGAAATCCGCCGATCGTGGCGACGGCGGTGATGAGAAGGACCTGGCCGAAACTGCCCTGTCCTGTATCCATACTTACAGTCGTTGATGCGTCGCTCATACCGCGAGCCCTCCCATGTTTCGCGGCAGGCAACCCCCTGCCCGCTTTTTCTGCTTATACCGAAGCTATGCCTCGAATGTTATCGCACAACAAGGAGCCTAACAAAATCAAGTTGTCAACGTTGACAAATGATAGGGATTTTACAGTTCTCGCGAGTCGGTGCGACGACGATGCGCAAGATGCGCATCATCGCGAGCCGAGGTCCAGAAGGAATTGGGAAATGGCGAGCCGACTATTTGGCGGTTGCGCAGCTCTGATTGTAGGAGATGATATCCTGATTGAATTGACGTGCCAGCGCCTGTAGCGCTTGGTCGGTGCCCATCAATTCTTTCTTGGCGGCCTGGTAGGCGGCCTTGGTTTCATCCGCCTTCGCGGCATGCGCAGCAGAGACCAGGCGGTGGATTTCAGCATCTTCCCACGCCTCGCCTTTCAACTCGACGTCCGCCGCCATGTCATCGCGTTTCATCTGAATCGTTTCAATTTCCGCCTTTTTCGGCGCCATGGTCGCTGCCATGGCATTGCAACGCTTCACATCCGCCGCCGTCATCGCCTCTGCAACAGCCGTTTGCGCGGCAAGGACAAGCAGGAAACTGGTGGCAATGGATTTGATCATGAAACGGGGCCTCTCTCTAAGCTCACGTTTTTATGGCGGAAAGTCACTGAAGCAAAGCTGAACGCGGCTGCCCCGGAAGGGCCGCATTTCAGACGCCTCGATCTCGCTCAAGGCCCTCCTGACGCCGCCCAATGACCACAGCATCCAGAATGCGAAAGATGGCGGCAAAATCGGTCAAAAGCTCCCGCACGCGGTCAACGCTGTCGAGCGGCTTGAACATGCTACCCGGCTCAAACAGATTGCCGCCCTCCAGCGTGATTAACATCTCGCCGCCGTCAAAACAGGTCTTCAGGCGCCCGCCATGAAAGGCCTTTTCCAGATCGACGAGATTCTGCATCAGATCCGGCGTCAGCAAATAGCGGCTCTCAACCTGGTCGGTCGTGTAGACCTCGAAAATCTTCTCGAAGACCGGGTCTTCCAGCATGGCGCGCGACATGCCCTTGGCGCCGCCGAACCGATTGAAGAAACCGGCATCCCGCGTGATCAGTGTGCGGCCATAGAAGCGTTTGGGAAATTCAAAGCGCAGGCATTGCCCGTTGAAGACAGTGACCCAGCGCGTCTGGGTCCGTCCCTTGGAATCGCTCGACGTCCGGCGCTCTTCCAAATGCGCCTCGAACAATTCGAACTCGACGCCATTGCGCCTGCCGGTCAGCAGATCTTCATAATTGGCCCGGTCCCAGCTCGGCACCAGGCCGACATCATGATGCTTGTAGATCGACTCGACAGACCCCGGCTCGGCCGTGAAATCCAGCCCGAGCTTGCGAACCACAGGCAGGACGATCAGATCCTTGGCTTCCTTGCTGAACCGGCGCACATCCCGCCCGCCCCAGAACATGTACCCCAGACCGACAATCACGGCGATAATCGCCGCGAACGGGTGACGGATGAGGAACGCGCCGGCCAGCCCGCCCAGGACGGCCACCGCAATGCCGACATAGCGTGCCTGCCGCGCTTTTGCGACGGCGACCTGGCGCTCGGCCTCGCGGGTCAGCAAGGCCGGGCGAATCTCATCCTGGAAAAGACGCGGGAAATCCCTAAACTCATCGGGGAAATCCCCCAGCGCCTTTTGGATATCCGGGTCAACCGGCTGCTGCGCCGGGGCTGGATCGGTCGGGGACATGTCCTGAGTCATCTGGGGCGGCCTCTCAAAAACAGACCGCCCCAGTTAAGCTTGGATTCCGTGACAGGTAAAACCTGTATCAGATATCCGCGTAGACGTGCCGCTCGCCCGCAAAGCCCGGATGGGTCGTCGCGCCCTTGTGGGCCGGGCCAACGAGCGCGGCATATTTCTGCAACGCGCCGGAGCCATAGGCCGTGATGCGCGGCTTCCACTGCCGTTTGCGGTCTTCCAATTCAGCGGGTGTCAGGCGGACATCAATCGTGCCTTTCTCCGCATCGATGGTGATGATGTCGCCATCCTTCAGCAGGCCGATGGGTCCGCCTTCCTGCGCTTCCGGTCCGACATGGCCGATGCAAAAGCCGCGCGTTGCGCCGGAGAAGCGGCCATCCGTGATCAGGGCCACCTTGTCACCCATGCCCTGCCCGTAGATCGCGGCGGTGGTCGACAGCATTTCCCGCATACCGGGGCCACCCTTGGGGCCTTCGTATCGGATGACGAGAACTTCGCCTTCCTTGTAGTCGCGGTTGGACACGGCTTCGAAACAGGCTTCCTCGCCATCAAAGACGCGCGCCGGGCCGGAGAATTGCAGCGTGTGCAGTCCGGCCACTTTCACGATGGCGCCATCCGGAGCGAGCGAGCCCCACAGGCCAACGACACCGCCGGTTGGCGAGATCGGATCGGTTGCCGGATAGATGACCTTCTGGTTCGGGTCCCACTCGATGTCTTCAAGGTATTCTGCCCAGGTCTGGCCAGTAACGGTCAGGCAGTCGCCATTGATCAGGCCGGATTCGTGCAGCGTCTTCATCAGCATGGGTACGCCGCCCGCTTCGCCGAAATCCTTCGCCACATAGTCGCCACCGGGCTTGAGGTTCGCGATGTATGGCGTCTTCTGGAAGATCTTCGCGACGTCTTCGAGATCGAACTGAACGCCGCACTCATGCGCCATGGCTGGCAGGTGAAGCGCCGCATTGGTCGAGCCGCCTGTCGCAGCGACGACGATGGCCGCATTCTCGAAGGCTTCCCGCGTGCAGATGTCGCGCGGGCGCAGATTCTTCTCGACCAGTTGCATCACCACTTCACCGCTGGCCACGGCATAGCCGTCGCGGTCGGTGTAAGGCGCGGGCAGCGCCGAGGAGAGCGGCAGGGCGAGGCCGATGGCCTCAGAGACGCAGGCCATCGTGTTCGCCGTGAACTGGCCGCCGCACGCCCCGTCGCCCGGACAGGCGACCTTTTCCAGCGCGTGGAGCTTCTCGTCAGTCATGGAATTCGATCCAGCGGCGTGCGCCCCGACGGCTTCAAACACGTCGAGCACGGTGACGTCCCGGCCCTCATAGGAGCCCGGCAGGATCGAGCCGCCATAGAGGAAGACGCTCGGCACGTTGAGGCGCAGCATGGCCATCATCATGCCCGGCAGGGATTTGTCACAGCCGGCAATACCGACCAGCGCATCGTAGGAATGGCCGCGCATGGACAGTTCGACCGAGTCCGCAATCGTGTCGCGGCTGACCAGCGAGGACCGCATGCCCTCATGGCCCATCGCAATGCCGTCCGTCACGGTGATGGTGCAGAATTCGCGCGGGGTGCCGTCGCCCTTCTTGACGCCTTCGGAGGCGGCATGCGCCTGGCGCATCAGGGCGGTGTTGCAGGGCGCGGCCTCGTTCCAGCAGGAGGCGACGCCGACGAGGGGCTTCTGGATGTCCTTGGTCGACAGGCCCATCGCGTAGAGATAGCTGCGATGCGGCGCGCGCTCCGGCCCTTCGGTAACGTGGCGGGAGGGAAGTTTTGATTTGTCCCAGGTCTTGCTCATGACGGTCCTATCCTGATGTGTTCTGCATTGCCCCTAGCGCGCAATCCTGTTGCGGAAAAGGGGCTATTCGTCGCCATAGATGGCAGTTCTTGCCCCTGAAGCGTCAACGACGCCCCGATACATGCCTTCAGAGTTGAATACAAAGGCGTATCCGCCATCCCCATTCATCACGATGACGCCGCCATCGCCGCCCAATTCCGCGACTTCTGCGAGCGCAGATGTTGCAGCCGGTTCGATTTCGTCGTCAGCAAGTTTCACCCTGTCGCAAATTGTCTTGGCCACGCCCACCCGGATGAAATATTCACCATGCCCGGTTGCCGAGACCGCGCAGACGCCATTCTCGGCATAGGTGGCCGCGCCGATCAGCGGCGAGTCCCCGATGCGGCCCGCGGCCTTGGCCGTCATGCCGCCGGTAGTCGTGGCAGCAGCAAGATTGCCCTCGCGGTCGATGGCGACGGCGCCCACCGTGCCGTGGCGATCCGCGGCGGTGCGGCTGCGCTCTTCAAGGACGCGCTCCAGCGCCTTGCGGCGGTGGTCGGTGTCGAAATAGGAATTGTCGACCATGTCGAGGCCCTGCGCTTCGGCGAAAGCGTCGGCGCCGGTTCCGGCGAACATGACATGTTCGGATTTGTCCATCACGGCGCGCGCCGCCTTGATCGGGTTACGCACCCGTGTGACGCCAGCGACGGCGCCGGCATTGCGGTCCCGGCCATCCATGATTGAGGCGTCGAGTTCGTGCGTGCCTGCGGCGGTAAAGACCGCCCCATAGCCGGAATTGAACAGCGGATCGTTTTCCATTGGGATGACGGCGGCTTCGACGGCGTCCAGCGCGCTGCCACCGGAGCGGAGGATAACAGCGCCGGCCTCAAGCGCGGTCTCCAGCGCGGCGGTATAGGCCGCTTCCTTTTCCGGAGTCATGCCTTCGCGGGTGATGACGCCTGCGCCGCCATGAATCACCAGCCGCCATTCGGGCGTGGCGGGCTCAGGGTCTGGCGATGTGGCGCACGCGCCGAGGAAGACCGCCGCAGCGATCACCAGTTTGCGAAATGTCATGAGGGTAGCTCCTGTTCATGCCGGAACAGGATGCCCGCATTGGTCAGAGACCTTCAAGCCCCTTGCGGGCAGCTTTCAGCTTTTCCCGCCGCGTCGTCCAGTCGCGGATGCGCTCGCGGTTCTCTTCAACGATCTCTGGCGGTGCCCGCGAGACGAATTTTTCGTTCGAGAGCTTGCCCTCGGTGGATTTGATGTCCTTGTCGAGCTGGGCCAGTTCCTTGTCGAGCCGTTTGCGGGCCTCATCAATGTCGACAATGTCAGCGACCGACAGGGCGGACATGGTCTCGCCGATCACGGCCGTGACCGCGCCTTCGGGCGTGGTATCCGTCATCGAGATGTCTTCGAGACGCGCAAGGCGCTTCAGGACGTCTTCATGGCTCATCGCGCGGTTTTCGATTTCCGCACCGGCATTGACCAGGGTCAGCGGCAGCTTGGAGCCCGCCGGGACCCCGAGATCGTTCCGGAGCGAGCGGAGTTCGGTAATCATGTCGATCACCCAATTGATCTCTTCCGCGGCGGCCTCATCCGTGAACGGCTCAGTCAAGGGCCAGGACTGGTGCATCAGGAAGCCCTTGGCCTCTGCGCGGCCCTCGGCGCGGCGCTCCCACAATTCCTCGGTGACGAAGGGCATGAAGGGATGGAGCAGCTTCAGCGATTCATCCAGCACATAGCCACAGACCATGCGGGTTTCCTGCTTGGCGGCGTCGTCCATGCCCGCGAGCAGCGGCTTGATGAGTTCGAGATACCAGTCGCAGAGCGTGTTCCAGATGAATTTGTAGAGCGCGCCCGCGGCTTCGTTGAATTTGTAATCCTCGATGCCCTTGCTGACTTCTGCCGCGCATTGGGACAGCTCCGCCAGGATCCAGCGGTTCACCGGGCTTTCGACCCTGGCATAGTCGATCTCGCCGGGCGCGCCGCACTCATTCATCTCGGCAAAGCGGGCCGCATTCCAGAGCTTGGTGGCAAAGTTGCGGTTGCCTTCGACGGCCTGTTTGGAGAGACGGATATTGCGCCCCTGCCCGGCCATGCGGCCCATCGTGAAGCGCAGCGCGTCCGCGCCGTACTCGTCGACCAGTTCCAGCGGGTCCATGGCATTGCCCTTGGACTTGGACATTTTCTGGCCCTTCTCGTCGAGCACGAGCGCATGGATGTAGACGTCCTTGAACGGAACTTCTCCCATGAATTCGAGGCTCATCATCATCATCCGGGCGACCCAGAAGAAGATGATGTCGAACGCGGTGACCAGCGTGGCCGTCGGGAAGAAGGTGTCGAGATCAGCCGTCTTGTCCGGCCACCCCTGCGTGGAGAACGGCCAGAGCGCGGAAGAGAACCATGTGTCGAGGACGTCTTCATCCTGAACAAGCTTCTTGCCTTTACCAGCTTGCGCTTGAGCTTCCGCTTCGGTGGACGCGACGTAGGCATTTCCATCTTCGTCATACCAGGCCGGAATCCGGTGTCCCCACCAGAGCTGGCGGGAGACGCACCAGGGCTGGATGTTTTCCATCCAGTTGAAATAGGTCTTTTCCCAATTCTCCGGGACGAATTTGGTCTTGCCCTCTTTCACCGCGGCGATGGCAGGCTTGGCCATTGTCTTGGCGTCGACATACCATTGATCCGTCATCCACGGTTCGATGACGACATTGGATCGGTCGCCGAAGGGCTGTTCGATCTTGAGGTTCTCGATTCCCTGCAGGAGTTCAGCTTCCTCGAAAGCCGAGACAACTTTCCTGCGCGCATCAAACCGGTCGAGTCCGCGATACTCAGCCGGAATGCCGGCCGTGTCAGCCTCTTCCCCGTCCACGATATGCGCGGTCGCATTCAGGATATTCAGGGGCGTGTGGCCCGCGCGCTTGCCGACTTCGAAATCGTTGAAATCATGTGCGGGGGTGATCTTCACGGCGCCCGAGCCCTTGTCCGGGTCGGCATACTCATCCGCAATGATCGGTATACGGCGACCGACAATCGGCAGTTCGACAAACTTGCCAATCAGGCCTGCATAGCGAGGGTCTTCCGGGTGCACAGCCACGCCGGTATCGCCCAGCATGGTTTCCGGACGGGACGTGGCCACGACGATATAGTCGCGCATCTCCGTCTCGACGGTATTGCCGTCTTCATCCTTGATCGGATGCATATAGGTGACGCCGTCCGCGAGCGGATAGCGCAGATGCCAGTAATGGCCGGGCACTTCGCGCTGATCGACTTCGAGATCGGAAATCGCAGTCTGGAAGTGCGGGTCCCAGTTCACGAGCCGCTTGTCGCGATAGATCAGGCCCTTCTTGTGGAGCTCGACGAAGACCTTGGTGACCGCGCGCATCATGTTGTTGTCGGGATGGTTGCGGTCGCCCATCGTGAAGGCTTCCTTCGACCAGTCGCACGACGCGCCAAGGCGTTTCAGCTGGCCGACAATGGCGCCGCCGGATTCCTCTTTCCATTCCCAGACGCGATCAACAAAGGCCTCGCGACCCATGTCCCGGCGGGTGATATTCTCACCGGATTCGGCCATCTGGCGCTCAACGACCATTTGGGTCGCGATGCCGGCATGGTCCGTGCCCGGCTGCCAGAGCACATTCTTGCCGCGCATCCGCTCGAACCGGATCAGCACGTCCTGGAGCGTATTGTTCAGCGCGTGCCCCATGTGCAGCACGCCGGTCACGTTCGGCGGCGGAATGACAATCGAATAGGCCTGTGCAGACGTGTCGCCGGAGGGCTTGAAGCATCCGTTTTCTTCCCAGGCCTTGTAGAGGCGGGGTTCGGCTTCTGCGGGGTCAAATCTTTGGTCGAGCATCGGTTCAGGCGTTATCCATATAAAAGAAAA